>Ga0247839_1007476_pt1 | contig 11995 bp, 10 predicted proteins | sample LaCruzMarch2015__6_FD_192405 | JGI IMG/M metagenome (GOLD analysis project Ga0247839, IMG submission 192405) | Freshwater microbial communities from meromictic Lake La Cruz, Castile-La Mancha, Spain - LaCruzMarch2015_16m | ecosystem: Environmental > Aquatic > Freshwater > Lake | place: Spain...
ATCATGCTCAGCTAACTGTTTTAATTTAGCTTCTTGTTCTTTTAAGGAACTTATATCAGTATGAGTTCCTAATGCTCGCAATACTTTTCCATCATCGTCACGACTAAGAACTTTACCGCGAGCAAGTACCCATTTATAGCCACCATCTTTGCAACGAAAGCGAACTTCACAACGATATTCATCTGTTTTATTTTCAAAATGCTCATTAATGCAACACCATGCCTTTGGTAAATCATCAGGATGTGCAAGAGACTCAAATTCCGATTGCTCATTTTTTATTTCATCATCCTGGTAACCCAGCATAGCTTTCCAGGTATGTGAAAAATATATTATTTTTTCAGGCACATACCAATCCCAAACACCTTGATTCCCACTTTCTAATGCATATTTCCATCGTTTTTCACTTTCATCCAGCAATCTCTGTATCTCTTTACGTTTAGTAACATCTCTAATGGCTGCTATCGCACACTTTCCGTTAGTGGTTTCTATAGAACTTAAAGAAATGTCCACCGGAATTTCAATCCCATTTTTATGCCTAGCATAAAGCTCCAATCCCATGCCCATTGGTCTAGACTGAGGTTTTTTAAAATATAAATCTCGATATTTTTCATGATGGGTACCAAAACGATTTGGCACTAATCTTTCTATTTTTTGCCCCAAAAGTTCACTGCGAGTATATCCAAGCAATTTCTCAGCTAATAAATTAATATAAGTAATATTTCCTTCTTGATTGCAGATTACTAAAGCATCTGGCATTCCTTCCAGCAATGATTCAACCTCTATTCGTTTAGACTCTTCCAGAAGACTTTTTTCTTGCCCTAACTGCAATTCTTTAAGGTGTCCGAGATTATTTGCTTTGACAAGCTTAATAATAGCTAGAAAGGAAAATACTATAAAACAATAGCCAAGCAGGGTGCTTAACAAGATAGCGATGAAATTTAAAAATCTTACGTGTTCAAACTCTTTGATTCGTTGCTCAATAAATGGATGACCCATGGCAATCATCTGATTAGAAATAAGGGTGCGTTCTTTTAACTCTTTAATTACAAAAATATTACTTATTATTAGGATTAGAAATGCGGCAACAAAAATAAGATATATATTTTTTAAGCGAATTAATTTTGGCATCAAAAACATCCTTATTTTTTTAATCCAACCCCAATTTAACGGACACTAATCTATGCGAATTTATACTAAGACATTCAAGCTCAAAAGGAGTCTTATAGTCAATAGCAGAATGCAATCTTTTTTAATTATAATAAGCTTCTATATATTGAAAGATACTGCTTTTAGCTTCGTCTCTAGTTAAATAGTTATTTTGATGAACTAATTCAACTTTTAATGTATGAAAGAAGCTTTCTGAAATAGCATTATCCCAACAATTACCTAATCTATTCATAGAACCTATTATTATTAGCAATAATCGAATGATATTTATTGGAGCAATATTGACTGCCACGAATATATGATGACTTATCGAGAGCTATCCAATGATGTAAAAAATAACAGAGGCATCTTAGCCTTATTGAGAACTAGACCTGATAATCTAAGTTAAGTAAAAAAATAAAAAGAGATACTTTTTTAATTCAAAATCCAGCGATTAAAGCTATCTATCAATTTCAGCAACAGCTTAATTACTTATTAATGAAGCGAGCATTAACTCAAAAGGCATGCCTTAAGGTTATACCTGATTTCTTGGAAAAGCTTGCTGAATTAAAGCAAAGTGGATTTAGGGCATTAAAATCCTTGCGCAAAATACTTACTGCTTGGAAAGATGAAGTCGCTAGAATGTTGCGATTTAGTAAATCTAATGGGATAACTTAAGGGTTTCATCGGAAAATCAAATTGATTCAACGAAGAGCTTATGGTTTTAGAAATTTTGAAAATTATAGAGTGCGTGTTAAGGTGCTCTGCGGATGATTAAAGGTGACATCTTAATTGGGAAAGAGCAGAAGTTTTTGTAAAATGAGTCGGTAATTTATCTGGATTAAGCTTATAACCCTTGCTGTATATGGCTCCCCAGGACGGACTTGAACCGCCGACCTAATGATTAACAGTCATCCGCTCTACCGACTGAGCTACTGGGGAACGATGTGCCGAATCTTAAATGTATTCTTTGAATTGGTCAATAGAATACATAGTAAAATTACGTTATTTTTCTATAAAAGATTGTAAACGGTTTAAAGCGTCTTTAAGAATCTCTAAATTTGTTGCAAAAGAAATGCGTATTGAGCCTTCATTGCCAAAGGCAGAGCCAGGCACTAGAGCCAACCCGGTTTCTTCCAATAATTTGTTTGAGAACTCTAAATCATTAGCATAACCTTGATTCTCAATGATTTTTTTTACAGATGGGAAAATATAAAAAGTTCCATCAGAAGGTATAACATCAATCCCTGGAATCTCATTTAAGCGCTTGACTACATAATCATGGCGCTCGTGGAATGCTTTTACCATTTCTTTTATAGATTCTTCGCCCCCATTCAATGCAGCAACTGCCGCCCGCTGGGCGATTGAGCAAGGATTTGAAGTTGATTGTGATTGCACTGTTTTCATCGCATTAATTAAAGGTGCGGGGCCGCCAGCATAGCCGATGCGCCAGCCAGTCATTGAGTACGCTTTAGATACGCCATTTAAAACAATAGTGCGCGAATATAGCTCAGGGCAAGCATCTAAAATATTCACAAATGGTTGTGACCAAATTATATGCTCATACATGTCGTCGGTTGCAATTAATACTTGTGGATGCTTTTTAAGAACTTCGCCTAAAGCTTTTAACTCATCAAAACTATAGGCAATACCTGAAGGATTTGAAGGGCTATTAATAACAAATAATTTTGTTTTAGGCGTGATAGCTTTTTCTAATTGTTCTGCATTAATCTTATAACGCATTTCATAAGTTGTTGGGATAATTACAGGCTTGCCATCAGCTAATAATACGATATCAGGATATGAAACCCAAAAAGGGGCGGGAATGATTACTTCATCACCTTCATTAATAAAGGCTTGGCATAAATTATAAAAACTTTGTTTGCCACCAACTGAAACTAAAATTTGGTTGAGTTTATAATCAAGGCCATTATCACGTTTGAATTTATTGCATATTGCTTCTTTTAATTCAGTAATTCCATCAACAGGAGTGTATTTAGTGTAACCCGCTTTAATAGCAGCAATAGCGGCGTCTTTAATATATTCTGGCGTGTCGAAATCAGGCTCACCAGCTCCTAAATTAATAACATCGCGTCCTTCTGATTTCATTTGCATGGCTTTAGCAGCTACGGCTAAAGTTGGGGATGGTTTGACTAAGAGCATGCGCTTTGCCAATATAATATCCATCACTAAACTCCTATGATATAATTTAAAAACATTATGAAAAAACCATTCAAAATTAATTCAGCCTTCGAACCAGCAGGCGATCAGCCTTCGGCAATCAAATCATTACTTGACGGCATTAACTCAGGCTTGGCTCGACAAATTCTTTTAGGTGTTACAGGTTCCGGTAAAACCTACACCATTGCCCACGTCATTCAAGAATTACAAAGACCAACATTAATAATGGCGCCTAATAAAACATTAGCAGCCCAACTCTACGGCGAATTTAAAGGTTTTTTCCCTGATAACGCTGTTGAATATTTTGTTTCTTATTATGACTATTACCAACCAGAAGCCTATGTTCCTTCATCAGATACCTTTATAGAAAAAGATGCCTCGATAAATGAACATATAGAACAAATGCGTCTGTCAGCCACGAAAGCATTGATTGAACGAAAAGATGCAATAATAGTTGCAACTGTTTCCGCAATTTATGGTTTAGGCTCCCCTGAATCTTATTTGCATATGGTATTACATCTATCTCGTAAAGAACAATGTGATCAGCGAAAAATTTTGAAACGTTTGGTTGAAATGCAATATACGCGTACCACACAATCATTATCCCGCGGGCAGTTTCGTGCGCATGGAGACATTATTGATATTTTTCCTGCGGAAGAAGAAAAAGATGCGGTAAGGATTGAATTATTTGATGATGAAGTAGTTGATATTGCCCGATTTGATCCATTAACTGGGGCCGTTTATGAAAAAATTCCTCGCATTACAATTTTCCCAAAAACCCATTATGTAACCCCACGAGAGCGTATTTTAGAAACGATAGATTTAGTAAAAATAGAATTGCAAGACCGTTTATCTACGTTAACAGCTGAAAATAAATTATTAGAGGCGCAAAGATTACAGCAGCGCACATGTTTTGACATTGAAATGATGCTAGAGCTTGGGTATTGCTCAGGGATTGAAAATTATTCCCGTTATTTATCAGGTCGCAATGAAGGTGAGGCGCCACCTACTTTATTTGATTATTTACCTGCAGAAGCTTTATTAATTATTGATGAATCCCATGTTACTGTGCCGCAAATTGGTGGCATGTATAAAGGGGATCGTTCGCGCAAAGAAACTCTTGTAAATTATGGCTTTAGATTGCCATCAGCTCTTGATAATCGCCCGATGCGCTTCGAAGAATTTGTCATGCGCTCACCGCAAACTATTTATGTTTCGGCAACTCCAGGACCATATGAGCATGAACATGCTGATAATATTGCTGAGCAAGTAGTGCGCCCAACTGGATTAATCGACCCTGAAATAACTATTCGCCCGGTTACAAGTCAAGTTGATGATCTATTATCAGAAATAAAATTAGTGTCCGCTAAAAATGAGCGAATTTTAGTGACTACGTTGACTAAAAAAATGGCTGAGGATTTGACTGATTATTTGGCTAAACATAATGTAAAAGTACGATATTTACATGCGGATATAGATACTGTTGAGCGCATGGAAATAATTCGTGACTTAAGGCTTGGTGAATTTGATGTATTAGTTGGCATTAATTTATTACGTGAAGGCCTTGATATGCCGGAAGTATCTTTAGTAGCTATCCTTGATGCGGATAAAGAAGGTTTTTTGCGCTCAGATAGATCGTTAATTCAAACTATAGGGCGCGCTGCTCGTAACGTAAATGGCCGGGTCATTCTTTATGCCGATAAGATTACAGGCTCGATGGACCGTGCTATCAAAGAAACTGACCGAAGACGAGAAAAACAAAGAGCTTATAATTTACAACATAATATTACGCCTATAGGTATTACTAAATCGGTAGAAGATATTATGGAAGGGGCTTATATTGGTAAACGCAATAATAAAGTTTCTGCACAAAAATCTTCATATGATTTATTATCGCCACAAGAACTTATTAAAGAAATAAATATGCTTGAAAAGAAAATGTATACACATGCAAAAAATATGGAATTTGAAACGGCTGCTTTAGTGCGTGATGAGATGCTTTTATTAAAAGATAAGTTAAAATTTGTGGGTTAGCTGTAATAACATTTACTCATATTAGGGAGCAATACATGGAAAAAAAAGAGAACCATAATGATCCGCTTCAACCTCAAGATGGCATGTCTAAAATTAAAGAGCGTATTAATTACTTATTAGCTAAAGAACAATTCTATATGGATAGATTTAAATTCCACCATAAAATCATCTTCGCGTTCACGGTTTTTTTTGGTATTAATTTAGTCTGGTACGGCATATGGGAAATTATAAGCATTACCCCTTTTATTAAAAATCCAATAGTAGCCACTATTATCGGCTCTACTATTTTGATTGTTACCGGTTATTTTTATGAGAATATGATTTCAGCTGATTTTGATAAAAGAAAATATAAAAAAAGAATTAAAGAAGAATAGAGCAGCCTGTGGTGGATGGCGTACTTTATTAAGAGCATGTTCAACAAGACTTAAGGTGGAATTAATCTGCTGGCTTTTCAATCAAGTATTTTGGTTGAATGTGCCTATAATAAAGATCTGGTATAATACAAACTCAAGCGTGACTTTTTGAGTATCTATACAATAGGTAAATAAAAGATAAATTATATGGCTTCGACTAAAAGAATAGCTATGCTGATTTCATCATCAGCGGTATTTATGGAAACAATTGACGTAACTATTTTGAATACTGCGGTTCCTGCTGTTTCAGAAAATTTAAGCGTTAATCCACTTGATTTGAAAATTGCATTAATTAGTTATTGCTTAAGCATGTCTTTATTTGTGCCAATTAGCTGCTGGCTCGCTGATAAATTTGGCGCACGCCGTATTTTTATCTATGCCTTATTCCTCTTTACTTTAAGTTCATTTTTGTGTGGTTGCTCACAAAATTTACTTGAGCTAACCATATCAAGAACACTACAAGGAATTGGCGGCGCGATTATGTTGCCTGTTGGTCGTCTAATTATATTAAGGATTTTTGAAAAGCACGAAATCATCAACGTTGTCAGCCAAATTGCTATGTTTGGTGCTCTTGGTATGATGATAGGCCCTGTATTAGGCGGGATTATCACAGAACATTTTTCTTGGCCATGGATTTTTTGGGTTAATATTCCTGTAGGCATTGTGCTTATTATCTTAGCCATAAAAACATTGCCGAATTTACCAGAGAGCGAGACTAGTCCTTTAGATAAACTAGGGTTTATTTTATTTGGTGGTGGGTTGGCAGGTTTTACTGCCGGTATTTCTGTATTAAGTGAGATAGCTATTCCTCTATATGCCGCGACTGCCATCATCTTAATTTCTTTATTATTGTTGTTTATCTATTATCGTCATTCACTAACAATTGCTAACCCAATAATTCAAACAAAGTTATTTAAGTTACGAAGCTTTCGTATTTCAATGGTGGGTAATTTAACTACTCGGCTTGGTTTTGGTGGAGTGCCATTTTTATTGCCTATCTTATTACAAGTAGGATTAAACTATTCGCCAGAAGAGTCTGGATTATTATTGGCTCCTTGGGCATTTGGAATATTATTAGCAAAACCATTTACCCAAAAATCAATTGAATTTTTCGGTTATCGCCGATTATTACTGATAAATACCGTTATTGTTGCCATATCGGTTTGGGGCTTTATGAGTATTAATGAGCTCACATCAATTTATATAATTGGCATGCAAACTTTTATCTATGGCTTTGTAATTTCCATGCAATATGGCGCGATGAATTCTCTAGCTTATGCTGATCTTACGCACAATGATTTAAGTCCGGCTACTAGTATTATTGGAACCTTACAACAATTAACCATGAGTGTTGGTATCGCAATTTGCGCCATACTAATGCGTATCTTTTCCGAATCGACAGAAACCGACTTAATTATTTCTATAGATGCTTTATCTTATACCTTCTTCATAATGGGGCTCATTATTTTATTCTCCGGCATAATTTTTACAAAGCTTGAGACTGAGGATGGAAGACAGTTATATAGTAATGAGAAATCTGCTTTTTAATAAGCTACCAAATGCAAAATCATATTAAATATGATATAATTAGTTATATTATTTTTAATGGTGATATCAATATGACAGCCCTTTCTATTATCGTACCTGATGAATTAGCAGAAGATAGTTCTTTTATTGCTAAAGAAATGCATATTTCACGCTCACAATTTATTAGATTAGCAATTGAAAATGAAATAAAGGCCTATAAATTAGTGCGAGAGCAGCAAGATATGGTTTTTGGATTTAAGGCGTTAAAGCAGCAGGAAAGCTATTTAGAAGAAATTAATGACATTGAGCAATTAGACATTAATTTGAAAGATGAAGGAGAGTTTTGGTGGAAAAAGTAACCATATTGACCCAAGGTGGCATATATTTAGCACGGTTAGATCCTTCAAAACATGCTGAGGTAGGTAAGATAAGGCCAGTGGTAGTTTTAATGGGTCAATTTATTTTAGATGTACAACCAGCCAGCGTTTTAGTATGTCCATTAAGTAGTCAGTCTTATCCTGAATGCTCGCAACTACATGTCGCATTACCGCCAAGAGATAGCCTGCAAAACGATAGCTATGCATTAGTAGAACATTGCCGCTCCATTTCTATAAAACGCATCATTAATCCCCGCCTTGCGCAGCTTACAAATAAAGAGCTAGGTTTAATCTTTATCCGATTAAAAAATATGTGTAATATGGATAACTTAAATTTTCAAGTGCAAAATTAACCCATCATTGAAAACGAGATTACCCTAATCTGGGGTTAATAAATACCGTCATTGTTGCAATATCGGTTTTGTCTTTATGGGTATTAATGATCTTACAACTATTAATAGGGGTTCGGGCCGCAAACCCCTATTAATAAAAAAAATAAAAAAATTCACTCCAATCTCTAAAATTTCGCCTATACTAAATCTAAGACTAATAGAAAATCACTAATAAAAATTTGATGTAGCATTATTTCCCATAAAAAAATATAAGTATAAAGGGGAGTTAAAATGAGTACGAAAGAGTTTTTAGCAGGATACACCCGCCGCTTTGAAGATAATAAAGAGGAGGAGATGAGTCTTGATGAATATTTAGAATTATGTCAAAAAGATCCAACTGCCTATGCCAACCCTGCAGAACGATTACTTATGGCTATTGGTGAGCCAGAAATGGTTGATACTCGTCATGATCCTATTTTATCTCGTATTTTTTCTAATAAAATTATTCACCAATATAAAGTATTTGACGAATTTTATGGCATGGAAGAACCAATTGAACAAATAGTTGGTTTCTTAAAGCATGCAGCTCAAGGCCTTGAGGAAATTAAGCAAGTATTATATTTACTAGGACCTGTAGGTGGTGGTAAGTCGTCTTTGGCTGAGAAATTAAAAGATTTAATGCAAAAAACTCCTTTTTACGCCATAAAAGGTTCTCCTGTTTTTGATTCACCTCTTTCATTATTTAATTTAGAAGAAGATGGCAAATTATTAGAAGAACGTTTTAACATACCTAGCCGTTATCTACGATATATAATGTCTCCATGGGCCATAAAAAGACTGCATGAATTTAATGGCGATATTAATCAATTTAGAGTAATTAAAGTTAAACCTTCACGCTCAAAACAAATAGCAATTGCAAAAACAGAGCCTGGAGATGAAAATAACCAAGATATTTCATCCCTTGTCGGTAAGGTTGATATTCGAAAATTAGAAGAATTTTCTCAAGATGATGCTGATGCCTATAGTTACTCTGGTGGTCTATGTCGAGCTAATCGCGGTTTACTTGAATTTGTCGAGATGTTTAAAGCTCCTATTAAAGTATTGCATCCTTTACTTACCGCGACTCAAGAAGGAAATTATAATGCGACCGAAGGCTTATCATCGATTCCTTTTGAAGGCATAATTTTAGCGCATTCAAATGAAGCTGAATGGCAAACTTTTCGTAATAATAAAAATAATGAGGCCTTTATTGATAGGATTAATATTGTCAAAGTACCATATTGCTTAAGGGTTTCTGAAGAATTAAAAATCTATCGTAAACTTGTTGAAAATAGCTCATTATCTAAGGTCCCTTGCGCGCCAGGAACATTAGACATGTTAGCGCAATTTTCAGTATTAACTCGCATAAAAGAGCCTCAAAACTCAAGTATTTATTCAAAATTACGGGTATATAATGGTGAAAGTTTAAAAGATACCGATCCTAAAGCTAAGTCATATCAAGAATATCGTGATTTTGCTGGAGTTGATGAAGGAATGAGCGGTATTTCAACGCGCTTTGCCTTTAAAATTCTCTCTAAAGTATTTAACTTTGATAATACTGAAATAGCGGCTAATCCCGTACATTTACTTTACGTATTGGAGCGCCAAATTGAACAAGAACAATTCCCACAAGAATTACAAGAAAAGTATTTAAACTTTATTAAAGAATACTTATCCCCTAAATATGTAGAATTTATCGGTAAAGAAATTCAAACAGCTTATTTGGAATCATATTCTGAATATGGTCAAAATATTTTCGACCGCTATATTACCTATGCTGACTTTTGGATTCAAGACCAAGATTATCGCGACCCAGATACTGGTGAAATTTTTGATAGGGCAGCTCTTAATACCGATCTTGAAAAAATTGAAAAGCCAGCTGGCATTTCCAATCCAAAAGATTTTCGAAATGAAGTGGTTAACTTTGTTTTACGCGCACGGGCTAATAATAATGGCAAAAATCCAAAATGGAATAGCTATGAAAAATTAAAATCCGTTATTGAAAAAAAGATGTTCACCAATACAGAAGATTTACTGCCTGTTATATCCTTCAATGCTAAAGCATCAGAAGATGATAAGAAAAAACATGCGGAATTTATTGCTCGTATGGTGGATAAAGGATATACCGCGAAACAAGTTAGACTCCTCTGTGAGTGGTATTTACGCGTACGTAAGTCACAGTAAACTCTTTAGGGTTTTTAGGGGCTAATCTATGACTCAATTAATAGATAGACGCAAGAATGCGGGGAAAAAATCTACTGTCAACCGACAAAGATTTCTTCGCCGCTATAAAAACCAAATTAAACGAGCGGTTTCTGATGCTGTAGGAAAACGTAGCATAACGGAAATTAATAAAGGCGAAGAGATAACAATTCCAGCTAAAGATCTTGCCGAACCACGCTTTAATCAAGGACCTGGCGGCAACATTGAACGCGTGCTTCCTGGAAATGATGAATTTATAAGTGGAGATAAAATTAACCGCCCGAACTCTCAATCGGGGAGTGACGGTAATGGTGAAGCGGGTAATAGTGGTGATGGTGAAGATCCTTTTGTCTTTCAATTATCTCGTGAAGAATTTCTAGAATTATATTTTGAAGACTTAGAATTGCCCGATCTTGTAAAAAAAGACCTAGCGAGCATCGCGACTTTTAAAACAATACGTGCAGGTGTTACTACCAGTGGAGTTCCTACCAATATCAATGTATTAAAATCTCTACGCCAAGCCACAGGAAGAAGAGTATGTTTAGCATCGTCTTACAAAAAAAAATTAAAGCGCGCTGAAAGCTTACTTAAAGAACTAGAATCATCACCAAAACCTAAAAAAAGTGAAATCACTAAATTATTAGACGATATTGCCTTACTTAAAAAGAAAATCAATGCTATTCCATTCGTTGACACTCTAGATCTGCGTTACAATAATCGCGTGCGTGTACCGGCTCCTTCAACTCAAGCTGTAATGTTTTGTATTATGGACGTATCAGGTTCAATGGATGAACCTAAAAAAGATATTGCTAAACGATTTTTTATTTTACTTTATCTTTTTTTAACAAAAAATTATGAAAAAATTGAATTAGTATTTATACGACATCACACATCAGCAAAAGAAGTATCTGAGCAAGATTTCTTTTACTCACGTGAAACAGGTGGAACAGTCGTTTCTAGTGCGTTAGAACTTTTGCATCAAACTATAGAAGCAAGATTTCCTCCATCTGCATGGAATATTTATGTAGCCCAAGCATCCGATGGTGATAATTGGAATGCTGACTCACCTTATTGTTTAGAATTATTAAATGAATCGATCATGCCACTACTTCAATATTTTGCTTATATTGAAATTATGCCACGACATCATCAAAGTTTATGGGAAGTATATCAACAAGTGCGTGAATCTTATCCTAATTTTGCTATGGAAAATATTGATAACGCCACAAATATTTACCCTGTATTTCGTGAATTATTTAAAAGGAAGACGGTATGAAAAAGAAGCCGTTATCAACTGGTGCTGAATGGACCTTTGATTTAATTGAAACCTATGATCGGGAAATAGCGCGCATTGCTAAAGATTTTAAGCTAGACACTTACCCCAATCAGCTGGAAATAATAACTGCCGAGCAAATGATGGACTCCTATGCATCTGTTGGCATGCCGATTGGCTACAATCATTGGTCTTTTGGCAAGCACTTTGTCGGTGTTGAAAAAAGTTACCAGCGCGGGGAAATGGGTCTTGCTTATGAGCTCGTCATAAACTCCAATCCCTGCATTGCATACCTTATGGAAGAAAATACGATGGCAATGCAAGCGCTTGTAATCGCGCATGCTTGCTATGGTCATAATTCCTTTTTTAAAAATAATTACTTATTTAAAATGTGGACTTCAGCTGATGCTATTATTGATTATTTAGTATTTGCAAAAAATTATATTAGTGAATGCGAAGAATTGCATGGTA
>Ga0247839_1007477_pt1 | contig 11994 bp, 14 predicted proteins | sample LaCruzMarch2015__6_FD_192405 | JGI IMG/M metagenome (GOLD analysis project Ga0247839, IMG submission 192405) | Freshwater microbial communities from meromictic Lake La Cruz, Castile-La Mancha, Spain - LaCruzMarch2015_16m | ecosystem: Environmental > Aquatic > Freshwater > Lake | place: Spain...
TTTGAAAGACTTTATGAACTCAATCGAAAATGGCGTGGACACACATTAAAGCTCAGCATGGAAACTTTTAACATTGAATTTGCACGCTAACATCGTCACTCTGTTAATCCGTAGGTCCCTGGTTCGAGCCCAGGTCGAGGAGCCAAAACCCCTTTAAAAACAACGACTTACCTCGTTGTTTTTATTTAACTTCTAAATTACACGGTTATTACACGAATAATTAATCTGCCGCTGGTTGCTTTTTCCTAAAAGTCGTTGTAAAGTGCTGGCATGCGTGTACCAGCAAGCGAAACCGTCATAGTCAAGCCTGAGTTGATTAGGCTTGTGCGCCGTGACGACAGTAAAAAATGGCAAGCGCACTACAAGCTGGAGAATCTCAAAACTTGGTTCCGTCGCAGCACGGATACAGCCAATGTGAAGGAAGCTTCAAAGATTGCTGAGCGCATGTGGATGAAGGCAACGTTTGACTTGGAAGAAGGCCGCCCCGTCACCAGCAGAAAGTTCAAGCCAGTGGCTGAAATCGTCCTGCACCGTCTGGAAGCTGAAATTGCCGCAGGTACTGCCAAACCTAGCTTTCGGGACTATGTTTCAGCTATTAAGTTGTACTTGATCCCCTTCTACGGACTGTACAACGTGGATGGCATCAAGCCCTCAGTGATCTCAGAATTCCATGTGTGGCGTCACGACAAGGTGGGGCGTGAGCTCTCCGGCAGTGCTCAAAACAATCACAACGCTGCGCTGAACTTGATTTTTGATGAAGCCATTGAGCGTGGCTATCTCACTGCATACGAGCGCCCTCTTACCAAGAACACTGGAGTTGAGAGTGATCGGCGCGCTGAGTTCAGTCATGAAGAGCTAGAAGCCATGATGAAGTACGCAGCCAAGTTCATTGATGATGGCCGCACAGCACGCACCCGAATGATTCGCGAGCTGCTGGCCATCTATGTCCCCTTCATGGCCGCTACGGGCATGCGCCCTGGCACTGAGGCTGAATTCTTAGAGTGGCGGCACATTGATGTGGAAGTTCGCGATGGGCAGCCCGTGCTGCATTTCCGCCTACAGCGCGGCAAACGGGGTGCGCGTAACTTTGTAGCCCACAACAGCTGTTGGCTGCTGCTAGAGCGCCTGCGTCAGCTCAGTCCGGACTTGGCAGACATGACGCTGGAAGAGGTTTTGAAGAAACGCATCCCCAAGCTGCTGTTCCGGCTGAGCGATGGCTCTGTGCCAGACAACTGGAACAAACCCTTCCGACAGTGGCTTGAGGACTCAGAGCTGCTCAACTGCCCTGTCACGGGCAAGGAACGCAGCCTGTACAGCCTGCGCCACTACTACGCCACCCAGCGCTTGCTGGAAGGCATCCCCATTCACGACTTGGCGGAACAAATGGGTACATCCGTGCTGATGATCACCAAGCACTACAGCCACTTGACGCCATTGATGAAGGCCAAACAATTTGCAGGAGTTGTGGACGAAAAATCCAGCACAGAAGCTGCGCAAATCAAAGCCATCATGACCGCGCAGATGGCCAACAACAACATCATGAATTTGGTGCAAATGGGCACAGGTCTTGTCATGCCCTTGATTACACAGAGCCCCGACTTGACGGATGACTTTGAGAATCGCCTCAAAGCTCAGCGTAAGCAGTCAACCTAAATCCTTGAGCAAAAATATCAACCTTGACCTGCCCTCACGACTAAAAAACCAACGCCCATCATGTCTGCCCTACTCACCCAGTACTTTGAACGCTATGCGGAATCGGCCATCACCAAAATGAAGGCCGCTTTGATTGCGGTGGATTACTACGAGCGCATCAAAGTGCGTTTGGCAAAAAAAGAAGACCTGAGCAGCGAACTCGCCATCATTGCCAAGGTGGGGCCTGCTGGCACCATGGCCGTAGTCAAGGAGGCCATAGCGGACTACAAGAGCCAAGTTGCAGGCGCGTGGGAATTAAACCAGCGCCTGCAAGACATTGGCAAACAAAAAGTGAATTTGATTGTTAATGAACGCGAGCATCTGCCCAGGGCAGACGTCTCTTACCAATTTAAAAGCAAGGCCGGAATTGTGAAGATTCACATCACCACGGCTGGCGAGACTTTTAAATTGGAGATCAATGCAGGCAAGAACCCCATGGCCGCCCAGATGGCCTGCATTGAACTCGAGAAGCAACTGACATTTATCGGCCTGACGGGTTGACCACCATTACGGCCGGTTCACGCTCGGCTTGTTTTTGTGCGGCGTGAAGTCATAGGCCTTGTCCAAAAATTCACACGCCTGGTCAATATCAATGCTGTCAATCTCAAGGATTTGAAGAGTTTGAACGTGCGTCAGATATTCCCCAAAGCACTTGGGCTTGTTGTCCGCGGCAATGTCGTCGTACTTGGGAAAGACGAATTGCCAGTGCAAGCTGTTCATGTCTTGGTTCAAGTCCAGGCACGATTTCAGCGTCATCGGCGAAAGTCGCATCGACAGAAACAAATCAAAGGTGACGCCGTCCTCACCCAGTGACTGAAACATGTCTTCAATCTGCACAGCCTCAATGATGTGGCGCGTTCTGGCGGCCATGTCGAGTTTGTACAAGGATTTTTGAATCGTTTCGTCGTGCGAAATCAACACGCCAAGTTCGTCCATCGACATGTCATACAAGCGTTTGAAAAGTTGCGCTTTGTCCATATCGAACCCTCTCAAAAGCGCTCGCGCCGAATGACATGGAATTGGTACATGTCCACCAAGGCGCGATGGAAAGCGTGTTCCAAATCATCTGCACCCATGTCTGACAAAGCGCCATAGACGCTGATGTCATTGCTGGGCGTGTAGCCCTGGAAATCGGTACTGTTTTCATACGCGTCATCCAAATCAGCCAAGGCCCGGTCCAGCACATTTTCTGCATGGTCTTTGGCAGACTGAAATGCGTTGATGGCATCTTGAATGCTGGTCACATCGTTGCGCCAGGTCTCAATTGATTTTTCAGTCACATCAACCGAACACATCACATCGTCTTTGAGCAAGGACATCGTTGCCAAGTTGGTATCTGCGGGGATAGCCATCAGCAAGTCGGCGCGTAATGGTAAGTTCATCAAGGTTCTGGCGATATCGCAAACGGCCTCTTCGGCGGTGTCATCTTCATGCGCAGCCGCCTGATCGGATGGACGGCAAACAACAAGGTATTTGGTCATGGTCGTTTACCTCAGGCGTGATGGTGATCGAAAGATTCGACAGAGAATATTTCCTCCACCATGGTCGGCACTTCGTAGGACGACTCCACCTCAAAAAACTCAAATGTGCGATCCAGTGCCTTGATGCTCAGCTGAGTGAGCTCCACAAACTTATGGCTGTCTTGAATCGCGTTGTTGTATTCGATCATCGCCTGGTAGATGCCGCCTGATGCCTCACTCACTGCGTCATCCACGTTGTGGGCCTTTTGCACCATGGGCTGAATTTCCCGGGTCCAAAGCGCAGCGGTTTCGTCGGTGATTTCAACGGTGAATCGCGCCAGTTCTCTGAGCGACTGCATAGAAGCGTTGGCGTCCTCAAGCGGAAAAGCAATGTAGTAATTGGGCAGCATGCGGTCTTGCGAAACCACGTTGGCAATCTCGCTGGCCATTTCCTCTCTGCTGCCCGGTGCGTTGACTTGACCACTGTTCGGTTGATTTTTAAAAACCATGTATTTCGTCATGTCCTGTTCTCCTATGGGTGTTGTGTGTTCCGTTTCAAAAGTGATCCGCCAAGGCGCAGCTCAATGAACTGAGCCCTGACCGGATCAGGGTTGAGGCTTACAGCGGCGCATCTTCAATGGTGTCCATCTCGATGACTTCGACCTGCTTGTATTTCATGGGGATGGCCAACTGGCGTTCCATCTCCTTGCGCACTCCTTCAGGCTGGTTAGGGTCTTGCGCAATTCGGCGTTTGTAATTGCGGATGCCTTTTTCCAGCAGGTACAGGTTGCTCGGCATGCCCTTGCCCAGGTACTTAACCAGGTTGTCTTCCCAAGTCTTGCCCAGGTCATTGGCGCTGATCATCTTGTACTTGTCACCTGACACATGGTGCGCAACGAACACACAAAAACTGGATGTCTCGGCGGCGGTCTCTTTTTCTTCGTTGTGCACAATCACGTCACCGTCAAACTGGAACTCGCTTGCGGACGTTGCACCCATCAAGCTGAAAAATTCACGGATCAAGGCGGTGCGCTCCTTGGTGCTCTTGTCCCCTGCTTTCTTAGCCAAGGCCACGGACTCTTTTTCTTGTGCTTGCGCCACGCCACCTCGGCGGGTGATGTAGGCAGGCAAATCCACCACGGACTGGCCCTCATCGCGCGCCACAGTCAACACCTTGACGTAGCGGGTGGCGTTGACCTTGTCTGCGCGCACCACATAGCGGACCATGGCCGCAATGGGCGTGCTGTTGGCTTGGATCTTGATGTCGTGCGTTTCTTTCAACTCGGTACGGATGGCCTCGACGATCTTGTCCTTGACCGGGCTTTCCTCAATACGAAGCGCCAAGCCGTAAATGGAGGCCAGCAACTCGTACAGCGCCTGGTGGCCGCGCTCAACGACTTCTACTTCGAACTTTTCACCCAGTTTGAACAGGTTATTGCTTTCGTCCATGAAGCGCTGGACTTCGGCTGTCTTGGCATCCGTGGCCGAGGTTTTGGTCACCTTGTCCTTGCTCGAGCCAGTAAACACAAAAGCACTCAAATCGAAGGTTTCAAGGTCTAAGCCATCTAATTCTTGAACAGCCAGTTGGTTGGACATGTGTGGCGGGGGTGGTGGGGGTGCGCTGGTTTTGATCGCGCCATTGGTCAATTGCATCGTTTTCTCCTAGGTTTTTCATCGGTCATGGGTTGTGGCAGGCGATATGCACTGCTGAAACCAAGGCTAGAAGAGAACCGTATAAAAAGACGTGCCATGGCGTTTGGCTTTATATTTTTTAAAAAGAAGGAAGTGTTTTCAACAGCCCATAACAGGAGACTTACATGGACATGCCCACCCAGAAACCCCTTGCTCAAACCGCCATCACCGCCAGCTTGTATTTCTGGTGGCTGGCATTTCTGCGATGCAGCAAAGACTATTGGTGGTGTTGCCAACAAGGCGGGCGGTGCTTGGACCCAAGGCTGGTGAAGGTCTGGGAAGATTTCGGCGACATCTTCAAATACCAATGCTTTTTGCATTGGTGGCAAGAAAATGGTTCCAAGCTATTCGACTCCCCTCAGGTGGAGATGCGTTTCAACAAATACCTGGCGTCCGGTCTGGAGTTTTTGATCCATTCCGACTTGGTCTTCGCCAGACCCAATATGGTCTGCATTGCCATCCCGATTTATTTGGACACAGAGGTGGCGCGAGCCGCCATCTTGGACGCGTGGGAATTGGCTCGCGTCCGTGGCACGCATTACGACAGAGATGCCAAGTACCAGATCTTTAAACTGGATCTGAAGGGCCGCAAAACCATCGTGCCCGCTTACCGGGCTTGGGCCTTGAATGTCTGCGTCCAACAAAGCGTCGAGTCCGACGAGCTCAATCACTGGGGCACTTTTGAAATGGGCCGGCATCTCAATCTGTCGCCGCGTAACCAAATACGGGACAAAGACAATCTGGAAAACCGCAAGCGCAAGCAAAACCTGCTGCGCACCACGTTTTGTCAAAACAAGAAAGCGGCCATCAATTTGATTGCCAATGTTGAGATCGGAAAGTTTCCGTGCAAAAACGAAGTTGATGTGTGCCAACGGTGGACGGCGTTGCAACAAACCGAATTGGACAAAGCCACAGATGATGGCCTGTGGCAGCCAGGGAACTGGATGGACCGGGAATATTCGTTCATGCTGCCCGAAGAGGCGGCCTATGCGCACGGCGGCCCAGGGTCCAAGGTGATTTACATGTTGGATGACTTTGGCGCGGTGGCCACCCCGTTTTTGGCCCCCAAAAGAATCAGGGTCAAGAAAAAAGCGGTGTGACCATTTTTGCTATGCCTATCTTCCCCGTGGCCATGAAATTTAAAAACAGCCATATTCCGGGTCAAAGGCCCGCTTTTTCGGCACTTTAGACGCATTAACGTGGCACGCTAGCCTGGGCTGGCCCCATGGCTTGCTGCTGCAGCCCATAGGCATCGGCCTGGCTGAAGCTGCTGGAATGAGTGGGCCTGAGCACGGGCTGGGAGCTGGGCAGCGCTGGGGGTCGGCTGGGGGTCACCATTTTGGCCTGCTGGGGTACGGCGCTTTTGGCTGGGGGTGGCTTGGGGGCTGGTGCTTTCGGCTTCGGGGGTGGTGGCGTTTTGGGCAAGGCCTTCTTGGGCTTGAATTTTTTTGGCTTGGGCTTGGCTGTGGCCTGGGCTTTTTGTGCCGCCGCTTGTCTGGCCTGCGCCAACACAGAAGACCAGACGTTGTCTGAAATCAACCGCCAAAGCGCCAGCTGGTCCTCGGGGTTGGCAATTTCTGTAAATCTCATCTTTGGTCTCCTTTTCCTACATTTATTTATCTCCCGCCATAAATAAATGCATGCGAATATTTGAACTCGTGAAACCCAAAACGCCAGAGCAACTTCGGCTGGATCAACTGCGCGCCACCAGCCAACGTGCTAGCGCTGCTGTCAAGCAAGAGCGTTTGCGGCAGCAAACACAAAAAGCTCAAAAAACCTTGCAAAAGCTGCGCATGCCTGTCAAACCCAAGCCTGCCACCATCAAGCCCATCAAAACCTTTTAGCCCAAAAAAGCCAGCAAGTTTTTGGCCTGCTGGCTTTTGGTGTGCGGTGTATTAGGGCTTGGCGGGCAACTTCAACGTAGTTCGCGCAATGGTTGCAGGTGCTTTGGCAGCGCCTGATTCACGCTTGCCCATCGCCGCGTCGATTCGCGTGTCCAACTCCCCGGCATCCACTGCTGCGTGGATCACTTGTAAGGATGTGATGACATCGGCCATGCTGTCGGTCTCGATGGCGTTTTTACCTTCGACTATTTCTAAGGTACGAGCGCCATAACGCACGGTGATGCAGAGCTTGCCCTTCTCATCTTTCCACCACCATGGCTTGAGGCGCTTGGGCACTTCCACCTTCCGGCTCAGCCCCGTAGCCTCGTCCATGATGCTGCGAATTCGCACGGGTGCAAACTCAGTGCCCGCCTGCTGGGCTTTGGCCAACTGGATCTGCTCAGCCAATTTGATGCTGAGCTTTTGACGGCGGGCATGTTTTAGGCTATTGGCTTTTTCACGCTTGGCCTGGACCAATTTCAACGCATTCAAACCTGACATTTGCTACTCCTTGTTTGTTTTTGGAATAGCTAATTTATTGTCAGACCATGGCAATGGACAACCGAAAAGACAGGTGTCCCGACACTATGGCGGGATTCCCGGTCCCGATTGACAGTTCAGAAATGTGAAGTGATCAACGGCTCAATCTACCGACAAATTGGCGTAGTGCTCACGCGCGCGAATGGTCTCTAGCCGAATGCGCTCTTTGTGCGCTTCCTCGTCTAATTTCAAGTCCAGGTATCGCGGCTCGTAGCGCTCCAATTGCTTGTGGCTCAAGCGCCAATACGGGTTGTTGGTGTGATCTTGCATGCACATCTCAATTTCACTGCGCAGGTCGACGTTGATTTTTCGCTTGAAAAATATCGCGTCATGCACTCGGGCAATCGGCGTACGGCCATGCTGGGCAGCTACAGCACAAACCACATTCATCACCTCCGTTTCATCGTGCTGGTACAGGTAAGCAAGGATCTTTGACTGGCTGGGCCTGCCGCTGGCGGTTTGCAAAAATGGTTTGCTCAACAAATCGCGCCGCTCAAGTTTGACGCGCGCATAAAGATGCGCATCCAACATGCTCTGTTCTTTGATGAATGCCTGCACTGAAGCATCGGCCAAAAAGCGTCGTCGGTCGTCACCGTTTTTGATGATTTCAACCAAGGCCGGGTTGGTCCACCCGCCCGATTCGTTTTGCCAGCCAGTGGTGTTTTGCCGAGCGCCAAAGCTGATGGCTGTAAACGCCTGCTTGAGCAATTTAGGCTGAAGATCTTTGGGCACTGGGCTTTCTTCGTCGAACGTGAAGTACTGCACCGTCCCCATAAAGCCCGCTTTGTCCTCCAAAAAATTAAGGGTGGCGCTAAAGACCTTGCGCAACTCCTCACCTTGCCCTCGGCTTTGGATGCATTGCTTGGCCCAGCCCATTTTCCAAGCCACCACACTGCTGCGGATGTCGTACTCCCAACAGTTGCCCAGAACCGCGCGGCGCAGCTCCTTGTTGATGTTTTGTACGCTGGTGCCTTCGTAGTACATGCGGCCGAACGGGCTGGGCTTTTTGCGCTGCATGTATTGGCCGTTCATCACGCTGGCGACGGTCAAGATGATCTTGGCCTGGCGCAATGCTTGGTTTTTCTTTTGAACGGACAGCAGATCAGCGTCCGTGACCAACCAGTAGACATAGCTTTTTACGGACTCCATGTCCACGGGCAAGGGCTCAAACAATTCGTCCAATTCAGCTGCCGATGTTCTGCTCTTGTACTCGGGGTAAAGCAGATTCACCAATTGATAGGCACTGAATTCATCCCCGCTCAGGTACTGGTCAATTTCGCGATCGGTGGTCAATGCCGTCAATATGGTGTCCTCAACTGCCAGCGTATCTACCATGGTGATCAGCTTGGTCAATTTGCACTGGCTCACATCGCCTGTCAGGTTGGAGCCAATGATCACGGCTTCGACCAAGTTCAAATTATTGTCCCGAAGCCATGCGTGCACCCGTTGTTTTTTGGGGCCAATTTGGCCGCCCTTGTTGGCCAGCTGTTGCAGTGAAATGGCAAACAAATCCAGCTTGCGCTGCATGGGTGTGACTTCAAAGTGCAAGCTTTGAAACAGCATGGTCTCCAGCACGCTGATGTATTTAGCCAGTGCCCGGTGCGCCGTCTTGGCAGGTTTGGGAAAAGCCTTCTGCAAGGCCTCATAAACTGCGCTGTCCACCGTAATCTTGATCATCTGCTGCTCCACCTGGCCAGGACTTTAGAAATCCTGAAATTCACATGTATTTAGCTGGTTTCTACAGGTTATCAAGAATAATTGAAAAAGTCACACGCTTATAGTAATTGCCATCATCAAGTCGTGAGCACATGTGCCAAATGACCTGATGGATAGGTTGCTTGATTGGATGGATGCCCAATCAAGCAAGTCCTTCTTTGCCATTCACAGAACCGGTTTTCTTGGTCCGCATGGCATTGATTTTCGGGTCTTCAAGTCTCGATTGGTAAGTAGCCCTTTTTTTGCGCCCTACTTTTGCGCAGGTGATAAGTACATGATGCACACCTACCAAGCATCAGTTCGCGCCAAGGTCAATGGTCGCAGCCAAATCATCAAAACGGAAATACGGGCCATGAACGCCCAGGACGCGCGTTGGTTGCTTTGGGCTCAGTACGGATTTCACAGCATTCAGGCAGGACCTGCGCCCATCGCCCAAAAAAAATAAGACACCAAGCAAGTCAGGTTGGCGATTACAGGACTTGATCGTAAAATTGTGCTCACGCAATAAAGATATCCCCATGAAACCATCTGATGCTTTAGCAGCTCACCGCAACGAAATTCGTGAGATTGTCCTCGCCCACAGGACTTCGAATGCACGCGTTTTTGGGTCTGTAGTGCACGGATCGGACACAGAGGAGAGCGACCTTGACATTCTCGTTGACACAACGGAAGACACAACACTATTTGATTTGGGCGCCATTCGCTACAAGCTTCGCCACTTATTGGGTGTTGAAGTGGATGTCCTGACGCCCGCGGCTCTTCCTGACACATTTCGTCATACGGTTATCGCAGAGGCTCGCCCGGTATGAGCCGCGACCCCTTGCGAGTGCCAGACTATCTAGATCACATTCTCGAAGCACGCCCCTTAACTGTCACTCCCATCTGCTCAATACTCCCCAGGCAGCATGATCACCCAGTGCTCCCCGTCCCAGCAGGCATACAGTGACACCGCTGGCATTGGAAAGTCCGTAAACGGAATCTCTTGGCGCGCATGCTCTTTGCCATTGCCGTCCTCGTAAATGATTGTCGCCCTGCTGTCATTAACAGTCATGCGCACTTGGACAAACCAGTCGTCGGTGCCGATCTCGCTCAGGTGACTGGCAATCGCATCCATCATCCAAAAGCACTCAGCCTCTTCAGCCAGGTACTTGGTGCCATCGGTCAGCAAATGCCTGCGACTGATTCGGTAATAGCGCTCAGTGCCAGTGAAGTGTGAAAGTTGGCTTGCGTCGAAATTTTTCATCTGTAGTCCGTCTTGTGTGACTACAGTTTGTTATCAGACACACAGATGGACAACCGACACTTGGTAACCCGAAAGACTGGACGGATACCGAACAAAAAGTTACCGCTTCAAAATGCCTCAAGGTTTCATTTACGTCAGCTCAAAAAACAAAAGAGCCAAACGCGGCCCTTTTGTACAAAAATTGAAAGTCTGAAACCGTCAAGTCTGTCGTGTCTCCCACGCCCAAGCATGGGACACGATGGTGGCCAGGTCCGCGTAGCTCGGTTGCCAGCCCAGCTTTTCTCGGATCAGGCTGGAGTCAGCCACCAAACGTGCCGGGTCGCCCGCACGGCGGGGACCGTTGACCACGGCAATGCTGCGGCCGGTGACCTGCTGTGCCGTGTCGATCACCTCTTGCACCGAAAAGCCTTGCCCATTGCCCAAGTTGTAAGACTGGCTGCCCGCGCCACCCATCAGCGACTGCAGCGCCAGCCAATGCGCTGAGCACAGGTCTTCGATGTGGATGTAATCACGAACACAAGTGCCGTCGGGTGTGTCGTAATCGCGGCCGAACACCCCAATGTTCGGCCTGCGGCCAGACGCCGCTTGCAACACCAGCGGAATCAAATGCGTCTCTGGCTCGTGCCGCTCGCCCAACTGGCCATCGGGGTCGGCACCGGCCGCATTGAAGTACCGCAAGCTCACCGAACGAAAACCATAGGCCTGTCTTAGTCGGCCAACACCTGCTCCACCATCAGCTTGGTGCGGCCATAGGGGTTGATGGGTTGCTGCGGGTGCCGCTCGTCCATGGGCGAGTACTGCGGCTCGCCAAACGTGGCGGCCGTGGACGAAAAGATAAATCGATTCACCCCGTGCGCACGCATCGCGTCCAGCAACGTCAACGTGTTGACCAGATTATTTTGGTAATACTTGGCCGGCTGCTGCACCGACTCGCCCACTTGAATGAAGGACGCAAAATGCATCACCGCGTCAAAACCCTGCGACAAGACCGCGTCCAGCACAGCACGGTCGCCCATGTCGCCTTGCACAAAGTCGCCGCACAACACCGCATCGCGATGCCCAGACGACAAATCGTCCAGCGTTGTCACGCTGCAGCCTTGCCGCCCCAACATCTTCACCATGTGCGAGCCGATGTAACCGGCCCCACCGACCACCAAAACCTGGGTCATCGTTTCATCCATTCAAAAACAATCGGGATCTGACCCCAATTCACACATCATTGAAAAAATAGCATGTTGATGCTGTTTTTTCAATGATGTTTACACGTTTCAAACGCAAAGAACTCCATCTTGCGCCATGCTCGGAGTGCTACCCCTTGGGTGATGGCATTGAAGTCATGTCACTGCACGGCGCCATGCGAGCACTGGCATGACTTTGTAGTCAAGTACCGCCTGCCCAAAGCTCTTGAGCAACCATCACTTCGTAATCATTGACCAATTTTTTGAAGTGCTTGTAAATCTCGTCCATCTTGACATTCAGACGAATGCTGGAAAAGCCCTCATCATTTTCATCCACCGGGATCAGCCCGGTGACAACGCTTTTAAAATGCTCAGGATCCCTGTGCCTGATGGGCTGATGGGATTCGATGGCCGCAAAAATGTCCTTCAAGGTATAGCCATGGTCACGGGTCAGAACCATCAGATCAAAAATATCTTGCGACCTGACGCAACTATAAACAAAGATGCTTTTCTTCGTTAAAAGTTCATCCAAGTCCAAAACGTCGAAGCCCCCTTTGACAATCTCAAGCTTTGGGGCTGACTTCAAGCGG
>Ga0247839_1007491_pt1 | contig 11979 bp, 11 predicted proteins | sample LaCruzMarch2015__6_FD_192405 | JGI IMG/M metagenome (GOLD analysis project Ga0247839, IMG submission 192405) | Freshwater microbial communities from meromictic Lake La Cruz, Castile-La Mancha, Spain - LaCruzMarch2015_16m | ecosystem: Environmental > Aquatic > Freshwater > Lake | place: Spain...
CGCGCCGAGACGATGCCGGCGGTGACGGACCCGCCCAGGCCGAAGGGGTTACCGACCGCCAGCACCCAGTCCCCGACCCGCACCGATCGGGAGTCGGCCAGATCGACGAAGGGCAGGGGGTGGCCCGCGTCGATCTTGAGCAGGGCTACATCGGTCTTCTCGTCCCGGCCCACGACGGTGGCCTTGTGTTTGGTGGCGTCGTTGAGGGTGACGGTGATCTCATTGGCGCCGTCGATCACATGGTTGTTGGTGACCACGAGCCCGGTGGGGTCGACCACGAAGCCCGAGCCGGCACCCTGGGCGGGGCGGCCGCCGGGTGCCCCGTGCGGCATGCCGGGCTGCTCGAAGAAGCGTTTGAAGAATTCGTCCATCGGCGCCCCCTCGGGGAGGCCCGGGTGGGCGCGCAGCCGTTGCTCGGGCAGGCCCGCCGCGACGACCGTCACATTGACGACGGCGGGGGCGACCCGCTCGGCCACGTCGGCGAAGCTCGGCATGGAGGGCGCGACGACGGCGGCGGCGCCGGGGGTGGCCGCGGGCGCCGCGACGGACGGCGCCGGGGCCTGGGCGGCAACGCCGCCGCCGATCGCCAGGGCGAGCGCGACGGCGGCGGCGAGCGCGCCGCGGGCCAGGGTTTTGCCGTGATGCGTCGGGGTCCGGTGGGTGCGGACTTGATTAGTATCGTCAGTCGCCATGGATTTCGTTCCTGCCGATTGATCGGCGCAGGTCTTGGAGTTGGGGTCAGGAACCGGGTGCCTTGGGTGGTCGGCGCCCCCGCTCTGGTGGCAACAGTGTGGGCGCGTCGGCGTATCCGTGACCTTTCCGGCAGGTTAATTCTTGTTCAGGAGGGTTTTTGCGCTCGCAACGGTTGCAGCGGCCGGGCTTCCCGGGTACCGTTTCCCATGTTCCGCGCACCTCAGACCAACAATGAAACCGTGAGGAGTTCACCCGATGCAAAAACAGCCCTTGTCCCTGGCACTGGCCGCCTGTCTCGCCCTCGGTGCCACGGGCCTCGCCCCGTCGGCCTTGGCCGATACGACCACCCCGATCGCCGGCGGGGCGACCGTCACCGAGATCACCGGCACCATCGTGGCGGTGAACAAAGAGACCCGGCAGATGACCATCAAGGTCCCGGACGGTCGCTTCGAGGTCGTCGACATCCCCAAGGAGGTCCAGCGCATCGACGGGATCAAGATCGGTGACAAGCTCTCCGCCACCACCACCGAGGCGGTGCTGGTCGATCTGGAGACGGGCCGCGACGCCGGCTCCATGGGGGCGATCGGCGACACCCAGGTGCAGCCCGATCCGGGCTCCAAGCCGGCCGGGACCATCACCGAGAAGCTCAAGCTCTACGGCAAGGTGGAGTCGGTCGATCGGGCCAACTCGCATGTCACGCTGCGCGGTCCCGACAAGACCGTGACCCTGACGGTCAAGGACAAGGCGCTGCTGGATCGGTTGAAGCCCGGTGACGGCGTGATCGCGACCTATGTGCGGATCATCACCGGCAAGATCACCTTCCAATAGCCCACCGGAGCAGGCACATGAGCAATCTGATCGTCGTCTCGTTTCCCGAGGAACAACTGGCCTTCGAACTGCGCGCCGCGCTGGTGCAGATGCAGAAGGAGTATCTGATCGAGATGGAAGACGTGGTCATCGTGACCAAGGACGCGGCGGGCAAGATCAAGCTGCACCAGGCCATGAATCTGACCGCCATGGGCGCGGCCACCGGCGGCTTCTGGGGGCTCCTGATCGGTATGCTGTTCCTGAACCCGCTCTTGGGGGCGGCGGTGGGCGCCGGTGCCGGGGCCCTGTCCGGGCGCTTTACCGATCTCGGGATCGACGATGACTTCATGAAGACCCTGGCCGAGCAGTTCCAGCCCGGCTGCGCCGCGGTCTTCATCCTGGTGAAGAAGGTCACGCCGGACAAGGTCCTGGCCGGTCTGGAGCAGTTCAAGGGCAAGGGCAAGGTCATCCAGACCTCGCTGACCAAGGATGAGGAGCAGGGGCTGCGCGCCTTCCTCGAGGCGCAGGCTTAGGGCACTGGCGGGCAGCGCTGATTGCATCAGCGCTGCCCTGGCGTACCTCCGGCGACAGCCATCGGCGCCGTGCCGACAGGCGTTTTGGGCGTCAGTAAGAACGCCGGCGCATACTCGGGTTCCAGCCCTTCCACCCAGTAGTTGAGGATCGCCCGGCGCCGCTGATAGAAATAGCGCTCCATATCTTCGATTTTCAGTATGAAGGGGGTCACTGGACCGTAATAGTCCGCGACCGGGCCGATCGGCACGAACTGATAGCCGATCCGTTTCAGCAGTAACTGCAGGCTGCGCTCCATGGCGACGAGCCAATGGGTCAGGCCCCGCCGCTTCGTCTCGTGGTAGAGCAACTTGTAGAGCCCGGCAACGACCTCAGGCCCCGCCTCCTGCGGCAGCGCTGCGCCGCCGGCGCGCGGCGGACCGCCGTAAACCGTGTCGTCGGCGCGTTGGCGGAAGGTCTTCGCCACCGCCAACCGGGAGACTTCGATATACCGCTCCAGGGCCGGATGTCCCGGCTCGCCGCAGTAGAGGTGGCTGGGGTCGAAGACGCAATGCTGCTGTACGGGGAAGCCGCGCGGCGAGGGCATGATCAAGCGCATGGTCCCGGCCGCCCGGTGATTGAATCGGTGGCGGCTCAAGAGGTGAATCGACGTCTCGTCGTAAGGGTCCCGCTCGAGGTGGTCCGGATATTTGCCCGGCGGCAGGAAGCCGCGTTCCTCGCAATAGACCTGATAGCGGATACGGAAGGCTTCGGCCAGTGCCTCAGCGCCCTGGGCGCGCACGAACTCGAAGTAGTTGGTATAGACTGAAGGCGGGGTGTTGCCGGTCTGAATCATGCTCTGGCGCTGCTCTGTTCGTGCGCGGTCAGGGCCTTGACCATAACTCTCCGGCAGGGTGGGGATAAGGGATGCGCCCGGGGCGCGCGATTACGCACTGTGATGGAATTTACTCTGGTAGTCGAGGTCCTTGGCGAACGGATAGTCGTCATAGGAGTACAGTTGCGTCGGCAGAAGGGTGTCGACGGCAGAAAACAGGGCGCGTTGCGTCGCCTGCCGCAAGGCCGCCGAGGCCATGACGCCGCGGCGCAATTGCACCGCCGCGCGGTCGGCGCGGATCGTGAAGTGGCCCGTGACCGCGTGGGCGACCGCCGGGTCACTGTAGATTCCGTGCCGCAGGTCTTCGGCCCGGAGCCTCCCGGTGGCGGTCGCAATACCGCTCGCGCGCCCGGCGACCCAGGCGAGCGGCAGCGGCAGCGTCGGCTGCAGGTGTCCCAGACCGCGGGCGCCGAGCGCCGCCGACACCTGTTGCGGCGACCGGACATCGCCCAGGTCTCCGGTCGCGTAACGGATCATCGGCACGCGCCGGGGGCCGGACAGGCAGGTCAAGACCAGTTCGCGGCCTTCAGGGTGAGGTGTGCTTTCGACGAAGAGCCGCGTCGGGTCGTAATGGAAAATGCTTGGGACTGCCGCGCTTGCGCCCGGACACAGTGCGTTACGCAGCCCTGGGTCCGCGCCGGCGAAACGGCGCAGCCGAATGGTCTCGCGGGTTTCGAAGAACAGGTTAAGCCCTAATTCGGTGAGTCCCATGGTGCCGATCAGCACGCGGGTGCTGTCGTCCGCGATGCCGGTCCGGGTGTGGATGTAGGCACGCAACGTCTGTGGCAACCAGTCCTCGCCGGCCACGAAGCTGACGTTCTGCGCCGGCCAGTCGATGGCCGTCTCATTGCCCTCGTCGACGATCTTCTTCAGGACATGCGGGTCGGCCAGGATCACCGTCTGGGCATAGTAAGACCCAAATTGAGTCAGTAACTTGAGCACCAGATCGCTGCGCGGGCCGGTCTCGCCCAGGGGGTGACTGGTCGGCAGGTGAATACCCATCGGGAAGGCGTTGATCAGTAGCGTCGGGGTCCGCGCGACGCCGAAAAAAAGGTCCAACGCGGCATCGATTCCGTCGACCGTCGCGGCTATCTCTTGCGCGGTCGCCACCGCATAGGCGTTGTTACCGCTGAAGCCGGAACTCACCATCACCGAGCCGACCTGGCCGAGTTCACCCCCGGCGCAGAGTCGGTGGAAGGGTACCTGGGCATTGAACAACTGGTCCTTGCGGATGATCGGCACCAAGGCGCTAAAGGCCGCCAGGGAGTCCACGCGGCTCGGCGTCACGCCGGCCGCGGACAGGAGTTCGCAATAGTGGGGCGATTGGAGTGCGGCGCGGAAGGCGTCGAGCACCGCGGCCTGCGGATCGTACCGCGACGGGTCGCAATGGCTCATGGTGAATGTCGCTGACGGCCGCGCTCAGGCGGCGGTCAGCAGCCGCTCCAGGTTCCCGGAGAACATTCCCTGCTTGACCTCGGCGGTCAATGGCAGCGCATCGACCACCTCGACGAAGTCCGCCATCCGGTGGGTCCGGCCCTCGTAGGGCATCGGGAAATCGGTACCGAACAGCCATTTCCGGGTGCCGATGCGCTCCACGATCTTGGGCGTAACCAGTTCGCGCAACTCGTAGGGGTAGGCCGCCATGTCGATGTAGACGTTGGGATGCTTCTCCACGAGCATGAAGCTTTCATGGTGCCAGAGGGTGCCCAGGTGCGGCAGTACCAGCTTGAGCCGCGGGAAGGCGATCGCGACCTCGTCCAGCAGCAGGGGTTGGGCCTGAGTCAGCTTGACCAGGTGGCCGAAGGGGGTGCAGCCGACATGCAGGACCACCGGGATGCCCAATTCCTCCGCCTTGCGATACAGGGGCCAGAGCTTGTGGTCGTTCGGGTAGATGTCTTGCAGCGGCGGATGCAGCTTGAGGCCCTTGAGGCCGTACTGGGTGATGGCGGTTTCCAGGGTCTCGGGTGCACGTTCGTCGTGGGGGTCCACCGACGCATAACCCCAAAAGCGGTCAGGGTGGCGCCGACAGGCGTCGCGGACGAACTCGTTGGAGGCGTGCAGGATCGGGCAGTACAGGGCGAAGAGGATCGTGCGCTCGATGCCGGCCTCGTCCATTTGGCGCAGCAGTTCATCCTCGGTCAGCAAGTCAAGCACCTGATCGAGATCGGCGAACGCCGGGATCTGTTTGATATAGTCGAAAAATCCCGCTCCGCTGTCGGCCAGCACGCGCGGCAGATCGATCAGATGGGCATGGGCGTTGATGATGGTCATCGCGACGGTTCCTGCCGGGGAATGCGTTGGTCGAAGGGGTCGTAGAGTGCGAATGCGGGGGCGAGACTCGGGGTGCCCAGCGACAACAGGAGCTTGATGGTCTCGATGGCCATGCGCACCGCGGCGAACCACACCATGGGTGCGAAGGAGGTGAAGTCGCCGGTGCGGCTGCGCTCCAGGGCCGCGTGGGAGTAGTAATCGGTCACACCCGCGATCCGGGTCAGGCTGGCAATCATGCATTGCTTCAGTGCGGCGCGGGTCTGGTCCGTGATGGCGTCCAGGCGGGCAGGCAGTGGTGGGAATCCGTAGCACTCCTCCATGGTGGGGGTGTCTGGCGTAAAGACCCGGGCGTTGCAGAACGGGATCGCCCAGCCCTCGATCACCGGAATCCCCGCGGTACGGGCAAAGCGGCTGGCAATGATGCAGGGGACGGCGTCATCCGCGGCCAGTACCACGGCCTGGGACCCCGTGAGCAGCGCGGCGCAATTGGTCTCATCCACGGTGCCGGCCAGGACCGCCCCAATCTCCGGGTTGATGCGGCGCAGGAACTCCAGCGTCACCTCGGTCTTGGGGCGCCCGATGGTGTCCTGGAAGGCGAAGACCTGACGGTTGATGTTCGAGTGGTCGAAGGTGTCGAAATCCACCAGCACCAGAGTGCCGACCCCGGACCGCGTCAACACCTCGGCGACGACCCCACCCAAGCCCCCCAAGCCGATCACGGCGACCCGGGCGCGCAACAAGGCCGCTTGTTGCTCGGGCGTGAGGATGCCGATGTTGCGCTCGAAGATGCTCATATCACGCGGTGACCTGGCGGCTGTTGTCGGCCCCGATAAAAATCTTGCGGAACCCCGACCAGTAAGCCTGGGCGTGGCGCCTCGTATGGATCTTGAGCGGCATGCGCAATAGTTGGCGCCATTTGAGGTAGCAGGCCTGGTAGGCCTTTTCCGTGTATTCTGCGAGGGTCTTGGCATCGAGTCCCCGCGGGACGAAAACGATCTCATCCATGGCGTTCATCCGCTCCCAGTCCTCGGTGAAATCGCCGAACTCGGCCACCACCGGGTAGACCGCGGAGCCGGGAATGGGCGTAAACGGGAAGACGCCGATGTCGTCGAAATCGCATCTTCGGATCAGGGCCAGGGTCTCCTCCAGGGTCTCGCGGGTCTCGCCGGGGAAGCCGTGGATGAAGAACGCGAAGACCGCGATGCCGGCGCGCTTGGTCATCCTTACCGCGTCCTCCACCTGCCGCACCGTGATGCCCTTGCGCATGGCGTCCAGGACCTTTTGACTGCCGGACTCGACGCCGTAGAGGATCTGCCGGCAACCCGCACGCTCGAGTCGCACGAGCTTTTCTTCGCTGATGGTGTCGACCCGGCTTTGGCAGGTAAAGCGCAGGTCCATGCCCGAGCCCTCGAGCAGATCGAGGAGTTGAAACAGATGATTCTTGTTGAGCAGCAGATTGTCGTCGTCGAACAGCAGATAGCGCATCCCGTAGTCGTGGTACAGGCTGCGGATCAGGCGCAGAATATACTCCGGGCTGTGTCTCGTGACCCGACTTTCGAAGACGCACTTGTCGCAGAAGGCGCAATGGGCCGGGCAGCCGCGGGAGGCGACGATCGAGAAGGCGGGGAGCCTTTCGATGGTGTTGAGCGGGGGCATGTAGTGGGTCTTGAGCTCGGGCAGCAGATCGAAGGCGGGCAGCGGCAGGGTGTCCAGGTCAGTGATCCGTTCGCGGTCCGGCGCGCACTGGATGCTGCCGTCGGCAAGGCGCAGGCTGACACCCTTGACCGCGCCTAAGTCAGCCCCTTCGTCGAGTGCCCGAATCAGCTCCAGCAGGGTCAGTTCCCCTTCGCCGCGTACCACATAATCAAAGCAGGGAAACTCCGCGAGGGTCCGCTGCGGTATCGCCGAAGGATGATTGCCGCCGGCGACGATCGGCAACTGCGGCTGTAACCCCTTGAGCCCGGCGGCGATACGGTGCGCGCTGACGACCCACAGGGTCTTGCAGGCGATGCCGACCAGGTCCGGACTCAAGGTCAGGCATCTGCCGATCGTCGCCTGGTCGTCGAGCCGTTGCGCCTCCGCATCGATAATCGCGACCCGATAGCCGTGCTCCCGCAAGACTGCGGCGATGTAACACAGACCGGTGGGCGGGGAGACACCGCCCCAGTCGGAGAAGTCGCCATAGACCCGTTCCGGCGTCATGGGCGGATTGATCAGCACGACCGTGCCGATCGGCGCGCGCGTTGGATGGACAACTTCAGATTCGGTAACCACGGGGCAGCAACCCTCGAATGTGCTCGTATGCGTTGGGCGACCTCGCGGCCGTCCCGGTCCGGCCCGCCGATGTCTTGGGCGACCCTGTCGGGTCCGCCGCAATCGCGCGCCGTGACGGCTACGGCCTCGATCATAATCCCGGCCGATCAGTCAACTGTGAGGTCGCTGGTCCGCACAGCGGACCAGCGACCTCCCGTCCAGCAGCGGGGCCCGACTGATGATCAGGGCCGAGGACTACCCCTCGGCAACAGGTTACGCGCACATCGGCTGCGAGCGCAACGAGGGACAGGCCAGGCGCCGCGGCCCTCTGCTGCACCCTGCGTCGGGCGGCGAGACGCCGTCGGCCTGGCCGAGACCCCGTAAGCGGTCAGGCCGGCCCTGAGCATCAGGCTCGAGCTGGTTCCACGCGGGTTCGGCGCGATTCGCGCTATGCTTGAATCCGTGGCTGGCGCGGGCATTTAGCCACAAGGCTTTCAACCATTCCCAGAGGTCAGGCAGATGAGCGACAAGCAGGTGGTCGAGTATCCCGGGGCCGAGATCGATGTCCAGTGGGACGGGCGGCTGTGTATCCATGTCGGCGAGTGCGGCACTGCGGCCGGGGAACTGTTCGTCGGCGGCCGGGAGCCCTGGTGCGTCCCGGACGGTTGCAGCAAGGCCGAGGTGCGCGAGATCATCGAGCGGTGCCCCAGCGGTGCCCTGACGTACCGGGACAAGGATGGCGGGCCGGAGGTCGCCCCGGCGGAGAATATCGTGACGCTGGCCTACAACGGTCCGCTGTACGCGCATGGGGAGTTGGCCATCGACGGGGTACCGGAGGACCTGCCGGGGGTCAGCCACCGGGCCGCGCTGTGCCGCTGCGGGGCCTCCGCCAACAAGCCGTTTTGCGACAACAGCCACCTGGCCGCGGGCTTCGAGGATTTCGGGGCCGTCGGGGAACGCGGGGCGCCGCTGCACGCGCTGGGCGGCCCCTTGGCCATCGAGCCCTTGGCGAACGGCCCGCTGCTGGTCAAGGGCAATCTGAGCATCCGCGCCGCCAGCGGGCGCCTCGCCTGGGAGGGCACCGAGACGGCGCTGTGCCGCTGCGGGGCCTCCCGGAACAAGCCCTTCTGCGACGGCAGCCACCGGGCGGCCGGGTTCAAGAGTTGAAAAAGGGAGCGGGGGCGTCCCGCCCCTGCGGCAAGCGGGGCGGGACGCCCCGACTCCTTTTGTCAGGTATCCCGCGCAACCGGTGCCAGCAGTTGCAGATAACGCGGTGCGGCGGTGTCGGGCGCGGGCAGGGTGAAGGGGTCCTCCCCGGGGTAGAGGCGGGCGCGCAGTCCGGTGCGTAGGGTCCCCGGGTCCAGACTGGCGACGCGGATCGGGTGGCGGCCCCCGGACTCCTGCGCGAGCACCTGCGCCAGCCCTTCGAGGCCGAACTTGGCCGCCGCGTAGGCGCCCCAATAGGCGAGCCCGGTACGGGCGACGCGGTCGGAGGTGAAGATCACCACCGGGTCCCGGGAGGCGTGCAACAGCGGCAGGCACGCCTGGGTGAGCAGAAAGGGTGAGGTCAGATTGATCCGCAGCACCCGCTCCCACTCGGCGTGCTCGTAGTCGTCGATCCGGGAGAGGTAGGGGGCGAAGGCGGCGCAGTGCACCAGGGCGTCGAGGCGCCCGAAGGTCTCGCCGACCAGCTCGGCTGCACTGCGGCAGCCCTTCTCGTCCGTGGTGTCGAGGTTGAGCGGCAGGATGGCGGGCAAGGCCCCGCCGCCGGTCTCGATGCGGTCATAGACGGCATTCAGATCGGCCTCGGGCAGGTCGCTCAGGACGAGCGTGGCCCCGGCGGCGGCGGCGGCCAGGGCGACCGCGCGGCCGAGGCCCTCGGCCGCCCCGGTGACCAGGACGATGCGCTCCAGCAGTGGTTTTTCGGTCGCCTCGGTATCCATCAGAGGTCGCGCTCGCAGGTGACCAGATAGTTGACGTCCACGTTCGCGGGTTCGAGCCGATAGGCGCGGGTCAGCGGGTTGTAGATCAGGCCGGTCAGGTCGCGCGTGCGCAGCCCGGCGGTGCGGACCCAGCGATCCAGTTCCGCCGGGCGGATGAAGCGGTTGTAGTCGTGGGTGCCCTTGGGCAGCATCCCCAGGAGATACTCGGCGCCGAGGATGGCCAGCAGATAGGCCTTGGGGTTGCGGTTGAGGGTGGAGAAGACCACCTTGCCGCCGGGGCGCACCAACCGGGCGCAGGCGTCGATCACCGAGGCCGGATCGGGCACGTGCTCCAACAGTTCCATACAGGTGACGAGATCGAAGCCCGCCGGGCGCTCCGCCGCCAGGGCCTCCACCGTGATGCGCCGATAGTCCACCACCGCGCCGGTCTCCAGGGTGTGCAACTCGGCCACCCGCAAGGGCATCGCACCCATGTCGATCCCCAGGACCCGGGCGCCGCGCAGTGCCATGCCCTCGGCGAGCAGTCCACCCCCGCAGCCGACGTCCAGCACCTCGCGGCCTACGAGCCCCGCCGCGCGCTCGACATAGTCGAGCCGCAGGGGGTTGATGTCGTGCAGGGTCTTGAACTCGCTCAGCGGGTCCCACCAGCGGGCGGCCAGGGCCTCGAACTTGCTGATCTCATCGGGGTCGACATTGGCGTGATAGTCGCCGGGGTGGACGGTGGCGGTCATGGGTGCGGGGACCTGCGTGACTGGTGGTCGGGCCGGGGCGGGGCGCCCCGGCTCCCGTGGTCAAGGCCCTACATTCTATAACGGGCGGTCCGGATCGAAACCGATTAAACTACACGGCTTTTCACGCAGGGGAGAACTCCCATGTTTGACCAGACCATGACGATCCGCGACTACGACCCGGAACTCTGGGCGGCGATCCAGGGCGAGGAGCGCCGCCAGGAGGAGCACATCGAGCTGATCGCCTCCGAGAACTATGTCAGCCCGCGGGTCCTGGAGGCCCAGGGCGGGGTCATGACCAACAAGTATGCCGAGGGCTACCCCGGCAAGCGCTACTATGGCGGTTGCGAGTTCGTGGACGTGGCCGAGCGCTTGGCCATCGAGCGGGCCAAGCAGCTCTTCGGTGCCGCCTATGCCAACGTTCAGCCCCACTCCGGTTCCCAGGCCAATGCCGCCGTCTACATGGCCCTGTGCGAGCCGGGCGATACCGTGCTCGGTATGAGTCTGGCCCACGGCGGGCACCTGACCCACGGGGCCAAGCCCAACTTCTCCGGCAAGCTCTACCAGGCCGTGCAGTACGGCCTGGACCCGGCCACCGGTGAGATCGACTACGCTCAGGTCGAACGCCTGGCGCACGAGCACCGGCCGCGCATGATCATCGCCGGCTTCTCCGCCTACTCGCGCGTGATCGATTGGGCGCGCTTCCGGGCGATTGCCGATGCGGTCGGCGCCTGGTTCTTCGTCGACATGGCCCATGTGGCGGGGCTGGTGGCGGCCGGGGTCTACCCGAGCCCGGTGGCCATCGCCGATGTGACCACCACCACCACCCACAAGACGCTGCGCGGCCCCCGCGGTGGGCTGATCCTGGCGCGCGCCAATCCGGAGGTCGAGAAGAAGCTTGCCTCGCTGGTCTTCCCCGGCATCCAGGGCGGCCCCCTGATGCACGTCATCGCCGCCAAGGCGGTGGCCTTCAAGGAGGCCCTGGAGCCGGCCTTCAAGGAGTATCAGCGCCAGGTGGTCCTCAATGCCCAGACCATGGCGGAGGTCTTTTTGTCCCGGGGCTACGACGTGGTCTCCGGCGGGACCGACGACCACCTGTTCCTGGTCAGCTTCATCGACCAGGGCCTGACCGGCAAGGACGTGGACGCCTGGCTGGGCGCGGCCAATATCACGGTCAACAAGAACGCGGTTCCCAATGACCCCCAGTCGCCCTTCGTCACCAGCGGCATCCGCGTCGGCACCCCGGCGATGACCACCCGCGGCTGCGGTCTCAAGGAGGCCGGCGACTTGGCCGGTTGGATGTGCGATGTGATCGACGGGCGCGGCGACCCGGCCGTGATCGCCGTCGCCAAGGCGCGGGTGCTGGAGCTTTGCAAGCGCTTCCCGGTCTACGCGCGCTGACCTGATGCGCTGTCCATTCTGCGGCGCCGAGGACACCAAGGTCGTGGATTCCCGGCTGGCCGGGGAGGGCGATCAGGTGCGCCGTCGGCGCAAGTGCGAGGTTTGCAAGGAGCGCTTCACCACTTACGAGACGGCCGAACTGAACCTGCCGCGGGTGGTGAAGCGCGACGGCAGCCGGGTGCCCTTCGACGGGCGCAAGCTGCGCTCCGGCATGATGCGGGCCCTGGAAAAACGCCCGGTGAGCACCGAGCAGATCGATGCCGCCCAGGCGCGCATCCAGCGGCGTCTGATGTCGAGCGGTGAATCGGAGGTCCAGGCCCGGCGGGTGGGGGAACTCGTGATGGACGAACTGCGCGGTCTCGATCAGGTCGCCTATGTCCGTTTCGCCTCGGTCTACCGCAAGTTCGAGGACGTGGCCGCCTTCCGCGAGGAGATCGACCGCCTCGAGCGCCAACCAACCCCGGAGGTCCGGCGTCAA
>Ga0247839_1007495_pt1 | contig 11977 bp, 5 predicted proteins | sample LaCruzMarch2015__6_FD_192405 | JGI IMG/M metagenome (GOLD analysis project Ga0247839, IMG submission 192405) | Freshwater microbial communities from meromictic Lake La Cruz, Castile-La Mancha, Spain - LaCruzMarch2015_16m | ecosystem: Environmental > Aquatic > Freshwater > Lake | place: Spain...
TGTGCGTTGCAACCGTGTAGGTGGAGGAAAACGACGCACACGACCCGATCGAGCCTTGGTTTCGAATCGGTGGAAACGAGGGCAGCGCGCTGTTGTCCACCCGTCCCGGCAAAGTCGCCAAAATCTCACCGGCCCCGATACTTCCCGAGCCCACAAGCGGCGCCTCGGCCGCGCCCAGAGCCACCACCTCCTCACCCATCCTCGTCGGCGGCGTATTGAAAACCCTCGGCAAACCCTTCGCCAACCGCTCTGCATTTAATCGCTCCAGCGCCAGTTTGTTTGGCAACACTTTCTTGGTCCGCACCATCGTTCTGGCTGCCTCCGCCTGCTCCGCCAGCGTCGGCGCCGAGAGTCCCAGCGAATGACTTTCCACCCGTTGGGAAAAAATGGAGGTTGAAAAGAACGCCAAGAAAATAAGAATCAAGCACTGTTTCATAAAATGAGGAGGCCTTGCAGGTTTTACGGAATACCAAAATGGGCAGTATGCAAATAGGATTTTTTTGTGCTGTGGGGGACACTTCAAAGGCTTGAGCGATCAAAATCCGGATTTCCGGATTATCGAAATTCGATGGCTCACGCAGCAGATTATCCAGATCCCCGCAGGGTGTTTGTGAGATCGGCAGCAGACCAGATTGCCCTGTAGCGCCTGTCTGTGACTGCCGAAGCTCTCCCCTGTAGCGGCGTCTCTATGAGCGCCGAAGGGGCGGAAGGGGTTGACAAAATCATGGACAAGAAAATCATTTTTTAGGGAGGACAGGTGGTTCGGGCGCGGAGGCGCAGCGCAGCTGTAGCGGCGTCTCTGTGAGCGCCGAGACTGGTTTTTCTATTCGACAGTCATAGACCGCCGCTACAAAAGTCTGGTCGTGGCTCTGAATACGTCCTTTATTCTGCCACATTTCTAAACCATTTTTTGGGAAGGCCTGTGGGGGGGGTATTCAACAATTGTATTCCTTACCGACTCATTTGATTCACCATGGACTGCTGGCCGGTCATCATGCCGAAGGCGCTTCCTTGGGAGGAGGTTTCGTTAAAAACAATATTTCTCACGATATCCTTCCCATCCACCAAAACCTGAACATTTTGTGATTGGGTGGATGTTGGCAAGAACGCACCGGCGTAGGGAATCATCGCGTTGGCCATGTTGGACTTGAAGTTGCTGTAGATCATGTAAACTCCACCATCGTAGCCCATCGGCATCTGCTGGGATGGTGGGCCGAGGAGAGCAATGACCTCGGCTTTTGTCGTCTTGCCTTTTTTGATTTTTGAGAGCGCATTGGGATCGATTTCGCGTCCACTGTAGGCACAACCAACAAGGGCACAGAGTGCCATTGCTGTGAGGGTTTTAATGATGATGTTTTTCATGGATTTGGTTTTCTGACGATTTTGTTAATTCTGTGAATTCTATCTAAACTCACTTTTTCTTTGCTTTCTTCCCGCCGGATTTTTTGCTGCCAGAGGATTTGGAGGCAGCGGATTTCTTTGAAGATCTACTGCTGGATTTCTTCGCCGAGGATTTACCTTTCCCGCCTTTTTTTGATTTTTGGACTTGGGCTGGGCCTACACCGCCAGATGGGGCAGGCGCTCCTCCACCACCGCCGCCACCTCCATTTTGCTGAGGAGGTGGCGCAGTTGGCGTTGGCGTTGGCGTTGGCGTTGGCGTTGGCGTTGGCGTTGGCGTTGGTGTTGGTGTTGGCGTTGGTGTTGGCGTTGGCGTTGGTGCGATATTTAGTGCAACGATATACGGCGACGTTTTGTTACCAGCGGTGAAGAACTCGCCGCCCGCATGCAAGGTTTTGTTGCCATTGGGAAAGAGAACCCAAATGTTGCTTTCTACTCCAGAACCCACGGAGCTCCATGTCAGATTTGATGAATTCGAATCCTTTGATAAATCTGTTGTTGCAATGTGGGTTGCTGTGAGGCCATCGGCGGTTGTGAAATTGCCACCTGCAAAAAGATTTCTGCTACTATCGATTGCCAATGTATAAACAGAATTGTTGAATCCACCCAATCCTCCGACGCGGTCCCAACGCACTCTATCCCATCGAGCAATACGGTTAGCTCCGGTGGAGGCACCAACCCTTGTAAAATCACCACCTACATAGAGGTAATTCAGATCGTTGTAGCTGTCCACTATGAGGGCCGTTACCGTGTTGTCTACGCCATCTCCCAGAGGTTTCCAGGTTGGGTCGCTGTTACTGTATTGGGCAATAAAGTCGAGATCACGACTTCCGCCAATATCTCGGTTAAAATAACCACCCGCATAGAGGACCGCATTTTTGCGATCAACTGCCAGCGCATAGACTTCGCCCGTTGCTGATCGATCCGTCGGACCGCTTGCGACATCTTGCCAAGCTTGACCCACAAACTTAGCCACTCCCCAGAGAGGGACAGCGCCGCTTGTGGTGAAACCTCCGCCCGCGAGCAAAGTGTCCTGCCAATCCAAGATAAGAGAGTTCACTTTGCCTCCCTGCAAGCCAGCTCCCACAGCAAACCAGCCACGACTGTCCACACTCCATCTTGCGACACTATCAGTAGAAATGTTGCCCGCTTTATCGAAACTACCTCCAACATACAAGTTGTTTTCGCTCTTATCAAAGGCCATCGCGTAGATTTCAGGGTAGTCACCTGTCAGCGCAACACCCGAACCCAGGCTCTCCCATTGGCCTCCAGTCCACTTGGCCACACAATTCACAAAAACCGATCCATTTGTGATGAATCGCCCTGCGATATAAAGCTCCCCTTGCGTGTTCATCACCATCGCATACACATAATCGTCAATGCCTGTCCCGAAATTTGTCCATTGAGCGTTTGTGAGCGCACCTGTCATTTTTGCTATGCGATCTGCCATCTTACTTCCAACCACGCGGAAGATTCCTCCAGCATAGACCGCGCTGGCCTTGTCAACTGCCAGTGCCCACACTTCGTCGCGAGTGCCATTTGTGTTGTCCGATATGACCGGATTCCATTTATCTCCGGTCATCGACGGATCCCACTGCGCAATATAGTTGGCAATTTTATTTGCAGTGCCCACGGTCGTAAAATTGCCACCCACCCACAATTTGTTGGCAGCTGTTAATGCCAAGGTATACACTTCGCCGTTTACGCCCGTGTCCAAATTAGACCAACCATCTTTTTCTGTCCAAAGCGCGACATACTTTGCGGGCCCTGTGCTGCCTACCATAGTAAAATTACCACCCACATAAACTTGACTGTTGGTATCAACCGCTAATGCTCGCACGATGCCATTCACGCCATACAAGGTAGGGGAGCTGGGATTATTAAGCGTTTTCCACTCACGCTCATTCACCCAACGCGCCACATTTTTAACATCCGTGGAAGTATCGGTATTTCCAGTCCATCCGGCATGGGTGAAGTTTCCGCCAGCGTAAAGAATATTGGTATTTTTATCGTATGCCAATGCGTAGACGCGTCCTGAAACACCTTCACCATTTTTAATTACATCTGCTAGAGGCGTCCACTTCTCTGTGTTGGAATCCCAACGCGCCAGACAACTCGCAGTTTGTTGTTTATTAGCTGTATCTACCCCCGCTTTGATGAAATCTCCACCCACATAAATGTATCCAGCCGTATCATTTACCACGAGCGCTCGAACCACATTATCGACGCCCCTGAATGAATCAGTAGCCTTACTTACCGACGACCAAGCTGTTCCGTTCCATTTGGCAAGGAATTTGGCATTTGCATCGTCCGATGCGCCGGGAAAATCGCCTCCAGCATAAACAATTCCACTGAAGAGAGCCAAGGCGTAAACTGGACCTTGAACCCCTTTTCCTAAGGCGCTCCAAGAGCTACCGTTCCATTTGGCTACGCGGCTGGCTTTTACAGATCCGATCGACATAAAACTTCCGCCGACATACAAATTATTTGCAGAATCCGTTATGACAGCAAATACCGTGTCGTCCGCTCCTGGGATGCCTGTATTCCAACTAACCCAATCCGCATCCGAGAATGTCGGGTCGATACGCACGGGGTAGGTAGCATTGACATCGTCCACTCGCAAAAACAAACGTCCGACATCGGCCACAACCATACGCGCGGGAAGAGCGCGACCGTTGGCATCAGACACTTGAAGGCGATGGTAGGCCAGTTCGCGGTTGTTGCCATCAAGCGTGAGTTTGGCACCATAGCAGGCCTCCTCGACTCGTGCGCCCTGAACCTCAAGTTCGATAGTCAACTCGCCTGTCCCATCGGGTCGTTCGGCGAGCACAAAGTCTTGGCGAACGCCGTCCCCGTTCACTCGATATTCCTCCACCACACCGGAGCGCACCCATGTCACTAAATCGTCACTGGTGTGGATCTCGCCAGTGGTAGGCAGCGCCTGCGAAACATCACGACCTACGCCCGAGGCTCGGACTCTAACTCGATTTTGCTGGCACTCATCTCCTTCCGTGCGGGAAGTGAGCCAAAGCCCCTCGGCAGTGGCCTCGCCCTCCAAATCCTGCAAGGCAGATTTGAGAATCGCTCCATCTTTGGTGGGGTTGATTCCGACTCCATGGCCCTTGTAATGCTTCAAGGCCTCTTCCCCAATCAGGTCTACAGGAATCGGCGTCTTGGCCGAGGCGAAATCTCCAGAGGCCAAGCATCCCAACACGGTTCCGACGAGGAGAACCAGCGGTTTACGCATGAACCCTCGGCGCGATTTCCAGATTTGCCATGGCACAACCCCTCGCCTGAAAAAAGAGGCTGTTTCAGTTCTTTCTGTGTAGCAATATTTTGATAACAATATGTTTTTCATGATATTTTTTATTTATGTGTTGGTTGGTTAATGCCTATAGGGCCACAGTTAAGTCGCAAAGCGCAAGGGCGGTTATTTCTGCCTGAAATCACTTCTTCTTTTTCTTTCCGCCGGATTTTTTGCCTTTGGATTTTTTGGAATCTCCTCCGCCGGAGGATTTCTTGTCTGGCTTTTCACCAAACGATTTTTTTTCGTTACTGTCTTTTTTGTCGGAGAGTTTTTTAAAGTTGCCTTTATTATCCAGCCCTTTCTTTCCTTTTTTAGACTTTTCTGGTTCTCCACCTCCGCTGGATGGAGCACCACCACCCGGCGCTGGCGGTGGTGGTGGCGGGTTTGAGATGGTCATTGTTTCCACTTGTCGGCCTTGGTAGGCAGGGTGGTTCATAAAGGCGACGACGGTGTAGGAGCCAGCATCGATTGGCGGGGTGGTGGTGCCGTTGTAGGTAAGCGTCACATTTTGAGTAAGATTACCGGGGTTTGTTGCAATAGTTGGGACTTTTTCCGTGCCGTTGTAGGTGAGGCTCAGGTTGCTGAGCTGGATGGTGGCATTACCTTTGGTGGAGGTTGCAGATGCGAAACTTTGCTGCTCCCATCCGCGAGACCAGCCTTGGACTTGGATCGTGGAAGCGGCGAGTTGCTGGGTGGTGAGATTGGCTGGAATGAGAAAGCGAGTGTTGTAGTTTTTATCAACCAGTTCGATGTAGTCGATCGTCCAAGCTCCTTCCTCGCTGTATTGAGGAAGTTCAAATTGCACTTGGCAGGTTCCATTGGTGCTGGTGCCGCTGATGCGGTCGGCCCAACTGAATTCGCTCCAGAGGAATTCCTTGCCGCTCGGGCTACGGAGCACGAGCGCACCAGCGCGGGACCATTGTTTGTCCTGCAAGCCGCTCAAGTCGTCAGTGATTGTTAGATTAGCCGTGACCAAAACCGCACCGTTGCGCGTGTCTGCCGAAGCTGGGGAGACTACAAGGTTTTGCAAGACTGGTGCGGTGACATCCTGCGTTCCGATGACGGTGATGGTCTTACGAAATTCCGCTGGAATGGAATTATTCCACTTGTAGTAAGATTTACTCTCACCAGGCTGATTATTTTCGTAAATAGAAATGTTTAAAATCGTGTAGTTTCCATTTTTTGCATATCGTGGAATAATGAGCATTCCTTCGTAGACGCCATTCGCTACCGTTCCCGAGACGAGCTTGAAATCTGACGGGGAAATGGAATTCCCATTGCCATAACCATTTTCACCGACCAAGTTGAAACTCAGATAAATCGAGTGGTTTGTTGGGAGGTCGTCGTTGTTGATCGCCAGTTGGACTTTTACCTTCTGATCAGCGGCGGTGACATCAACGGATGCTCTGTCGAGAGTCAACCCAACTAGCCATGGCGCGTATTGGTCTTGAGGCTCAGATGGATTCGTTGCGGAGCTACTTACTGTAAATTTCACAGCCTGCAACTCCGGTGTGAGGATTGATGATCCACTATTTCCTGCGTTGTCCGAGACAGAGAGGCTTCGGAGAGTCCAATCGCCTTCTGCGCTGCCTTGAGGGATTTCGATGGTTCCTTCGTAGGTCCGCATAATCCCTTCAACAGCAACAGGTGAGTTCTGATCGTTGAAATAGGACGATCGGTCACCGAAGGAAGCATTTCTGAAACTCAAATTCAGAGAACTGAATCCAGAAAGATCATCCGAAACTTGAACTCGGTATCTCATTTTTGAGCTGGAAGATGACGCATTAACTTTGGAAGTAAGAACTGTAATGGAGTGAACAACTGGCGGCGTTGAATCGCTAAATGGATTGATGACGGTTATGGAGATATCTTTGAAGGCCGCTGGAATTGTATTGCCATAGAAGTTGGCAGATTGTGAGTTGGGATAATCACCCGAGGAGTAATATAAAGAACTTAGTGTGTATGTTCCAGCTTGAGTATAGCTTGGGATATTTATTGATCCATTGGCTTTGCTGGAAAGGGTCCGTGCGTTTGCACTACCCCCAAATCCTCCAAAATAGACAGAGGCATAACTTATAATTTCACTTGCGGTGATTGTAAATGGCAACTCCACCGCTCCATTCGTTAAATCGACTGAAGTCATGGAAAGAGTGAGGCTCAGAATTTGAGGCGTTGGAACAGGGGTTGGAATCGGTGAGGGTGTCGGTGTCGGTTTGGTCGAAGGCGTGCTCGACGGAGTAGGTATCGGGAATGGAGTGCCGGATGGCGGGGCAGCGATGGATTCTGCTTCGTAGATGCTGTTTTGAAAAGACGCATAAAGCGTGCCTCGGCGGTCAACGGCGAGGCCTGTCACATCATCCTCGCCAAAAATGGCTGCTTCTCCCGCTGCTTCTTGGATGCCCATTTGACCACGAATACGGAATGCGCCGTGCTCTGGATTGAGCTTGCCGGCGATGGTGGTGACGGTGCCATCAGGCTTGACCTTGCGGACGGTGCCGAGATCGGCAAAGTAGAGGTTGCCGCTGGAGTCGGTGGTGAGTCCACGGGGCCGGTTCAAGCGGGCTTTTGCGCCTTTGGCATCAAAGTGATTGCTGATTTGTGCATTACCAATAAAAGTAGAAGTCGTGCCATTTGGCTGGATTTTGCGAATGACTTTGCCGTCCGTCACAAAAAGATTTCCTTCTGAATCCACGGCAATGCCGTCGGGATATCGGAATCTTGCCTGGCTGCCGGGGCCATCTACATGGCCGTAGGTATCCCAGTCATCGCCTACGCGTATTTTCCCTGCCATGGTGGTGACCAATCCGGTTGGGGCGATCTTGCGGATGGCATTGCTGTCGCAGACATAGACATTTCCGAGCGCATCAACGGTGACGGCTCGGATCTCATCGAAGCTGGCCGCCGCGCCTATACCATCGGCGGGATCGCGGTTCCACTGCTCACCCCCAGCGAGGTCTGACAGAACGCCCGCTGCAGAGATTTTTGAAATTCGATTGCCGTTTACAAAATAGACAGTCTCGTTTGCATCTACTGCGATTGGCCCAACATTCGAGTCCAGAATACCAGGATAGCGTGAGGGGTATCCCGCATATTGTTGCTGTAAAGCTCGGCGGTCATTCCACTCGCTCCACTTCTGCCCCGCGATGGTGGTGACTTTATTATCGATGGAAATCTTGCGAATCACATGATTTCCTTGGTCGGCGACATAGATGTTGCCATTGGCATCCACGGCGATGCCGTTGATTTCGTCGAAGAGGACTTTGCCATTTTCAAAATAGCCAGATTCGTCGGGGGTGCCAGCGAGGAGCCAAAATTGGTAGGGTTCGTAAACGGTGGGTTGGAGGACGAAGAAGAGATTTCCTGCGTCGTTCATGAGATCCTGCGTGGCATCTGGGAAAATCCCGCTGAGTGTGGCATCCGGCCAAGTGCTGGGGCGGAAGAAACCCCGGTCGAAGCGTGTGGGAGCCAGGAAGCGGGGACCGCTGGGTGATGTGACGAGGTTTGAGAGGTTGATTCTCTGGCCTTCGAGAGCGAAATCCTCGGTCGCAATTGCAGGAACAGTGACTTGAGAACTGAGGGAGGAGACGAGGGTGTCGAACAATACATCGACTTCCTCGGCGGCCGCGATGCTGTCAAACGCGAAAAGGAAAGGCGCGGTGTCGCTCTCGCCAAGAGGGCCTAAGACAGAGCCTTTCGAGGCTGGGCGAGTCGCCTTGATGGCGGCGAGGGCCGTGTTCCACTCGCCATGGGCAAGTTGGATTTGAGTGCGTGCATCCGAGCGCTGGGCGGGCGTGGTGGAGAGGTTGAAGAGCTGCGGGAAGGCGGCGAGGACGGCTTGTGGAGTCAGGTTGCCAGCGGCGTAGAGGTCGTAGAGTTTGCGATACTCGCCGCTGAGATTGTAGCTGTTCGCAAGGTGTAGAGAGGCTCTGGCGAGGCGGAGGACAGCGCGCAGGAGGCAGACATCGGCAAAGTCCACTTTGGTGTCGAGAAGCGAGGTCTCGGAGGAGGCGAGCGTGAGGGTGAAGTTGCCGTCCGTGATTTTATCGAGGCAGGCCACGGCTTCATCAATGAGCGCGGCCTTGGAATTCAAGTAGGTGAGATGGGCGTCCGTGCTTACACGCGCGGGAGGCTGCAAAATGCCAGCAAAGCCGAGCGGGAACGAGTATTCCAACGCATAGATGCTGGGGTTTACGATGGTGGCATTGAGGCTTGTGAATTGCTGCTTGAACTCCGCTGTGTGGGCCTCGCGGGTAAAGAGTGTGGCCGCGTAGAAGAAGTTGAGCTCGGCGTTGTTCGGCGTCGTCTGCAATCCAGTCTTGAAGGCTTGGTGGGCGGTTTCGAGCGCTTCAGGCGTTTGTTGGGCCAGAGCGGCCCGGCCTATTTGGAGATTGGTCTGAGCGCGTGCGAATGGCGATGCCGCAAAGGCAAGAACCAAGATCAGGAGTGAGGCACGAAGTGGGCATGTCTTTTTCATACGAAGTGAGTGATTGGCGGTGTTGAAAAGGGGCTATTTTGTCTCTATGGGAAAATTTTTACGCTGTCGTCGGAGCGGCCTCGGATGCGGAAGACTTGGCCAGCCAAGTTTCCACGGAGGCGCAGGACGGCGCGCGGAGCAGTAACCTTGTCACTGATTGTCTGCTGGGCAAGGAATTTTTCGAAGAAGATTTTTCCTTGAGAGGGATCGATCCGCACCGAAGCGGCTTTGAGGAGGGTAGTCTGAGACGGCATTTGACGCACTTCAAATCCGCGAATGGCAATATTCGACCAAGCGGGATTGGCATTGAAAAAGGCATCCAGAGCGGCTGCAGATGCGGCGAGGTTGACATCCGGCGGCAGAAGAATGGCCATGTCTTCAATGACAAGCTGTGGCAGGGGACCGATGCGGAAAAGGCCGAGTTTTTTTGATTCGAGGTGCACACGCCCGCAAGCGATCTGGAGCGATTGAGGGCTGTCAGGGGAGACTTGGAGCGGGATCGTGAGGCCTTTGATCTCGAAGTCGCGATCGATGCGCGTGCCCATGAAATCAGGCTGCGCGCCGTGCGCGACGACGGAGAGGAGGAGTGAAAGGAGGAGCGGTCTCACCACAGTGACAGGGTGCGCACGGAGACGGGGTGGTGGGAAGGGAAAAATGGAGGGGGCGGACTGGTTTGGATTTTTTGACAGAATTAACAGAATTTCAGAATTTGGGACAAATAGATTGGATAGTCTGCGAGGACAGGGAAAGCGGATGATCCCATTTTTGCCGAGAAAGCGAGGGCCATTCAAAGATCAATAGCGGTCCATTTGCGATGGGATTTTTTAAAACCACGAATAGAACGAATTTTCACGAATGGGGAACGGCTTCGCCAGAGAATTTTATCTTCGGTATTATTCGTGTTTATTCAAACATTCGTGGTTCAAATGTTCGGCAACGAACGGGCTCTGCGCGGTTGTATAGAAACTAACCACGGATATCTCGGATTATCACGGATAATCCCAACCAGTTGGGATTGGCAGAAAAAAACGAAAATCAGGCAAGCTTGCTTGCAGAGTTTTTGTTTTTGCCCTGCCCCATTCGCGCCGCGAATGCACCCGTGCTCATTTCTGCATATCCGTGTTCATCCGTGTGATCGGTGGTTTTATATTATTTCCTGAAGCATGATGTAACTTGTTAGTTAGGAGAGAATTTCAGAATTTAGGATTCTTCTGGAATTTGGAGGGCAGGCGCGCTCCGCAGGACTATTCAGCTGCTACAGGCAACCTCCGTAACAAAAGTCCAAACGGTATCGGCTTTGGGGCTAAACACAGAGCATTGAGGGCGAGCAGGGGGTTTTTACCACCGCAGATCTTTTTCTTTCGTTGCTTTAATCAACTCTCGGACGGTATCTGGTGGCCCTTCCTTCACCAAAGCGTTCGATTTTTTTGAGATTCAGAAGTTTTTTGATGGCGCTTTCGACCGTTCGCGGCGGCATACGGAGAGATTCCACAGCCGTCTTGCGGCTGAAGTCCCCTGCGGCGCGAGCCCAGTTCCAGAGTTCCCATTGCTTCTCGGAGAGCAAGTTTTCCGATCCATCATCGGCAAGGATGCGAATCGCCCCCCTCGCCTGCTCGCAGACGATTTCCAGGAAAAAAATCAACCACTCCGAGAGATCCTCGCGCGCGGTTTTCCAACTTCGCTGTGTTCTGTTCAAAGCCAGATAATAATCCGCCTTGCGTGCCTCGATGCACTTTTCGTGGGACACGACTTCCGTAAATTCATAGCCTTCTCGAAGCAGGATCAGATTGGCCAACAAACGACTTGTGCGCCCATTACCATCTTGAAAGGGATGGATGGCCAGATACTCAAAAAGAAAATTGGCCGCAAGGATCAGCGGGTGGCGAAATTTCTCTTCGCAAGCCCATCCATACCATTCCACGAGTTCCTGCATTTCCTTGGGAACCAAATGCGGCGGGGTGGGATCAAAAATGATTCCCACGACTTGGCCTGTGGCATCCTTCGCCTCCACGCGATTCGGTCCAAACTTGTAAATGCCGGCATGCCCTTCATCCTTCTCGCTGTGGCGCAACATGTCCCGATGCAGTTGCAAAATCAAAGACTCGCCCACGCTCATTTCCCGGTGGTTCTGAAAAACAGACTCCAGCACCTCCAAATAACCAGCGACCTCCTGTTGGTCGCGAGTGCGGAATTTTCTGATGCGCAGTTGGCTATACAACGCCTCCACCTCCGCATCGCTCAACTTGTTTCCCTCAATACGGTTTGAAGCACCCGTCGAAGTCACGATCACCGAACGGACCAAGCGTTCCAAAGTGCGAGCCTGCAGCCGACCGGCCAGACGCCAAGCATTTCTTACCCCATCGATCTCCGCAATCATGGCATAAACGCGCTCCGCCAGGCTTGCATCCAACTCCAGCCTCCGGCTCAATCGACTTGTTCGAAAATCTGACATGCCAGTTTGCTTTTCCATGTGAGATTATGTGAGATCATGTGAGATATCCAAGCTGTTTTTCGATTCAGACGACCGATTGGGATGCTGATGCGGCTTGGATTTAACCCGAGAGCGCGGTGTGCACGGAGGGAAGGGAAAAATGGAGGACCCGGATTGGTTTGGATTTTTTTTACCACAAATAGAACGAATTTTCACGAATAGTGCGCTGCCGCGCGATTGCTGATAGAGGTAGGAACGGGACATTGGTTTGCCCCGCTCCCCCCTCCGAACCGGACTTGCAGATCTCCCGCATCCGGCTCTCCAGTTAGTGGTTTGCTCCATATCGGAGACTGATGATTTCCGAGAC
>Ga0247839_1007498_pt1 | contig 11975 bp, 9 predicted proteins | sample LaCruzMarch2015__6_FD_192405 | JGI IMG/M metagenome (GOLD analysis project Ga0247839, IMG submission 192405) | Freshwater microbial communities from meromictic Lake La Cruz, Castile-La Mancha, Spain - LaCruzMarch2015_16m | ecosystem: Environmental > Aquatic > Freshwater > Lake | place: Spain...
AAGCCTGTTTTTCCGAATCAGGGGCTATGTGTCTTCCGCCAAAAAACAAGGCTATAACGTATTCGACGCTTTAGCCTTATGCCTTCAAGGCCGCCCTTTGAATTTAGTGGGGGACTGAGTAGTTACGAATTTGGAACCTTTATTGAATGCGGTCGATTATGACAAAATCTACGAAGGCTTGGTCTCGTCAATTATGGAATCCTCTTTTGGCGGCATGTTATTGATGATGGGCGGAGTTGATGCCTTAGCACCGTTGAAAGAACCGTTCAGCGAAAAAATGCGTGTCACCTTGACCGATATGGTGGGTTCTGACGTGTTCAAACGCGCACTGCAACATGGTTTGGACGCGCACAAAATCAGTACGGACATTGTGTCGAAAATTGAACTTGTAATAGACAAACGCTTAAGTGAATTGACGCCGCAATTGGTGAAAGAAATCGTCCAGGCGATTATCCGCGAGCATTTGGGTTGGCTGGTGGTGTGGGGCGGTGTATTTGGCGGTTTGTTAGGTTTATTGTTTGGTTTTGCCTGATGGCAGGCATTGATCTCGCTTTTGAAACCTTTGGCGTGGAGACCGACCAACCGCCGCTAATAATTCTCCATGGCTTTTTCGCGTCCTCCAGAAATTGGCGGCAGATTGCCGGAAAACTAGCTGAAAACCATCGGGTTTATGTCTTGGACATGCGTAATCATGGCGTATCTGTCCATGATCCGGTGATGAATTATCCGGTGATGGTGGCGGATGTTCTGCGTTTTATCGACCAGCAAGGGCTGTCAATAGTCAATTTATTGGGGCATAGCATGGGCGGCAAAACCGCTATGTGGTTTGCTTTAAATTATCCTGATTATCTCGGCAAGCTCATTGTTGTTGATATTGCCCCAATCAGCTATGCCCACCGCTTCGCTATCTTGATTGCCGCGTTAAAATCGTTGCCATTAGCGGAAATGACCAACCGCAAACAAGCGGAAAACTATCTTGCCGACGCCATCCCTGATTTGAGTTACCGGCAATTTTTATTGCAAAACCTGGTGCTTAACGAAGGCGCATATCGCTGGCGCGTTGACTTGGATATATTTGCACGCACAGCTGACAATATCGCGGCGTTTCCTGAAACCCAGCATTTACATCCTTTTTCCGGCAAGGCACTGTTTATTGCCGGTGCCGATTCCACGTATGTCAAGGCGGAGCAAATTCCGGCGTTATTTCCTGACGCAAAGCTCAGCGTGCTTGCCAATGCCGGACATTGGTTGCATGTACAGCAGCCGGAGACGTTCATCGCCCAAGTCGAGAAATTTCTAGGGTTGGAAACTTAAAAGCTGGTGTCAAGCATAAAGCTGGAAAGGGGGGGTGGAAATACTGTTTATGCCCAACGCTCCACCGCCGGATAATTGACTGGCAATTGTTTTATTGCGGGGTTCCATCATTGGGTATTTGAATGTCGGGCAACGGTAAAGCTGTTGTCCGACCTACCTGGCTCTGAACCCTGTTATTCATGCCCTATGTTCAGATATCGGCTAAATTCCCTTTGGTTTCCAGCCACGCTTTCCTGTCCTGCGAGCGTTTTTTTGCCAGCAATAAATCCAATTGCCCGCTGGTTTCATCACCTTCATCTATCGTCAACTGCACTAAACGTCGCGTATCGGGGTTCATCGTTGTTTCCCGTAATTGCGACGGGTTCATCTCGCCTAAGCCTTTAAAGCGTTGGACATTGATAGTCCCTTTCAATTTTTCCGCCTTAATCCTATCTAAAACGCCTAAGCGTTCGGATTCATCCAGCGCGTAAAATACCCGTTTGCCGACATCAATCCGGTACAACGGCGGCATGGCGACAAACACATGCCCAGCTTTGACTAAGGGTTGAAAATGCTGGTAAAACAAAGCGCAAATCAAGGTGGCGATGTGATTACCGTCGGAATCAGCATCGGCGAGGATACAAACCTTGCCATAACGCAGGTTTTGCAAATCCTCCGAACCGGGCTCAATGCCTAGCGCCACGGCGATATCATGCACCTCTTGCGAAGCCATGACTTGGCTGGATTCCACTTCCCAAGTGTTCAAAATTTTCCCACGCAAGGGCATGATGGCTTGAAAATCACGCTCCCGCGCTTGTTTCGCCGAACCGCCTGCGGAATCGCCTTCGACTAAAAACAATTCAGTGCGGGCTATATCTTGCGCCGAACAATCCGCTAATTTGCCAGGCAACGCAGGCCCTGCGGTGATTTTTTTGCGGATGATTTTTTTGTTGGAACGCAGGCGTTTTTGGGCACTGGCGATAATCACTTCGGCGATTTTTTCACCTTCCGCCGGATGTTGGTTTAGCCACAAACTAAACGCATCTTTCGCTACGCCAGAGACAAAAGCCACACATTCCCGCGAACTTAAACGCTCTTTAGTTTGCCCCGAAAATTGTGGGTCTTGCAATTTCACCGACAACACAAAATGGCAGTTTTCCCAGACATCTTCCGGTGCGACTTTCACGCCACGCGGCAAAATGCTCCGCAAATCGCAAAACTCGCGTATGGCTTCAGTCAGGCCTGCACGTAAACCGTTGACATGGGTACCACCTTGCGCGGTTGGTACAAGATTGACGTAACTTTCCGCCAACACTTCCGAATCGTTTTCCACCGCCCATACCACGCCCCATTCAACGGCCTCGTGGTTCGCGGAACTATTGCCCATAAATGGCTGCTCAGGGAAAAATTCCACTTGCCCGATTCTATCCAGCAAATAATCCTTTAAGCCGTCTTGGTAATACCACTCGACATGTTCTTCGGTGGCTTCGATTTTTAAAATTACTTTCAAACTAGGGCATAACACCGCCTTAGCGCGCAGATTATGTTTCAACCGTGAGACAGAGATTTTGTTGGAATCAAAATATTTTTCATTAGGCCAGAATTTGACCATCGTACCCGTGTTGTTTTTGCCCACCGTGCCAATTTCCGCCAACTCGCTTTGCTTTTCGCCATCGGCAAAAGTCATGTGGTAAATTTTGCCATTACGTTTGACTTCCACTTCCAATTTCGCCGACAAGGCATTCACCACCGACACGCCTACGCCATGCAAGCCGCCGGAAAATTGGTAGTTTTTATTAGAGAACTTACCGCCCGCATGAAGTTGGGTCAAAATCACCTCGACCCCCGGAATGCCTTGTTCGGGGTGTAAGTCAACCGGCATTCCGCGCCCGTTATCAGACACCGACACGCCGCCATCTTTCAACAAAATCACTTCAATGCGGGTGGCGTGTCCCGCCATCGCTTCATCGACACTGTTATCGACGACTTCCTGCACCAAATGGTTGGGGCGGGTGGTGTCCGTGTACATGCCAGGGCGCTTGCGAACTGGCTCTAAGCCGCTCAATACTTCAATCGCTGCGGCGTTATAGTCGTTACTCATCGTGGGTTATTTCTCTGTAGTGGTTTTAATCAAATTTGACTGTTTGGGTTTTTTAGAATTGCGTACCAAATTAAATTTAACCTAGCGTCGCTCTTGAAAAGGGAGAGAGTGACTAACGGGATAAATGGGTCGGTTTTTTAGCAAACCCAAGAACGCAGACCTCATGATTGAGAATAACGTAAGAAACATCAAACACAAAGTCAGCTTGTCAAATTTGGCATAAGAACGAAGTAATTTGTACTGAGTCTGCAAAACAATGAAACTGGCGCGAGATACTTTTTTCGTTTTAAACGGCGTTGAACCTAGGTAGCCCGCAATAAATACCCCGTCGGCACAAGAAAAAAATAGTCCACGAAAAGCACGAAATAAACAATCGAATGCATCAGGGCAAGCGCATATAAAATAAATTAAATATCAATAAGTTATATTTTTACATTGTATAGATGAATGCGGGATGGGGTTTGAACCAACTGTATGTGCCACGGCGACCCCATCCTTAACATTTTGAGCCTCCTAATAGACACTAAAAACGTTAGACACTAAAAACGTTACGGAACGGGTTACAAACCCGTTCCAGCACTCTTGTCTTGATGCTGGGTTGGTGTCGGCAAACCTGAAATTTCGTAACTTATTGATTGTTAAATTTATTTATATGCGCTTGCCCTTTCGAATGCATCGTGTTGCAGAGTTTTCGTGCTTTTCGTGTCTTTCGTGGACAACTCTTTTAGTGGATTAAATGACGTTGTTCTGTGAATCTGTGGCAGTTTATTTTTTGCGAGTTACCCCAGAAAAATGCTTTTCGTGGACAAGGCGTAACATCAGTTAGATCATCTACGAACCTTGAAAAAAATTCCCATTGCCCCCACATTGACGTTGTTTACATTTACCATCGGGAATTATCAAACATGACTGTTGAAACTAAAAAAGAAACTTTAGGCTTCCAAACCGAAGTCAAGCACCTGTTACATTTAATGATCCACTCCTTGTACAGCAACAAGGAAATTTTCTTGCGTGAGTTAGTTTCCAACGCCTCAGATGCCGCTGATAAATTGCGCTTTTTGGCTTTATCTGATGAGAGTTTGTATGAAGGCGACAGTGATTTAAAAATCCGCCTCGAATTTGATAAAGATAAGCGAACTATCACCGTTATCGACAATGGTGTCGGCATGACCCGTGAAGAAGTGCAGGAGCATATCGGCACAATTGCCAAATCCGGCACGAAACAATTTTTTGACGCCCTGACTGGCGACCAAGCTAAAGACAGCGAGTTGATTGGTCAATTCGGTGTGGGCTTTTATTCGGCGTTTATCGTTGCTGACAAAGTGACGCTGACCACCCGCAAAGCCGGACAACCCGTAGATCAAGCGACCCGTTGGGAATCGGCGGGCGAAGGCGATTACACCATTGAAACCGTCGAAAAAGCCGGACGCGGCACGGAAATTGTTTTGCATTTGAAAGAAGCCGAAAGTGAATTTTTGGACGGCTACCGCATCCGCTCCATCATCCGCAAATTCTCCGACCATATTTCTTTGCCTATCGTCATGGACAAAGAAGCGATGCCTAGCTACGACGATGAGCCGGAAGAAGGCGAAGAGCCTAAAGAAAAAGTCGTCCCAGAAATTGTTGAAGAAACTATCAACAGCGCGTCAGCCTTATGGACGAAAGCGCGTTCAGAAATTTCGGATGACGACTATAACCAGTTTTACAAACACGTCGGCCATGATTACCAAGACCCATTAACCCACGTCCACAGCAAAGTCGAAGGCACCAACGAATACACTTTGTTGCTGTACGTGCCAGCCCGTGCGCCGTTTGATTTGTGGGATAGGGATGCCAAACATGGCGTGAAATTGTATATCCGCAAAGTCTTTATCACTGACGATGCCGAACAATTGATGCCGCGTTATTTGCGCTTTATTAAAGGTATCATCGACGCGAATTCCTTGCCGTTGAATGTCTCACGTGAAATCCTGCAACAAAGCAAACAAATTAGCACCATCAAATCTGGCGCAGTGAAAAAAGTCTTGGGTATGCTCGAAGGTTTGGCGAAAAACGACCCAGAAAAATACGCCAAATTCTGGGGCGATTTTGGCCCGGTCATGAAGGAAGGCGTCATCGAAGACCACGCCAACAAAGAGCGTATCGCCAAATTGTTGCGTTTTGCCTCCACGCACAACGACACTAACGAGCAAAATGTGACGCTGGAAGATTACGTCAGCCGCATGAAAGAAGGCCAAGACAAAATCTATTACGTCACCGCTGATAGTTTTGCGGCGGCAAAAAACAGCCCGCATTTGGAAATTTTCCGCAAAAAAGGCATTGAAGTCTTGTTGTTGTCTGACCGTATCGACGAATGGCTGGTCACAAACTTAAGCGATTTCAACGATAAACATCTACAATCCGTTGCCAAAGGCGATTTGGATTTGGGTGCAATGGACAGCGAAGAAGAGAAAAAAGCCCAGGAAGAAGTCAGCCACGATTTTGAATCGGTCCTGAAACAAATCAAAGACGTGTTGGGCGAAAAAGTCAGCGAAGTGCGTTTAAGTCATCGTCTGACCGAATCTCCTGCATGTTTGGTCGCCGATGTTTATGGCATGAGCCTGAATATGGAACGCATCATGAAAGACGCGGGCCAATTGATGGGCGGCATGGGCATGGGCCGTAAGCCGATTCTGGAAATTAACCCAAGCCACGCTTTGATCGGGCGTTTGAAAGATGAGCAAGATGACAGCCGTTTCTCAGATTTGACGCACATCTTGTTCGATCAAGCGATTTTGAGCGAAGGCGGTCAATTGGATGACCCGGCGGCGTTTGTGCATAAATTGAATGGCTTGTTGCAAGGTTTATTGCATTAAAACTGCTTTAATTAAGCAATTGCGGTAAAAAAAGCTGGATGATCTCCAGCTTTTTTTATGCAATGAATTTGCTTCACCCGCTTCTATTATTTATTGCTTGTTAGGATTAAGTTAATGCTAAGGAATGCGCATGGAATAAGTTCGTCAGTTAAGACCTTTCAGGTTTTTAAAACCTGAAAGGTCTAGCGTGCCATTGCCTACATTATTTCATGCTTATTCCTAAGCCACCATTGCCCTCTGGTACTACTGGCGCTTAAAGGGCTTCCCCATCAGCCAGTCCCTGTGATGTTGTTAGCCCGTCTTGCTACTGACCTTACTTGGCAAGGCAAAGGCGTTGGTTCTGGTTTATTACGCGATGCAACGCATTTTACAAGTTGCCGATATTGCTGGTCTTAGGGCATTTCTGGTTCATGCTAAAGATGACAAGGCAAAAGCCTTTTACGGACATTTTAATTTTTTTCCTTCACCCACAGACCCCTACCACCTTTATCTTTTAGTTAAGGACATCAGAAAAATGATGAGGATTTAAGCTATAAATTTAGCTATCAGATAGATATTTTTTAGATAGCTAAATAAAAGGATACTTTTAAAGTGTTTATATAATTATCTATTTGGATATTTTATTGGTGGCAATAGTTTGAGTCGGAAAGGAATAATGGGTTATCTTAGGTAGCTATTAGTTGTTTCTTAACTACGTCAAATTCTAACGTAACTTATTATCAGGATATTATTTCATGGAGCAATTAACGGATTTAAAAGCCATATTACATTCAAAACGCGCCAACATCTACTACCTAGAAAAATGCCGCGTCATGCAAAAAGACGGACGGGTGTTGTACCTGACCGAAGCCAAAGACGAAAACTATTACTGGAACATCCCCATCGCCAACACCACCGTCATCCTGCTCGGCACCGGCACCTCCATCACCCAAGCCGCCATGCGGATGCTCGCCAGTGCAGGCGTATTGGTCGGCTTTTGTGGCGGCGGTGGCACACCGTTATTCTCCGGCAGCGAAATTGAGTGGCTCACCCCGCAAAGCGAATACCGCCCCACCGACTACGTGCAAGGCTGGCTGAAATTCTGGTTTGACGAAAACCAACGCCTCGCCGTCGCCAAAAACTTCCAACACGCCCGCCTCGAATATTTACAAAAAATCTGGCAAAAAGACCGCGACCTAAAAGCCGAAAACTTTTATACCGACGACCACCACCTAACCGCCGCGTTAAAAACCCACGATGAGCAAATCGACACCGCCACCAAAGTCGGCGACTTACTGCTACGAGAAGCCCAACTCACCAAACAACTCTACCGCTACGCCGCGCAAAGCACAGGACTAGGCAGCTTCACCCGCGACCACCAAGCCACCGACCTCGCCAACAGCTTTTTAAACCACGGCAATTACCTAGCCTACGGACTTGCCGCCACCACGCTCTGGGTACTCGGCATCCCGCCTGGTTTTGCCGTCATGCACGGCAAAACCAGGCGCGGCGCATTAGTTTTCGACATCGCCGACCTAGTGAAAGATGCCATCGTGCTGCCGTGGGCTTTTGTCTGTGCCAAAGAAAAAACCACCGAACAAGAATTCCGCCAACAAATCCTGCAAAAATTCACCGAACACAAAGCCCTAGATTTCATGTTTGAACAAGTCAAACAACAAGCGATTGGCACATCAGAACCCTCTCCCCCAGGGAGAGGGCAGGGTGAGGGGATAAATTTATGATGACATTTACGCCAATTCCCAAGCTCCGGCTTCGGAATCCAAGTTTCAGAAGCTCTAGCTTCGAGAATGACAAGATGCTAGAGCTTCTCATCCCGCATTCCCAAGCCAGAGAGACTGTGTAAGAATTATGGAAAATCAGGCTAAAAGCATTTTTCACCACGAAGAACACGAAGAATACGAAGAAAAATATCTATTTAATTCAACATATTGAAAGCTTCGTGATCTTCGTGGTTATGTCTTTAATCTGATCTAAAAGTGAATACTTTCACAGTCTCCAGAGCTTGGGAACGGAGTAATGGCAACCAACAGACTCAGCAACCGCCTGCAAACGCTTATCCCGCGTCCACAACCAAGCATGAGGCGTTAACCGAACCGAAGTCAGCAGATGCAAATCAACCCAACCAATGCCCTTACCCATCAATTGTTGAGAGTGCAAATAATGCAGCACTTCATCATGACTAGCCTCAAGCACCTGCGGCAAGCATTGCCACAGACCGAGCAACGCCTCGCGGTGTCGCAAATGCCCACAAGCCAACTCGCCAATAATCATTGGATGAATGCCCACTTGCCCTTGTTCCAACAAACGCACCAAGGTTTCATCTTTAGCACGCAAATGATCCACCCAAATCGAGGTATCGACCAACACCATGCGGACTACCCCACCAAGTCCGATTGCCGCCTTGGCATAGCTTCCAATTCCGGCTCGCTACCGCCCAACAACGCTAAGCGGCGTGCACTTTCGCGCTCAATCAACGCCTTCAGGCTTTCTTTTAGCAAAGCGGTTTTTTCATGGATACCCGTCAACTCAACCGCCTTGGCATATAACTCATTATCAATATTCAATGTCGTACGCATAAAATCCTCCAATGGCATAAATAACAAGCATCATTATATGCCCATTTTGATGCGATTTACCGTGCTTTCAAACAGGAACAAACACTTATGATGGTCACCTTCATCAGCCAATGCCAGAAAAAAGCCCTAACCCGCACCCGCCGAGTATTAGACGCCTTCGCCAACCGCATCGGGGACAACACCTGGCAAACCGTCATCACTGAAGATGGCTTGATAGCTGTTAAAAAACTATTACGAAAAACCGCCACAAAAAACACCGCCGTCGCGTGCCACTGGATAAGATCAAGAAATCGCAGTGAGTTAGTGTGGATAGTAGGAAGCAGGAATTGCTTTAATTCAGCGGGAATAGTGCCAGTAAATACAACAACAAAAGAGGTCTTTATGGATATACAAAATTTTAAACCAAAACAAGATGTTGCTTATGCTAATACTGAATATCAACCCTTAGATCAACACTTGTTTGCTGTTGGTTACATTGCGTTTTTGTTTTATAAGAAGCTGGTCAACACAGAACAAAATCATGCCCAAGCGATTTATTTTGCAGGTTTGTTGCACGATATAGGCAAGTGCGACCCAAATTTTCAAAGCTATATTCGTGATCCAAAGAGCCAAAAGAATGATAATGAAGATGGTCAGCATATTGAAAAACGTGGTTTTAGTTTTGACGACTACCCTCGACATAATGAATTATCTGCACTCATTTTTCATGTGCTAAACAATGAAGCAAATAATAAGACTATTAGAAAACGATTAACGCATATTGGTCATGTAATTTATTGGCATCATGCAGCTCCGTTTAGAAAAAACGACAAAGCGTTTAGTTCTTATAAAGGTTTAAGTGACATTTTTTTCTCAAAAGTAAAAAAATGAAACCTAGTGATTTCATTTTACAAGCTATAAATTTGTTAGGAAGTGTTGAAGAAATCGCTAAAACATACGATGAAAAATTTGATTTACTTTTGAATTTTTTAAAGTGGGAAAAACCTGATCAAGATTTTGATCAAAATTATGAAATAAGTGACGAGTGCACTCCTAAATTCAAGAAGTATCCATCTGCAGAGACTGTCAATTTAGATAATCTAACTGATGACATACGCGACAACGCGATTAATAACATCATGCGCAGTTCTGTCATCACGGCAGATAGACTAGTGTCGCAGTTATCACGATCAGAATTACATCATGCCATTCAAGACAAAACTTTAAATGAATACGTTGATAATGCCCTTGATGTAACTAGCAATTTAGATAATGAAATTTCTGCAGCATTATCTAGCGGACAATACGATGAAACTCGCAATCAAAAGCAATCGGAAAAGGCACTAGAACTTTCACGCAAAGAAGGAATTGCAATTCTTGCAGGTGCAGCAGGGTGTGGAAAAACAAAAATTGCGCTTGAATGGGCAAGCCTAAAAAATGCAAAAAAAATATTTTGGATTTGTCCACGCGTCCAAATTTGCCAAGGCATCTTTACAGAACTAACTGAACAATATTTGCCTGACTCAGATGTTGAAATATATACAGGTGAGTTTAAATTTTCCAAAAAATGGGATAACTCAACACAGTTAGAGTTAAGCGGTGACATCATCGTTACCACAATAGACCAAATCCTCAATGCAGTTACTAGTCATACCAAAGTAGATTTACTCGTAGATTTTTTAAATGCCCATGTTGTGTTTGATGAGTATCACGAATACACAAATATGCCAGCATTCAATCTGCTTTTCGCTGAATTAATAGAAGTAAAAAAACTTCAAAATAATCAATCAACACTTTTGGTATCCGCAACCCCGAATCCGTATTTTATTGATAAGGTACTCGGATTAAGTTCAAAACATGACATTGTTGTAATGCCTTCATTTAATGAATGTTTGTATCGTATTGAGTTTGTTTCATTTGATGAAAGTAAGCTCGACGAAACCAACCCGCTATTTACGTCACAATCAGAACAAACATTCGTAATCAGTAATACCGCACAAACAGCCCAACTTAGCTTTATAAGAAATCAAGCCAATGAAAACAGTATTTTATTTCATTCAAAATATAAACGGAGTGATAAAAAACGCCTATTTAATGAAGTATATGAATCATTTAAGAAAGATGGTACGCCACAATATTCTATTTTGCGTGCAGGCCCTATTGTTCAAGCATCACTCAATATTTCAAGTGAGCATATGGTCAGTGAAATTACAACTCCAGAGAACTTGCTACAACGTCTGGGACGTTTAGATCGTTTTGGTTTAAATAAAGCCAGTGTAAATGTATTAAAAGTGGCTGTACCTAAAACATTGATGGATGGTAAAGGAATTGGAAATTGTGCTCGGTTCTTATCCAGGCAACATCAATTTTTAACTACACGTATATGGCTAGAACATTTACAGAGCAATCTATCAACAGATTCTTTTAAGCTCCAAACTCTGTATGAAATTTATAACAATTTTTATCATATTTATTCAAAAAACAAAGATTTGGAAAAAGACTTATTGGGAGCTATCAGTCAGAGCATAAAGCTTATTAATAACAAAGTAACCGACCCAATTAAGATTCCGCGAAAAAAAGAAGAAACAACTAATACGATAAAAATAAGTAACCGTAGTCTTCGCGGTAATACCGTTTTTGTTCAAATGGCTAAATGCAATTTAGAAAACTATGGGCAGCCAGAGATTTTGAATGAATATGCTTACGACGATCCAATTGATGATAAAACACCAATTGATAACTTAACTGCCAGTGTTAATGAGGTTTGTGGTTACGACAAACCTGATAAAAACTTGGTAATTAATATGTATAAAAAACATCATCATATTCAAGGCGGCAAACAATCATATAACGATGCTGCTTTAATAAAAGAGGCAAGAAGCTCTGATTTTCCAATTTTTTTAAGTTACACCCCTAATGATTTGATTAGTGTGGGTGGCGGCAGCGCACAGCACCCATATGCAATTTTCTATTGTGTGTGCAATAAACAGCCAATTGGGGCATTAAAACTTAACAGCTTGATAAACTTTGAGGATGATAGTGATGAATAGACATGTTTCGACATTAAAAAACAATCAGTTAGCCAAATAGAAATTCCACAACCCAGCACAGACACCAAGAATTTCATTATAAAAATCAATATCATGGATACGAAGCCTATCAGAAAGAATA
>Ga0247839_1007504_pt1 | contig 11968 bp, 14 predicted proteins | sample LaCruzMarch2015__6_FD_192405 | JGI IMG/M metagenome (GOLD analysis project Ga0247839, IMG submission 192405) | Freshwater microbial communities from meromictic Lake La Cruz, Castile-La Mancha, Spain - LaCruzMarch2015_16m | ecosystem: Environmental > Aquatic > Freshwater > Lake | place: Spain...
AATTAAATAAGCTCGCTGGCTATATCGGTAGCCGGAAGCTCGTTCGGCATCAATAGCAATTGGGCCATTACCGAGAGATAGTTGATTAATTAATTCTTCAAAACTACTTTCATTTTCTACAAGAGCATACATAGCGTTACGGGGTATTAGAAGCGGGGTACTCATTACTTACTGAGTCTAACTATTACGAGCGATTGAACTAACACCTTGCGGGATTGGCTCAAGACCAGCTGCCATTGCGAGTAGCTCAAGCCAAGCATTTACATGAGATATTAAATTATCGCCATCAGTTGGTGTCCAAGAGGCCCTGATCTCCATCTCAGAATCTTCTTCACGATCAGCTAAAGCGCCAAAGGATGCACTTGCAACTCTAGTAACTGTGCCACTTGGTGTAGTGAATTCACAATTATTTTTCTTAAGTGCTTCAAGTAACCATGTCCAACCTATTTCAGGTAGTAATGGATCAGATGCCATCTCTAAATCAATTGCAGATCTAGCGAAAGTTACACATCGCCATTGTCCACCCCAACCCTGTTGGCCGGCAGGATCATGTAATAAAACAAATCGACCGGTTGCAGCATCCTCTAAAACATCTGCAGTCATTGCTAAAGCGTGTGGAGCAAGTTTTTGTGGAGCCGGCACAGCTTCAAGTGATATTTCACCCCGCGGCTTAAGTGCCAATATCGGCGCAGTTAATTGCTCAAAGCTTAATTTCATGTCTTAAGGATAAATTGGATATGGGATAAGTAAGTGAAGGCGCGAGGAATTAAAGATAACTAAAAAATCAAATCAGCGCGCTAGGCTTAACTAATGGCCACAATTCTCGCTTTGTTCTCATCTTTGTTGTGGGGCAGTGCTGATTTCCTTGGCGGTAAATTAACTAAACGCTATCCGGCTTTGGCGGTCACAGCTGTATCGCAAAGTATTGGTTTAATAACTGGAATTATAATTGTCGTAATTAGTTCATCTTGGCTTTTCCCAACTCTAAGTTGGGATAATTATTTTCTATCTGGTGTACTAGCGGGCTTACTTGGATTTATTGGCTTAATAGCTTTTTATACTGGACTTGCAACTGGACAAATGGGCGTAGTTGCACCAATTAGTGCGCTAAGTGTTCTAATTCCTTTAACAATTGCATTCATTAATGGTGAAAAGCCAAACTCAATGCAGCTAAGTGGCATGAGTATTGCTTTAGTTGGCGCAGTTTTTGCAAGCGGACCAGAGATTAAAGCTGGTATGACTATTAGGCCATTAATTTATGCAGTCATTGCTGCCTTTGGATTTGGTGGCGCAGTTGCATTAATTGCTCAGGGCTCTAGTTCAAGTGCAATTATGACCATGACAACTATGCGCTTTACTACTTTTATTGTCTCTTTATTTTTACTTGCAAAATATAGGACTTTAGGAGGATTATCAAAGAAGAATATTCCAATTTTAGTTGTTATTGGCGCAGCAGATTTTATTGCAAACCTATTTCTAGGAGTTGCAACTACTAAAGGTTTAGTTTCCTTAGCTGTAGTTCTGGGTTCACTTTATCCAATTGTTACCGCGCTGTTAGCATTTAAACTTCTACAAGAACGCCTGCATAAGGTTCAGTATGTTGGTATTGCATTTGCAATTACTGGAGTGGCATTTATCGCTGCTGGTTAGATTTTTTTATACCGCTCAAATTTGGCTTCTTCAATGATTTCCTGACTTATTAACTCAAAGCCAGAAGTAAGCTTTTCTACTGAAATTCTATTTTCGCCCTCTTTAACTAAGTTAGTTGTTAGATGCAGATGATCGATTAAACCTTGATCTATTAGAGATTGAAGAAGTGATGAACCAGCTTCAACTAAAACCCTTATGGCTGAGGAGTCATCTGTTGGTGGAAAATTCTCGCTGATCTCTTTAAACAATTGTGCTGGCGGCATTAAGAACTGCTTGGCTAATTGATTTTTTGGCTGCAATCTAACTTTGGTGTGAGTCAGAATATAAAGCGGGATAGGTGTGCGCTTATATGGTTCACGTCTGGCAGTGTTGCCGCCAATGATTATTAAGTCAGATTTCTCTCGTAACTGATTAAAGCGCCTTCGGTCTTCATCAGTTGAAAGGGGAATTGATGAGCCAGCTAAGGTGGTGGCTCCTGATTTGCCCACGATCAAGTTTGCGGTAGTTATCAATGCCCTCATGGGTAGCAGGTTAGCGAGTGTCAGTGGGTACTCCTACTCTTTTACCATGATCATAAATTGCCAAACATGTGTAATGAGAGAGATCGCCTGTGGCGATTGTGTTATTTCTGTGCTGCTTGAGATTAAGCCGCTGCCTGGTAAAAATGCTGAATTCACAAAAGGTGATGAAGCTGCAATCAACTTACTTTCTGATGCTGGCTTTGTGCCCCCTTTAAGATTTAAAGCGGGTAACAAACCAAAAATGCGAAAAATCGGGTAAATAGCAAAAAAGATCCCAAAATTTGCAAAATTCTCAGCCCACTACGCTTATGTTGGGTTGAGTAAGCCGGTCAATGATGGCTAGCCTTTCTGAATGAGAAAATTACTGCGCTCACTTTTTTCTATCTTTATCGCAGCAGGATTACTAACACCAGTTTCAGCCAGTGCTGCCTCAAATCTAATTGAGGTGCAGGGTCGGGTTAGAGATCTGCAAGAGCAGGCCACAACAGCTGCTGAAGGTGCGCAGGAAGCAAAGGTAACTTTGGCAAAATTAAATAAAACTTTAGTTACTGTGCAGCAGGAAGCAAGCCAGCAAGGAGCTTCAGTAACTGCAATGAATAAAGCAATTGGCGCTATTGCAGCTGATCAATACAAGTCTGGACCACTTAGTAAATCACTAGAACTACTTTTTTCCTCTGATCCTTCGTTGTATTTATCAACAGCTGGCTCACTTGAAGCGATTACTCGAAAAAAGAGCGCTGATCTAAAGAAATTCTCCGTAGCTACACAAAGATTAAATGCCACATCCTTAACTGTGGCCGATAAATTATCATTAGTAAAAGCTGCTGAGGCTAAGTTTAGAAAACAATTAGCAATTGCTAACTCAAAATTAGATGAGGCAGAGGCATTACTAGCAAAATTAACTGCAGCAGAGCGAGAGCGGCTTGCAAAACTAAATGATGATGAAGAAAATGCTGACCAACAGAGATCTCTCGCAGATGCAGGCAAGTACAGTTCTGTCTCTGGACGAGGTGGCACGGCCATAAAGTTTGCACTTGCTCAAATAGGGGATAGGTATATCTTCGGCGCGGACGGGCTTACTACTTGGGATTGCTCAGGATTAACTATGCGCGCATTTGGCGCAGCCGGTGTTTCACTGCCACACTCTTCAAGAGCCCAATATAAATATGGCAAAGCAATTGCTAGAAAAGATTTACAGGCAGGTGATTTAGTATTTTTTGGAAAACCAATCTCGCACGTGGCTATATACCTATCCCCAGATCGTATGTTGCATGCACCAAGATCGGGTAGTCGAGTAAAAATTGCTAATATGAATATGGGAAGAAAGCCATATATAGGAGCACGCCGTTTATAGCGGGAAAAAAGTCTTATTAATCACAAATGATCTTGGTCCAAGAGCAGGTGGGATTGAAACTTTTATTTTAGGACTTATAGAAGGTATGCCATTCGGCACTCTAGTTGTTTACACATCCTCACAAAAGGGTTCAGTCGAATTTGATAAGCAGCTATATGAAAAGTTTGGCGCTAGAGTAATTAGAGATAGAGCTAAAATTTTGCTACCAACTCCAAGAATTACAAAACGAGCGATAAAAATATTAGAGTATGAAGCAATTACTAGAGTTTGGTTTGGTGCAGCAGCGCCCCTGGCTTTAATGGCTAGTGAGCTTCGTAAAAATGGAGTGAGCAATATTGTGGCTTTAAGCCATGGCCATGAGGTTTGGTGGGCGAAGATTCCTATATTTAAACAGCTGCTCAAGAAGATTATTACTGATGTTAATTATCTTGGCTACCTTGGAAAATTTACAAAAAATGAAATTATTAAAGTGAGTGATGAGCCAAATAAACTCATTCAAATTGCCCCAGGTATAGATACCAAACATTTTATGCCTAGAACTGCTAACGCTAAATTAATCGCAAAATATAGATTAGAAGATAGACGAGTAATAATTTGTGTTGCCAGATTAGTTCACCGCAAAGGGCAAGATCAATTAATACAAGCTATGCCTAAGATATTGCAATCACATCCGGATGCAATTTTGTTATTAGTCGGAGTTGGCCCAATTAAACAGATGTTAGAGAATTCAGCAAGGCAGTTACAGATTACTCATCAAATTGTATTTGCTGGCAGAGTTTCACATGATGAATTGCCAGATTACTTAGCTATTTCAGAGATCTTTGCAATGCCAGTGCGATCTAGATTTTTAGGTCTTGAAGTTGAAGGACTAGGAATTGTTTATTTAGAAGCTAGTGCATGTTGCAAGCCAGTTGTAGTTGGTAACTCAGGGGGCGCAGCTGATGCCGTAATTGATGGCGTAACTGGACTACTAGTTGATTCAAGTAAGGTAGATGAGATTTCAAATGCAATTTGTAAATTACTAGATGATCCAATCAAGGGTAAGCAAATGGGTCAGGCAGGTCGAGATTGGGTCATGGAAAATTGGCAAATGAGTAATTGGTCTAAGAAATTTAACAAATTATTATTGGATAATTAAATTATTTACTAAAGCGATACTCACTGCTTGAGCACGGTTTGTCGCACTTAGTTTTCGATAGATAGCAGATAGATGAGTCTTAACAGTGGGTTCGGTTAAAAAAAGCATGCCAGCAATAGCAGATGCAGTCGCTCCAGTTGGTAGCAGTGAAAGCACCTCTAACTCTCGATTCGTTAGATCAAAATCAATAACTTGCTTTGATTGTTTTAACTCACCAGCTTTCATGAACTTATTTGTACCAGCACTGATACAGTTCATAATTTCAATTAAATCATTAATTGCAGCACCTTTAGTAACAAAAGCACTTGCCCCAGCTGATTTTGCACTTTCTAGTATTTCACTTTGATCATGCATAGTCAGCACCACAAATTTACATTTACTCTTTTCTGATAAAGCAGTTTTAATTAAATCTAAACCACTTAATATTCCTAAGTTAATATCAACTAAGGCAATATCAGGGTGAAATTTATTAATGACTGCTAATCCTTCACCTACTGTTGATGCTTCAGCTACGACATTAAAGTCAGTTTCTGCTAGCGCAGCTATTAATCCAGATCTAATCAAATGGTGATCATCAACTATGACAATATCCATAAATTAGAGTGTAATTAAGATTATGCTTCCAGTGGACCCGGACTTAATTTCAATTAGCGCACCTATTCCTTCAAGTCGCTCCTTGACGCCTAGCAGTCCGTAAGAATGCTGCTTTTCAAGGGCGCCACCATTTCCATCATCTTCTATTTGAATTAGATTTGTTGTTAGCTTGATTTTAATTACTGAGCAATTTGCATGACGCATTGCATTAATTATCAACTCTCTAACTGCTCGCAGTAATTCAAAGCGTTGATCTGATTTAACTTCAACTTCACCATCTATTTCATAGGTGATATCAGTATGAGAAAGTATTGTTGATAATTGTTGATCTAATTGTTCTTTAATAGATCTGCTTTCATTTGTGCGCAGTTCAAATATCTCATCTCTAACCTGATTAATTAAGCCACTTATTGAAAATCTAATCTGGCGTAGGGGAGTGCGATTTATATTGTCTAAATTATTACTGCCAATTATTTGATCTAGTCGGTAACCTAAGGATGCTAACTCCTGTGCCAAACCATCATGAAGCTCTCGAGCAAGTCGAGTTCGTTCGGAATTAGGCGAAGAGTTCATCAATCTCGCGAGCAAATTGCTGTGATACCACATGGCGCTTAACCGATAACTTAGCTGTTAATTGCCCGCCCGCAATTGTAAAATCAACTGGCAGAATAGAAAACTTACGAATTGACTCAGCTCGGCTAACTGCTTTATTTGTGTCATCCACTGCAGTTTGAATCACGGCAATAAGTGTTGGATCCTTCGCTAACTCGGCAATAGAAGCATTTTCCTTCTTATTAGCAACTGCCCATGGCCTAATTGAATCTGGATCTAAGGTAACTAGTGCTGCAATAAACGGTTTGTTATCGCCAACTACCATGCATTGACTAATTAAGGGATTAGAGCGCAGACGATCCTCAAGGACTGCTGGTGCAACGTTTTTACCACCAGCTGTAACAATTAATTCTTTCTTACGACCGGTAATTGATAAGTAACCTTCATCATCTAATTTTCCAAGATCACCAGACTTAAAGTAATCGTCTTTAGTGAAAACTTCAGCGTTAGCTGCATCATTTTGCCAGTAACCCTTCATCACGATTGGTCCCTTAATTAAAACCTCACCATCTTCGGCAATCTTTATAGTTGTTCCAGGAATAGGTTTACCGACAGTGCCAACTTTGTGCGCAGAAGTTAGATTTAAAGTTGCTCCTGCTGTGGTTTCAGTTAAGCCGTAGCCTTCTAATACTCTAACGCCAGCTCCACGATAGAAATGACCTAATCTCTCACCTAAAGGCGCTCCACCTGATATCGCCGCTTCAACTCTGCCACCAAGGCCAGCGCGAATCTTTGAATAAACTAATTTATCAAATAAGCCATGTTGCAGTTTTAATAATGGTGGAACACTCTTGGCATCTAATGCTCTGCTGTATGCAATTGCAACCTCTGCTGCTTTATGGAAAATCTTACCTTTACCAGCTGCTTCAGCTTTTGCTTCTGCGCCATTAAATATTTTTTCAAAAATGCGTGGTACAGCTAAGACGAATGTTGGTTTAAAGCTACCCAAATCTTTTGGTAATCTAGTTAAATCACTGCAATGAGCTAAGTGGAGACCTGATGTAATTGCGCCAATTTGAACCATTCGACCAAATACGTGTGCGACTGGCAAGAACAAAAGTGTTGATCCACCGGGTTTTAAGAAAAGATCACTTGCGCCATTCACAACATTTCCACATTCAGATAAGAAGTTTCCATGAGTTAGTTGAACACCCTTTGGTTTACCAGTTGTACCAGAGGTATAAATTAAAGTAGCAAGAGTTTCTGGCTTTAAAGCTGCCCTTCGCTTACTTATTTCCTCATCACTTACATCTTTACCATCGTGGGCTAAGGTAGCAAGTGCGTTATATGTGATATTCCAAATATTTTTACATGCAGCAGGCAAAACTGGTGTTACTAGTTCAACTAAAGCAGGAGTTTCTACAATGATTGCAACCGCACCTGAATCAGTTAAAATCCAATCAACTTGCTCCGCACTTGATGTTTCATAAATTGGAACAGATACCGCTCCGGCATACCAAATAGCAAAATCTAAAACAGTCCACTCATAACGAGTCTTTGCCATGATCGCAACACGATCACCAACATTAATTCCAGAAGCAATTAATCCTTTGGCTACAGATTTAATCTCCTCTTCATACTCCTTTGCTGTAACTGCCTGCCAGCCATCACCTAGTGGGCGCGAAACAATTACACGCTCTGGTTCAAAGTGGGCACGCTCAGCAATTAAATTTGTTAGGTTACCGGCCGCTGCGGACGGGATTATCGAATTAATGGTCACTTCATTCATGGAGGGAACGCTATAGCAGCATGGATATTTGCGCCATAAGCCAGCCCATAAAATTGCTGAGAATACAAAACTCCTACTAGGCGGTAACATTGGCGCATGTCATCAGCCACCACCTCAACCGTAAGTATTGCTGCAAGCGCTGAAGAAGTACGAGCAGTTTTATTTGATATTGCAACATATCCAAGCTGGTCAACCTCTTTCAAGTCAGTAACGGTATTAGAAAGTGACGGGCAGGGCAGGCCAACGCAGGTAAGTATGAGTGTTGATGCTGGGGCTCTTAAAGATAAACCAACATTAAATTACGACTGGTCGGCGTATCCTGATCGTTTAGATTTTTCATTAGAAGATGCTGATCTACTAACACAAATGAGTGGTGCTTATATTGTTAAAGACAATGGTGATGAAACAGAGGTTAGCTTTGAATTAACCGTTGCTCTTTCAATGCCGGTGCCAGACATTATGCGCACGAAAGCTGAAAAATCTACAATTGATTTAGCTCTAAAACAATTGAAAGAAAAACTAGAAAACTAATTGAACACTGTAATTAAAGGTTCAGATTTAACAATTGGTATTGACATAGGTGGCACAAAGATTTCTGCAGGAGTCGTAGACAGTAGTGGAAATTTAATTGATTCATCAAAGTGCTCAACACCTGCTGAGGGTGGTAAAGAACTAATTTCATCAGTAGTTAATTTGGTAAAAGAGTTGAATAAGAAACATGAAATTAAAGGTATTGGAATAAGTATTGCAGCATTAATCTCCTCAGATTATGGAACTATTGTTGGTGCTCCAAATATTGCAAACTTAAGTAAACTAAATTTTGTAAATGAAATGAAGGAAGTATTTAAACTACCAATAATTGTTGAAAATGATGCAAATGCAGCAATGTGGGCGGAATTTAAGTTTGGTAATGCCAAAGGTTTAAATCCAGTAATGTTTTTTATAATTGGTACTGGCGTAGGTGGTGGTTTAGTAATTGACGGTAAGTTATTTAAAGGCGCAAATGGAATTGGTGCTGAGTTTGGGCATATGTGCGTAGTACCAAATGGACTTCTATGTGGTTGTGGCTCAAAGGGATGTATTGAGCAATATGCGTCCGGAGGTGCATTAATTCGTTATGCCAATGAAGCTCTACTAGCCAATCCAGATAAATCTGAAGAAATATTAAATTTTGGAGAAGGTAAATTATCTGGAACTGCGTTAACAAAGGCAGCAAAAGCTGGTAACGACTTAGCGTTAGCTGCATTTAGTAAACAAGCTGATTGGCTTGGCTTAGCATGCGCATCGTATTCATTAATAATTGACCCGCAAGCAATAATTATTGGTGGGGGAGTAGTAGATGCTGGTGAATTATTCTTAGCACCAGTCAGAGCTGCAATGCGTAAATATATGCCATTTGCTGAATCACATGTGCCACCAAAAATCATCGCTGCAAAGTTTGGAAATGATGCTGGATTAATTGGGGCTGCAGATCTAGTTAGAGCGTAGCTCCATCTTCATAATCATCATCTTTTCGAGCAGTATCCCAAATTAAATTAGCAACAGAGGCACTCACGCCAATTACTACCGGCCAAAGCCCTAATACTTCAAAATCAGTTAAATTATAAGCAAGTAGATACACAAGACTTGAAGTTAAACCAACTAAAGATAATCGCTGATTTTTATTTAATGTAAAGCGGTTAGGATTTGGTTGCTTAAAACGTTCTGCTTCATAAATACCATCTAACTCATCTAGGTAGGTAGTAGGGGAGGATTCATCGAGTGATAATCCAGAAACTATTGAATCAAACTCTGCATCTACTAGATCAGTCTCATTAAAATCACTTCCTCGCTTTAACTCACCGCTTAAAACATCTTGTATAAATAATTTACTTTCAGCATTTAATTGATCACAGTCATAGTCAAGTGCAACATTATGGAATGAGTTCTCAAAAATAACTTCCCGAATATCTACTGAAAAAATATTATCAATTACAGTCATTGAGTTTTCCGGATCAACAGCATGATCATTAATTGAATATGCCACCATAATTGGTAGATCGATTAAATACAGATCGCGTTCAACTATCTGCCATAGTTTTCGCAGGGAATCTAATGCTTTAAGGGGAGTGCGGTGATAGGCATGCTTTATTGGATTAGGAGCAGCAATATCAGTTGGCCCTTTTTTAACTGAAGGAATTAAGTATTTAAGTAGCGGCGTTAATTTAAGAAATATGCGCCGATCATGAATTGAAGGATTTAGAAGTAGCAAGCCTTCAACTTCACTGCTACGAATTTGACAGAGCCGAAGCGCTAGGGCTCCTCCCATAGAAAAACCAGCAATAAAAACTCGATCACATTTTTTTTCTAACTCTAATAATTCTTGCTCAGCTGCTTTATACCAATCTTGCCAAGTAGTTTTATTCATTTGCTGCCAACTACTGCCATGACCTGGCAGACATGGCGCGGATACGGTGTAACCAAGAGAATTTAAATATTTTGCCCAAGGCGTGATTGAAAGTGGAGAGCCGGTGAACCCATGCAGAACCAGCACTCCTATTTTTCCACCCGCAAGGTTAAATCCGGCTGAGTTTGGAATCGAATTCACGCTCAGATGGTGGCACAGATTCCCTTAGCCACTAAATTAGACCCGTGGCATATTCATTATTAAAGTCCTTTTTGATTCCGCTCCTAATGTTTATCTTTCGACCTAAGGTAACCGGACTACGGCATGTGCCAAGTAACGGTGGCGTGATCATTGCTTCAAATCATCTCTCCTTTAGCGATTCAATCTTTATGCCCGTAGTAGTTCCTCGCAAGGTTACCTTTTTGGCAAAGAGTGAGTACTTCACCTCACCTGGCTTAAAAGGGTTTATTAAAAAGTTAACTTTCATTGCATTAGGCCAGGTCCCAATTGATCGCTCTGGCGGAAAAAGAAGTGAGGCAGCCTTATTAACTGGGCTACGACTTCTCAATGAAGGTCATTGCCTTGGTATCTATCCGGAAGGAACAAGATCACCTGATGGCCGTCTTTATAAGGGCAGGACTGGCATTGCTCGAATGGCAATTGAATCAGCAGCTCCGGTAATTCCAGTTGCAATGTTTAATACTGCTGAGATTCAACCAACTGGGCAAGTAGTGCCTAAGGTGAGAAGAGTTGAGATGGTATTTGGTGAACCAATTTATTTCACAGGAGATTCAACTGATCAAGAGGTACTTAGAGCTGCTACCAATCAACTTATGGAAAAAATTGCCCAGTTATCAAAGCAAGAGTATGTACCAGATACTTATGCATCAGATGCAAAAGATGCTATCAAAAAAAGTTTTAAGAATAGGACTGAATTTGATGAAGATGATGCTTAATTACTTCTCGCTAATAAACTCTCTGCGCGTTGCTAGGTAATTACACATATCACAGTTATCTTTTGCTGGCGGCATTTGCGAACTAACCACAGTAATAAAATCAGTTAACCTAGTTGAAAGTGCTTCTGGGTTTCGAGTAATTGGTCGCCAGGTGTGCTTTAACTTAAGTCCAAATCCTTTATTAACATCTCCTGCTGGTTCAAGTAATGACCAAACTAGTAATCCCATTAGTGAAACTTTCTTAGCCGCACCTGCTGCTGGATTTTCTAATGCAAATGCATATGCCTCAAGCTGAGGTTGGTACAGATCTGTCTTATCAGAATCCTTTGCTTGGAATTTGCAATCAATAATTCCAAAGGTGCCATCGGCAAACTCAATTAACAAGTCATATTTGCCTCTGATTGCATACTTAGTTGGTTTTGAATTTACATTAATAAAAGATGATTTAACCCAACCACCTAAGTCAGCCACCTTGCCTGCTGGTAAAACCGGTGCGATATCTGCAGTGGTTTTATTCTCAAAGTACTTCTCCTGCATATTTGCTAGATCACCGACTAATGGCATAAAGCCTGGGGTGCGAAGGCCATGATTGTAATTAAGCCATAAACACCTATGGCAACCGCCCCAAGAGAAAGTTAAATCAGAGGGTGAGATAAATTCACGAGCATTTCCTACTGCATTAGATGACGCCATCACTACTCATTTCTTTGCACCCATATGGGCCTATGTTGATTTTCTTAGTATAACTCTGGCACTCACCACTGACATTGATTGCCGAAGAACGCCACTTAAACAGTTATTAGGCGGTGAGGATAGCTGAGGCAATTGTGAATAAACCAAGCCCAATCATCACGATGCCACCAAATCTGCGCATAAAGATCAGTCTGCTTAGATCACTTGCTAACCATTGCCGAACTGTGCCAGCTAAAATTCCATAAGTACTATCTGAGATAAATGCAATAGTTACAAAAACCAAGCCTAAAAACAGAAGTTGAGAAGTGACATTATTCTTCTCTTGATCAACAAAT
>Ga0247839_1007507_pt1 | contig 11965 bp, 14 predicted proteins | sample LaCruzMarch2015__6_FD_192405 | JGI IMG/M metagenome (GOLD analysis project Ga0247839, IMG submission 192405) | Freshwater microbial communities from meromictic Lake La Cruz, Castile-La Mancha, Spain - LaCruzMarch2015_16m | ecosystem: Environmental > Aquatic > Freshwater > Lake | place: Spain...
AGCATGGTTTACGATGTAGTTTTGCATGGCTGGGGGCTATAGACCTGTCTAGTGTATATGTTTGAGTTACTTTTGTTTGGTTTATCTATAGCATATCTCAGTCTCTCCTACGATGGCATTAACGAAAACCAGGGGCTATAGGCCTACCTTGGACCATAAAATCTATAGCATATCTCAGTCTCTCCTACGATGGCATTGACGAAAACCAGGGGCTATAGGCCTACCTTGGACCATAAATATAGTGCATCTCACATAAAATACCAGTACATGGGCACAGTTCACTACTGCTACTGAGCCTATATCTGTATTCAAAAAGCTTTTAAACAAGCCCCAGAAGCATCCAGAGGAGTTTGTTGTTTTATCTGAGCATTTGATACCAAAAAAGTGAATATGTCAAAAAAGGCACATATCATCGAGCAGCTGGCTAACGTAAAAATGCGTACCTACACATTGCCATGGGGGGAGGGAGAAATGATTTTTCGATATGCAAAAACTTTGAATGAATTTGCTTTTGGGTGTGGCTTTGACTTAGCAACAGCTATGTCAGCAGTAAAGGATAAAACCACGATCAGCAAAGCAATGAGCAATACTTTAAAAAAATGTGGCATCACATATCGCAACGATTTGCATGCTGCTATCGAAAAGGTAAGCAAGCCATTCAGAGCCATTCAGAGCCTTTCAGAACCACCCACGCAGAGCCATTCAGAGCCTTTCAGAACCACCCACGCAGAGCCATTCAGAGCCTTTCAGAACCATTCAGAACCACCCACACAGAGCCATTCAGAACAGTTCAGAGCCATTCAGAACCACCCACACAGAGCCGTTCAGAGCCTTTCAGAACCACCCACTTAGTGTCATGTAGAGTCGTTCAGAGCCTTTCAGAACTAATGCAGAGCCGTTCAGTGTTTGGGTTTTTTGATATTGTGATCGTTTTGACAGGAAGATGAAAACAATGCAGATGGTTTCAAAATCAAAATGGGCAATGCTTGTTATATCTTTCTCAGCATTGCCAGCATGAAAAAATTTGTTCAGAATTTTCAATTTGGAGATTCTGAGAAGAACAGAGATCCAATGCTGGCCGTCTTGATTCAGCTAGAGGCAAACATGACCAAGACTCCGTTTAAAAACGAGACTAAAAGTAAGCATCGTCAGGAAGAACGTGTCCAAGAGGAACAGGGCGAGCCGGCGATGCCTGTTCTGGAAGAAGAGGTGGTAAAATACAAGAGGCAGCGTTGTGGTGAATGGGGAATCGACCAGCAGGGGCAGGCTATACCTATGAGCTCAAGTGCTATGGTAGTCTACAAGGAAAGACTGGAGGCCATGAAGGTGGCTGCTCATCTAAGTCTAGAGGCTAAAAAAGCAGTGGACAAGCATATGCTGGAAGCCAAACAAGCGGAAGACAAGCATATGCTAGAGCTCAAGCAAGCAGAAGACAAACATATGCTGGAGGTCAAACAAGCAGAAGACAAGCATATGCTGGAGGTCAAACAAGCAGAAGACAAGCACATGCTGGAGGTCAAACAAGCAGAAGACAAACGCATTGAGAGTGCTGGTCGGGCATTGTTGAAGATGCGCGTTGACGAAGATGAGCACGTCTTCACAACTCGCGAACGTCTTCACAACCAGGCGATTACGCATGCCAAGGAGCGCATGGCGCTCGAGTCTTCCAGCATTCCAACAGCAGCCACAGCAGCCACAGCAGCCCCTATAGCCCCAGCCCCAGCAGCCGAAGCCGAGAACCCGGACCTAAGCACCACAGTGCTCAAAGAATACATCAAGATGCAATCGCAGTTCAACTTCAAAAACGACGCGGAGAAAAAGGCCGTTCTCTCTTCCGCTGGCATCATAACGGCGAACAAGTTCCGAGCCAAGTGGGGGTTCAGCCCGGAGCAGCGCCTGGAAGGCGAATACGGTGCCGTCAACTTTTACCCCGTCGTCGAAGGGGCCATGATCATCGACAGCCTGCGTGATGCTATCCGCAAAGTGCGCGGCAAGGGCTTGCAGCCGGCCTTGTGCTTCTTGCGTGTGGCTTGATGGCTCTTCCATTTAGAGGGCTTCGAAGTTGGCTCGGGCTTCATCTTCAATTGTAGTCTGCTGTTGTACGATGGCCATTACTGGGGCAATAGCAGCGTCCACCTCTAGCCTGCTGGAATGCAAGTGGCTGTACTGGGCCGTAATATCTCGGACGGCCTGCCAACATTCATGAATGATTTCAGCACTTGCTGTCATTTGCTTCATATAAATCGCCCGCAAAGCGTTGCTAATGGCGGTGTGCCTGGACTCGAGTTGATCATGTGCTACATGATGAGAAGCATAAAACTGTGGCTCAAAAGCAGTAGTTGGTTCGACACCGCTAATGGATCGACCATGTGCTGCATGCTGAAAATAATTCAACTGTGGCTCTAAAGCGGTAGTTGGTTTGACACTGCTAATGGAGCGACCATATGATGCATGATGAGAATCATAAAACTTTGGCTCTAAAGCAGTAGTCGATATTGACATCAGGCAGACACGCAATAGACATTAGCCTTTATAGTTTTAACCGTGAAAAAATAGGATGCGTGCGCGATGCAAGCCGAGACCAAGGGGCTATTTAGGCCAAACGTGTGAGCGATAAGGTATGCAACTTGAGTTTTCTGACCTCAATTTTATTCCAAATCAATTGCCAGACTGGTTTCTCCGCCTGTATCTTGCCGTTGTTGGTATTATTATCACCATGCAATCCGCGCTCTTCTTTTGGTCTGTGCACTGCACGAACGAAGAGCGTGCCATGCTAAATCTGCCCTTATAATTCAGTAGGAAAAAAAAAGGAAAAAGTGCCCAGGGGTAGAGCCGTGGCTAGCATGCAAAAACCAAAGAAAATGAAGGTGATTGATGTGTCAAATATGGAAGTTGTGTATAGCGGGATACCGTGGATGCATTCTATACCGCCGTGTTCAAAGCAGGCCATTCAGCTGCTTGAGCGCAACACAAAGGTTGTGACCTGGATCATGGCCAAAAATGGTGACGTAAAGGAGCAAGTGCCCTGCATTCTGTATAATACAAAGTACTACTCGCTGAGCCTTCGCATGCAAAAGGCCATCTACAGGCATATAAGGCTCAAAAAGGGCTTTGCTAATGAGGAGTCAATGGACGGAATGGCTAAGTTAAAGATACCAGATGTCTTGCTCAAGGAAAAAATGAGGACGCAGTCGCGATTTGATGTGAGCCCTACTATTTTTTATTATTATTTTGGCATGCGCGCTGTGCGCGTGGCCTTGTGTGAAATATATAGGATGCGCGGCTTGGCTTATTCGCTGATTTTTGAGCAGGCTATGCGGAGCGTTCAGCGATCGACGAATGCAAAGGAAAAGCGTGAGCGCGTCAAGAGTGGCAACACCGTGGCGGCAAGAATGAAGCAAGTGGTTGAAAAGATGATTGCCTCGCAAAAGGATGGGGTGCCGCACCCACAAATCACTGTGTTTTTGTACAAGTCGGAGCAGAGTGAGATCATCGCTTCGTTTCTGCAGGAGATGCGCCGCGAGAATGTGACGCTATTCAATGACAGAGAAATGTTTCTTGATCTCATTGCGGCCCGCTACAATGACATAAGCAATGCTTAGTTATAGCTGGCAGCAATGTTTGGTTTTGGCTGACAGCTATGCTTGGTTTTGGCTGACAGCTATGCTTGGTTTTGGCTGGCAGCAATGCTTGGTTTTGGCTGGCAGCTATGCTTGGGTTTTCAGGAAGCGATCATATCAGAAAACATGACTTTGCCTTCAAAGCGTTCAAAGCCATTGCTGCCATCGAGGGGGGTGGCGATCAGGCCATTGTGTGTTTTCCAGTAGGCCATGACCCACATGACGTTTTGGATAGTCGTCACAAGCTGAGGCTTGGAAGGCAGCTTTGTGCGAACGCTCACCGAGAGTCCGCTGTGCTGCAACAAGGAGATGGTCTTGTCAAAGGTGGTTCCTGTGCCGCAGTGCTTTTCGAAAATACAACGGTAAAGCTTGGCTGCAACGAGGTCTGTTGTCATTCCAATGGTGTTTTCGACGGGCGCGTCGATGGCGGCGGCTTGCATGAGAGAGGCCACAATGCAAGGCAGATTGTCCCAGATCCGTCTTGGGCCCAGCCAGGGCAGGGAGCGTGAGAAATCGGTGCCTGCCATGAGCATCAAAAACACGGCCGCGTGCACAGCGTCGGCGTCGCTGAAGCCAGCGCCAGTGCGCGTATTAAGCAGCGTGTCGCGGCCTGCACTCTGCCACATGGCCTGGGTGATGGTGAGATAAAGCAGTTGGACGTCAACCCAGCATTTTACGATTTTGCGTTTTGCTATTGGCTCCGTCTTTGGTGCTGGCTCTGTTTTCTGCTTCTTGTTGGCCTTGTTAGCGGGCTCAGGAAATGTTGCGAGCTGTCTGCAAATATGAATGCGATTGCCATTGCCTGGTTCATGTTGGGTATAGTAGAGCAGAGCGATGGCAAGGTAGTCGCCGTCTATGGCGTGCACCAGGGCGTTGCCATAGAGGTCCACGTAGCGGCAAAACTTGACGTCACTCTCGCCCATGGGAACAAGTTCTGGCATGACGCGGGGAATCGCGTCCTTGTGTGAGAAGATCACAGCGCGCTTGTAGTCTAAAATAAACTCCTGCTCCGCGTGCATCTTGGAGAGTATCAGCGCGGGTGCCCGCTCAATGACTAATTCCACAACTTTGAGCTTAAACGCGCGGTTCATCAGATAGAGCATCGGATCATCGGGAATGTTGGCCGGCAGCCCCTGGTCGGCGTTGAAAACGCAAACCTCCTTTTTGTTCACGCGCTTGGTCTGCGTCATGCTCTTGTAGACTGGCACATGATCGTAGCAGTCAAAGCATAAGACGACGCGAGGGCAACCAGCCGCGAAAAGCTGCATGACGGGCTTGACGAACAAGTGATAGACAAAGGCGTCCCACGACGACAGGCCTCTGTGAAGGCTCATAAGCTGCAAATGACCGTCGATTACGCCAACTTGGGGGTTCTTTTGCGGAGGGTCCGCGTGAAAGGCTTCGGGGCACTCATCGTGAAGAAGCCGTGACCAGTCCGAGTGAATTGTCATCTTATATTAGGCATATCGCAGCATGGGGTATATATACTGTGGATTCACAGTTTGATGTTGGGCGCGTCGCTTGTGCGAATGAACGCATGTGGTTTTCTCTTTGCGTTTTTCAAGTATTCAAAGATGCAGCGGATCGGCCTGTTTGAAACAGTCGTGCGTTTTGCGACTCGTTCAGACTACATTCACGTTGCGATTGTGCCGGCACCACACGTCGCTCTTGATTCTACAGGACGCATACAACGTGTCGTAGCCCGCGATATAGCCTTCACCGCCTTCATGTTTCTGGGCTACGATGAGGTTTAAACTTTTTTATTTGCTTGTTTCTTGCTTTGGGTTTCTAAAAAGATGACTATAGGAAGGAGCCGCCAGCGTCCTGCGAGACGAATACGACTACATTTTTATGCCCGTGGCACCCGACCGCTTTGCCCACGGTTGCGAGTTTCTAAAGAGCCTGCAGGGCCTTCGCTACAATTATTTGGACTTGGCAAAGACCGTGCTGCCGCGCTCGTGGAAAAAGCAAAGCAGCGATCGGGAAATCGTACCAGCGCGCGTTTTCTGCAGCCAAGTGGGCTTGATGCTCTGTTTTAGATGCGGGGTTCTTGATGTGGAAGAAGATCCCGCAGCGTGCTCGCCCGGCGAGCTCTTTGATATTGTTTGCAATGAGGCAGGCGGCGTGCCTTGCCTCCGACGCCATATTGTCATTTCATAGGCTCGTCCCCAACGAGCCAGGGCTGGTAGCTTCGAAGGGCCATTGTCGTGTGAAAGCCGCGGGCCGTGTGCACATTGACGTTGCCCGCCTTGTACGCCACAGTCACGAGTGACTTTGTGAGCGCATGCGGCATCTTGCTCGTTGTCCACTCCTTTAAGCATTTTTGCATAGTATCATTTGATATCCAAAGCGGTATAAACATACCGCAACTGGGTACCAGCGATATGCCAACATGAAAGAAGCCGTTGTTGGTCTCCACCAGGCTGTGAATCATTGCCATGACTGAAAATGAGAGCTCTGAATTTTTGATATCTTGCCATTCGCATACTGCAGCGCCAAAGTCAAGGGGCTCGTGGAGACGCCAGAGCTTATCCCCCTGCAAATGTCGCTTAGCCTCAAAAACATCAAAAAAACAACAAAAATAAAGTACCAGCGAAAATACAGACTCGCTTTCGTCGTCCTCTGTGAACGCAAACTGCAGGCTAATCGAGTTGCACTGAGGCACATAAAGCTGATTAAATCGGGAGAGCTGCTTTAGGCCCCACGCGTTGGGTGAAGCCTTTTGAATGTTGTCTATTGGATAGTATAAGCTTTGCTCGCTTCGCTTGATTTGATTAAGCCTATACTTGAAGTCGCCGTAGCCCTTGACAGCTCTGTAGCAGTAGCGTGTGACTGGCAATCGCAAAGGCTCCAGTTCCATTTTTTTTTTCGTGTCTATTTAACAGCCAAACAGGCTAGTACTTTTAGCTTTTTTTTAGTATTTAAGCTGTGGCTTTGGCTATAGGCATTAGGCTATAGGCTTTTGGCTATAGACTATAAGCTCTGGGCTACACACCAAACTAAGCTAAGAATGCTGCGCCTAGACTTTACGATGGTACTATCGACCACCAGTGATAAAGCAAAGCGAGTCATGCCCAACGCCGCCGCCGTGTGGGTAGACCCATTTTGGACAGGGGTATGGCACGTCGTCGATGAAACAAATGTGTTTAGAGTGAGGGGTGTGCTCACACCCCTGCAGCCATCGTGGGCATCTCAGCAGTCGGTGTCCTCAGCGAGTTGCTGTGATAGCGTCAAGGTACATTTTTTTAGGCTGAGCAAAGACAACAATGACTTTATGTACAGCTCAGCCTTTCCACTAAAGCAAGGACCCACGTCCACCTATGGTGTTTTTAACTACAATGACAGCGATGGTCAGTCCTGTGAGCGCGATAGCAGCATCCGGATGATAGTAGCGAATCACACACTTCCTTCTTCCTTGATGCTGCTATCGCCCAAGGGCCCCGACGCGGCGCACCACAATCGAACCATTGAAGTTGGAAATTGGATCGATGTGGCCTTTAGCGAAATGTGGCCTAAAAATAGGACATGCATGACAAATCCGCGCACCTATTTTAGGGACTACTGCTGCACCCTCTTCTTTACCGATATCTGCAAGCTCTTTGATAAGGCAGGCCGAAGCAATCTGCCACCGTGGTTGGCGTGCTACTCGCTTGCCAACGCTCTGATCGTGAATGGAGTGCCACCGCACACCTTTTTGGATATGCCAATCGACAGAGAGTTTCTAAGAATCATCAAGTGCGTAATCACACCGTGGACCATGTGCGCGCGAGAGGGCCTGTTTTGGGATGACAAGAGCCTCGGCAAGCCAACAGAGGACCAGCCTTTTCCGCTGTCCTTTGTGCCCACCTACAAGGAGCGCGTGTTTGGTCGGGATGACTGCGAAGGGCGCGCCTCGCAAGCACAGGAGATCGTCGAGCTCCTTGTCAATATATTTCAGTATGTGAAGGCGAGAGGCGAGAAAGAGGCACTCGCTAGGCTGGGGCCATGCGACAAGCTGCAGATGTCGCCGAAAAAGTTGCTCGCGTTGCTTCAGGGCTGCTCAAGAATAGGCGAGCTGCTTAGCAACAAGACAATTGAGTCGCAGACTATTGTGGGAGAGGCTGACACCGCAGCCATCCACGGCGGAACGGGTAGCGTAGTGGGCCACTCCTTTGGTCTTTTGCGAAGCGGTTCACGAAACTACATGACGGTCGAAAACACGGGATGGCAGCGACCGCACTTGGCGTGTGATGGCAAAATCAGAAGGGCAAACGCGTTTAGAATCAGGGATATGATGATGGCGGGCTCCGTCTCGGACGCCATCGAAAACAAGCTCTACCACAGGCTCTACATGGGACACGACAAGCTCTTTTTCTCGAAATCAAACAAGGAGCTAAGCTATGGCGCGACGCTAACCGATATCGCGGAAGGGCGATGCGAGTGCATGACGCTACAGCAAGTTTTGCAGGCGCTCTGTGAGGGCCAAAGGCCGCGGATTTGGCCAGCGCGCGCTGGCGCGGAGCAGATGCTCAAAAAATACGCGCAAATTCAGGCAAGCCTTCCGGGCATACGCCAAACTTTAATGACACCCCAAAAGTCAGAGGCAGAGTTTGAGCACCTCATGCAGGCGTGGGGCGTTATTCAGGAAAAGGACCTGCCAGTTTGCTACCGTCCTGGCGGCTTGTGGTTTAAGACCGATACCGACGCGTGGGACGCACACGTTCAAGACGATTTGGAGACAGTTCCCATAACTACGCACGCCTTTATGCACTCTATTGTGGGTAGAATTGGCTGACAGGCAGAATTAACTGAAAGGTAGAATTGGCTGACAGGCAGAATTAACTGAAAGGCAGAATTGGCTGACAGGCAGAATTAACTGAAAGGCAGAATTGGCTGACAGGCAGAATTGGCTGACAGGCAAGGCTTAGAAATACTTTGAGGTCATCTCCAGCTTCATCATTTTCTCAAAGTCCATCCAAGCGTCGCTGCCTTCGCGTGTGATGTTGTTGGCAGCTGGCTCCGATGACATGGACGGAATCTCAGACTCCATGCGACCGCGCTTCGAGCCAGCCATGCGCGATGACTCTGAAGCAAAGGAGGCGTCGGGAACGGGCGTAGCCATAAGCGTCTTGATGGTCTCACCCTGCTCCGAACACGTCTTGAGGAGCTCATCAATCTTTTTAACGTTGGACTCGTGCGCAAGCGACGCGTTGCAGACGATTTCCCACGCCGCGTTCTTGACATCCGCTTGCTCTGCAATCTTATAGATGCCCTTTTTAAACTGCTGGCGGACGTCGTCGGGGACATCGGTGAGGCTGTTCAGCCATTTTTCGACGGCCGTGTCAATCATCTGCTCCATGTCTTTACGTTTGTCGGCGCTAAGCTCCCTGATCTTGTCATCCCGGGCGCTAATCTCCGCCTTGAGCTTGTCCATCACGGACACCATACCCGTATTCGTGATCTCAACCTCTTTGAGGCGCGCGAGAATAGCATTCGAGGTCTGCGCGACGGCGTGCATACCTTCGGCTTCCGTTGCGGCAACGGGCTCCGCTTGCGTTGAAGTGACAGTCGACATGTGGTCTGCGAACGAGGCGGGCACGCTCTCATTTATATACCGCACTCAAAATGAACGTGCTTTATCCTTGCATACCATAAAACGCGATGAAAAGCAGATGCAATGTTGTGACATGCTCGATGCTGCTGCTGACGGTGGGCGGTGCATACGTCGCCTACACCATACGCACAACAGAGGCCATGTGGGCCGCCAGAAAGATGTGGCAGGATTTCAAAACGCAGCCGCGTCTGCCCAGCGCGTCCTTTCAGCGACCCGAAATGATTGCCATCGAGACGTGCCATGGCCCCACCGTCGTCACGGCGCAAACGCGTTTTGCATTTGCAGCCGTGCTCACCGACGACCCGCACAGCGTCCTTGCGGCACAGAAGCTTGGTGTTAGCCTCAGACAGCACAGCCAGCTTGACATGATACTGCTGACGTCTGAGCCCAACGATGACAGCAGGCTGAGCGCTTGGAAACGCTGCGTGGGAGACGCGTGGAAATTGCCAGACTACTATGACGCTGTCCTTTTGCTGGATCTGGCCATCATCGCTCTGAGAGACCCCTCCGAAGTCTTTGCCTACAAGTTTGAGGGCTGCAGGCTCGGAGCCGTCAGCGGAAAAAAAGGCGTGCTGCTTTTGATGCCCAACGCTAAGCCAGACGACGACGTTTGCGAAATACCTATGACGTACAACACACCGGCCACAGCAAAGCCGCACGCTTTGACAAAGCTTTTGCACTTTACCGACACAAAGCCATGGGCGTACTCCTTGCGCACACATTGGCGACGGCCACGCGACCTGCTGTCATGTTGGGGCATCGAGACGCTATGCACGCTGTGGTGGCTGATATGACCCTTAGCCCGTTTGAGGCTATCTGCTGACATTGGGCTATACTCTGATTTTTAAGTTTTCAAGATGATGAAGTAAAGACCAATCAACAGGATGTGGATGGTATTGGCTTTCCTGAGCAACTCGCGATCGCTCTATGTCTGCATCGGTATCTTTTCGTGCTTTTAACCTATGTGATACGCGAGCAGGCGCTGGCTTGCCGGTGAATAGATTTTCCACGTGTTGCCACCACGGATGTGAAACAACATAGAGGCCCATGTCATCCAAGGGCTTTAGGCCAGTCTGAAAATGAGCGTTTTGATATGCTTTATTTTCGAATTTGTCCCAAACTTCAGGCGCCATTGCAGGGTGGTCACGCTTTTGATGGGCAGTAATCTCTTTATGTTGCTGTTGCTGCTCGACCGTATGAGTTTGATGAAAAATTGGCTTTGTGTACGCTTCACCCTTTGCGTACTGTTTGGCATCGTGATGCACGTCGGCGAATAGGTTTTTCACATGCTCGTTTGAATTTACGGCGTTTTGCGTGTGAAAATCCAAACCAAGTAGGCGCATGTAGTTGTGATCAGGTTTTCGTCCAGATGGTTCATAGTTGTGCTCTTGCTCAAACGTCACGTGGTTTCCATTCTCGAAAAAAGCTCGCATGGCGGGCACGTGTTTGGTTTTTAGATAAACATCTCTGGTTATACGCTGCTGCATTTCTTGTTCGTTGTGCGAATCAGAATGCTCCATCATGTGCTGGTGCTCACCTTTCTTCAAATGCACGGAAACATGTGTGACAACGCCCTCTGCGTTTTTTATTTGTTTGATGCCATAGGACGTGGTCGCTACGCTTGCTAGGTGCGGTTGCTGTTGGCCTACTTGCTGTGGGCCTGCTTGCTGTTGGCCTACTTGCTGTTGACTTGAAGGCATATAGGATGGTTGACTTGAAGGCATATAGGATGGTTGACTTGAAGGCATATAGGATGGTTGACTTGAAGGCATATAGGATGGTTGGCCTGGCTGCGTATAGGATGGTTGGCCTGGCTGCGTATAGGGTAATTGACTTGAAGGCATATAGGGTGGTTGGCCTGGCTGCGTATTGGGTGATTGACTTGAAGGCATATAGGATGGTTGGCCTGCTTGCGTATTGGGTGATTGACTTGAAGGCATATAGGGCATTTGACTTGAAGGCATATAGGGCATTTGACTTGAAGGCATATAGGGCATTTGACTTGAAGGCATATAGGGCATTTGACTTGAAGGCATATAGGGCATTTGACTTGAAGGCGTATAGGGCATTTGACTTGAGGGCATATAGGCCGCTTGGCCAACAGGACCAGTAGCCAAATGACCAGGGTCTGAAGAGCCGTAAGGGAAAGGGACAGACATGTTTTTTAACACAAAAACAGCCAACATCTATATAGGCTACGCATCAACAAGCACCACATCGAGCTCCGCACAGCGACCGCTATGGCCATGCATGCAAAGGTTGCGGATGCGTGCCGTCACAATCTCGTCCGTGTCGGATTCTGTGGCGCGTCGGCGAAGGTGCAGCAGCGAAGTGGAAGGCAGATCAAGCATTAGGCACGGGTCATTGCCATGCCTAACAAGCACGCTGAGCCCGGCGCTGTCTGGTCCAGAGCCCCACCGCCAGCCCCTGGAGACCGGCTTCGGTACCAAAAACACAAGATCTGGAAACGCGTCGTCGACGTACGGCACAGCGTTCTTGAGCGTCGCTCGCATTTATGTTTATTTCGAAAGCCTTTTATATATAGCTAAATTAGGCCCAGACTGGGACAGCCTGATAGCGTTGCTACGGCACAGCTCGCGTTTATGTTTATTTCGAAAGCCTTTTTATATAGCTAAATTAGGCCCAGACTGGGACAGCCTGATAGCGTTGCTACGGCACAGCTCGCGTTTATGTTTATTTCGAAAGCCTTTTTATATAGCTAAATTAGGCCCAGACTGGGACAGCCTGATAG
>Ga0247839_1007512_pt1 | contig 11961 bp, 8 predicted proteins | sample LaCruzMarch2015__6_FD_192405 | JGI IMG/M metagenome (GOLD analysis project Ga0247839, IMG submission 192405) | Freshwater microbial communities from meromictic Lake La Cruz, Castile-La Mancha, Spain - LaCruzMarch2015_16m | ecosystem: Environmental > Aquatic > Freshwater > Lake | place: Spain...
AAGAGACCGTGATAGATTTTCCGAAACGACGGGGACGTGAAAGGAAATAAGTGCCAGGCTTAGAAACCACCTCATGGATATAGGCAGTTTTGTCCACATAGAGAAAACCATTTTCAATGATTTTGCGGAAATCCTGCAAACCTATGGGAATTTTTTTTAGCATGAACACCTTGGTTTAAAAACAAAGATAGTTGAAAATTAGGTATATAGCTGGTTTAAAAAACAACTAAGGGTAAAAGATCTAAAATATTCACGTGTTTTTGGGAAATTGCCTTACGGTAAATAAATAAAGAGGTACGGTAAATAAGTTGTTGGGGGTTGGGTTTCAATTTTTGATTATTTTGAGTTTTTGTAAAAAATAAATCGAACATACATGTTAAGATTTTTTATACTATTAACACAATTTTATACTTTATTCTTTATTTCAATAACTCTGAGCGCACAAATTCCTGCTTATCTCCCAAAATCTGGTTTAGTTGCCTGGTATCCATTTAATGGAAATGCTAATGATGAAAGTGGCAGCGCTTTGAATGGAAAAGTTTTAGGTGCTGTGCTTACAGAGGATAGATTTAATAAGAAAAATGCTGCTTATGAGTTTAGCAAAGATAAGTTGATTGAGATTCCAAATACAGAAGACAAAAATCTGTATCCCTTGTCAGTTAGTTTGTGGTATTACGTGGATTCACTATGGGATGGGGATAACTGCGCATTGTTTTCTAAATATGAGAGAGCAAGTTGGAATGGTTTTTCAATAGTGTATGGTGATTTCCGAAATGTTGGTAATGGTAACAAAACTGAAAATAATGGTTTTGGCACAGAATCTGTTTTTTTAAGAGATTTTAATAATCGAATTATTGGCTATTACACTGAACCTCCGTTTTTGCAGGAGAAAATTTCCTCAAAACGATGGTATCATCTCGTTTTTACAGTAAACGAAAATGGCGGTAAAATCTATGCAGACGGTAAACTTATTTCAACCGATCAATGGACAGGGCAGACTGGTGAGACAACAAGTAATTGGCTTTGGAAAATTGGAAGGATTTATGCCGAAACAAATAGGTTAAAAATAAAAATTGATGATATCGGTGTTTGGAATAGAGCGTTAACGGCAGATGAAGTAAAAAAGTTATATGATAGAGATGTTGTTTTGGGTCAGCCTTGTCCTGAAACACCAACGGTGAAAGATATTGATGGCAATACATATAATACCGTTCAAATAGGTAGGCAATGCTGGACAAAGGAGAATCTGAAAGTTTCAAAATATAATGATGGAACTACAATTCCAAATGTGAAAGATGATAAATTATGGTCACAATTGAGCACTGGTGGTTGGAGCAATTATAATAATGATCCAGTAAATGATGTATATGGAAAGTTTTATAATTTTTATGCTGTAGATGATGCAAGAGAATTATGCCCCACTGGCTGGCATGTACCGACAGATATAGAATGGACAACTTTAGTAGATTATTTGGGAGGTGAAAGTGTAGCAGGGGGTAAAATGAGAGTAAAGGGTACAAATGAAAGTGGTTTTACTGCTTTAGAAGGTGGTTATCGCACTAATGATGGAGTTTTTACTAATCTTACAAGAGATGCTTTCTTTTGGAGTGCTACAGCTAACGGTGATAATAATGCTTTGACCCGTGTACTTTATGACATATCTTATGGTAATGGTATAACAAGGACTGATTATCGCACCTTAAAATCGTATGGTTTTTCCATTCGTTGTCTTAAAGATACCGTCCCGACTCCACCTTCCGGTTCAACTAAAGTTACATTTAAAGCGCCTAATGTAAAAATTGCTTGTGATTCATTTGTAGAAATTCCAATTGTAGTATTTAATTTTAAAGATATCTTGGGTGCTCAGGGAAGTATAAATTGGGATATAACAAAATTGAAATTTGAAGGTATTGCCTCTTATGGACCTGCAATTCTAGGCTTGACTTCTAACGATTTTGGATTGTTAGAAACTCAAAATGGAAAGCTTAGTTTTATATGGAATGCCCCAAATCTAAATTCTATATCTTTGCCTGATTCAACTCCTATTTTCTTTCTAAGATATAAAGTTATTGACAATCAGTTTACTAATACATTAATTAAAGTGTCAAATGATCCGATTGACCTTGAAGTTTTTAATAGTGATTTTGAAAAATTGGGTGTCGAGGTGGGTAGTTTTGTCCTGGACGTTAGTAAATGTCCGATTTCATGTGGCCAAACAATAAAGGGAAATACCTTTTCTGGTAAATCTAATTATTACAAATATATTTGTTCTGACCATAAAATGGATGGCCATGAAATAATCTACGAATTTGATAATCCGTCCACTCAAAATATAGTCATTTCTCTTACCGATTTGGTTCAAGATCTGGACCTGTTTCTCTTGGAATATGTGACGCCAATGAATCCTGATAGGTGTGTCAAATCAAGTACTCGGACAGATGGAAGTTATGAAAGTATTTTCGTTGAAAATTTACCGAAAGGGAAGTATTATATTGTAGTGGAAGGCTACAATAAAAAGGAAAGCTCTTTTACCCTAAAGATTGATTGCCCTAAACCAAGAGGTTTTTTAGATTGTGCCAATGCACAAATTGTAGATTGTAATAAAACCTATTCAGGTAATACCAAATCAGGGAAGGCAAATAATAACTATTATGGAACAGATTCCCCCGTCTATTATAATGGTAAAGAGTTGGTTTATAAGTTTGTAGCACCACAAGGTGCTACGGAGGTGATTGCATTTCTTGAAAACCTAAAATCGGATGTAGATTTCTTTGTGGTGGATAATTGTGGAAATCCGGTTTCATCCTTCTCGGCATCTACGGAATCTAATCTTTCCGACGAAGCCATTTTATTTTATCCCGTGGCAGGAAGAACCTACTATTTTGTTGTGGATAGCCCAGAAGGTCTGGAAGGTGAGTTCAATCTGAGATTGGTATGTTATGGAGACGGAACTGGAAATGGCTGTTGCTTACCTCCTCCGCCTCCTCCAAATTGTGATAAAAAGACCTTGTTATTATGCAATATACCGCTGGCTGATAATAATTTTAATGGAGACTCAAGAAATAAAGCGTATTGCTCAGGTGTCGCCTTGGGTAAAGAGAAGTTGTATTATTTTGAAATTAAAACAGCACAGGAGGTTGAGATCATTTTAAGTAAAATTAATCCTGGCAAAAGCTTGAATATTTTTTTGTTGAATCAATGCGAGCCAAGTGGCAAGTGTTTGGCTGTGGGTAACAAGAGTTCAAATTCAGAAGACGTAATCTTAAAAAATCTGGCTGCAGGTATTTATTACATTTGGGTAGATGGATTTAAAGCGTCTGATGAAAGTACTTATACCATAGAAGTAAGATGTAAGAATATTGATTGTTCTAATAGTCCAATGAATCTTAGCTTTACAACGTCTAAAATTAATTGTAACTATAATGTGTCGGTGAATATAAATTCAGGGGGCATTCCACCATTTTTCTATAAATGGAGTAATGGAAACACCTCCGCTCAATTGAATAATGTTCCTCCAGGTAATTATGCTGTTACCGTTACAGATAAGATTTTATGTCAAAAGGATACATTTATCAACTTACCTAACTTCCGCACAACAAAAACGGTGAAAATTGACAGTACTATTTGTTTTGGAAAATGTGTCACTTTTGGAAAAAATACAATATGTAAATCAGGTGCTTACAGTGAAACTTTCTTCGCCGCCGCATCCTGTTTAGATAGTATAGTTACGTTGAATCTTACCGTTACTGCTCCCCTAACACTACCTACCGTTGTGTCAGGTATCGATTGTAGGTATAATATTACCATTAATCCAGCAGGGGGGAAGCCGCCTTATAGCTATGTATGGAAAGATGGCGCAACAACAAATCCACGCACTAATCTTCCAGCCGGAACTTATGCTGTAACCGTGTCAGATGCCTCAAATTGTCAAAAGAAGGATACCAACTTCGTCTTGGTTCCACTGGAACTAAACATCACACAGAAGATAGATAGTGCAGATTGTGGAAAGGCAAATGGAAGAATTGAAGCAGTAACAGTTAATAAAATTAAATCTGCTGTTTGGCAAGATAACCCTACTAATTCCTTAGTAAGAGAAAATCTGAAACCTGGTAATTATACATTAACGGTAACCGATGTCAATGGTTGTATAAAACGATTTGACTTCGAGGTCGGAGAAAAAGATAATTGCGGTTGTAATTTTTATACCGCAATTTCTCCAAATGGAGATGGTAAAAATGATTATTTTTTCATTGATTGTAAGAAAAAGGGTTGTTCTGATGTCCTTGATGTTTGCTTTCCAGAAAATGAGATTGTCATATTTAATAGATGGGGAAATGTGGTGTTTAAAGATAGGCCATATAAAAATGACTGGGATGCACAAGGACTTCCTGCTGGCGTTTATTATTATCAATTCAGGAGGGACCCAAATTCAAAAGTTGAAAAGGGATCCATTATTGTAAAAAAATAAATTAAGTATTATGAAAAATAAATATCTGAATATATTGCAAATCTTTATTTTAGGGTGCTTCTCGTCATTAAATGGTCAGCAAACAACTGAATTTGGATTTTTACGAGAAAATATCGTACTTATTAATCCTGCATTTTTTAATTATTCCTTTATTGAGGATAATTCTGTTAGACAAAATATCACCTCATATCATAAACAACAGTGGTTAGATACCTATGAAGGTCCTGTAATTTCAAATGTAAGATTTGAAAAAATTTCAGTTCAGAACGGATCCTTTCCTGTCAGACCTAAAATAAAATGGGGGTTTGGTGTGGAACAGAATAACTTAGCAAACGGTCAGGTCAAAGAGCTAGGCATTTCTTTTAATTATGGTTATCATTTAAATTTAAGTGACCAATTAACTTTAACAAGTGGGTTGTTAGTAAAAGGATTACAAGATTCATATAATGTTAATCCTAATTCATTGCAACATGAAGATGATGAAGTTTTTTTACCTGGTAATAACTGGAGTGGAATGATAGACTTGGGCATAGTTTTCAGGAAGAAAGTTGTCATTAAAAATAGTAGTATCGAAAGTTGGTATTTAGGTTTGTCAGGAAACCAGGTTCGAGGTGTTTCTTTTAGTGAATTGGGGTTTGTTAATTCAAGACCAATGCAGTTGAATTTAATTTTAGGTTGTTTTATGGGAAGAGACCTAACTGGCAATGGTTTACTTAATTATTTGGAACCTATGGTTCTGGTAAGATATATACCTCCGTTCAATGGTGAAAAATTTGAAGGTTTTTTATCTCCTTTTCTGGGTGGTGATTTTAAAGTGCCTTTTAATATCGATTTTAATGTGAGATATTCCCGAAGAGAATCTTTCTTCATTGGGACAGGTCTTGGTTGGGCTGGAAATGTTAACTTTGAAACAGGTTATCAATTTAAAAATATTTCAGGAATGAATAAAATGAAGTATAAAATTGGGATATTGGGTAGTATGCCCTTGATTAATTTTAATCTTATTAAGAATAATAAACAATTGTTTACTCTCCCGTCAGCTGAATTATTTTTCAGTGTTAGTTTGGGAAGAAATTAATTGATTGAATTATATTATTCGTCGTATTTTAAAAATGCCAGAAAGTGATTATTGGAAAGGATTTTTTTATCGGTTTGTTATTTCTTTTATTAGGTTTACTAACCCCTTCCTCTGTTTATGCGCAGCTTAACGCAAAGTATTTTGGTGATATTTACAACGAGAATAATGTGAAAATTGAGTTGTTATTGATAAAACCAAGAATTAATTGTGGCGTAGGATCACGCGATTGGATTTATAAAATTCGTGCTTTTAATGTCGGTAATATTCCCGCCAGAACAAAGTTTCTGAACTGGAAACTCAAAACATTGAATTGTGAAAATTATGTCATCGAAAGGATTTTTACCATCGATCTAAGTACGCTGATCAAAAATACTTCCGCTAATCAGGGAATGTCCGATTGGTCGTTCGAAGCCAAAGAGATCATAGATGGTATAGTCGATGCCAAATTAAGTGAAGTGGATCTCTCTGAAAAAGACAAAAATTTAGGGAAATTTAATAATCTACCGCTCCCTGATTCCATCGTTGGGAACACCATCGTGGAAAAAGAACAATTTACAACGCTTAAGGCAATGGGCGAGCTAAATGACGATACCCGTTGGGTTTGGTATGAAAATGCCTGCGGTGAGGGAAAACCAATCTTCAAGGGATTTATTTTCAGGCCAAAAGTGGTAAAAAATATTACTTATTTCGTTCGTTCTGAAAATCAAAATGGTTTCTCAAAATGCGTGCCCGTCAATCTAAAGGTCTATGATAAAGAAATAAATCCTCAAAAAATATCTTCAGCAGACGGTAATAACTGGATTTGCCCTGACATTAAAAATCAATTCAAAACCTTATCAGTAACGGGAAAACTTGCTTCTGAAGATTTTAAATGGGTCTGGTATGAAAACAATCTGAATGATACTTCAAAAATTGTTGAAGGTGTCAATTCGATTACTGTTACGCCAACCGCTACTACCACTTATATTGTGAGAGCGGAAAGTTCCTTTATGATTAGTGGAACCGTTGATTTTACCGTTAGTGTAAACAAATTGTCGGTCAGACCCGACGCTATAATTCCGTCCATCGCCGGAGAACTTTGTGCAGGTCAAAAAATTGAACTAACGAAAAAGGGTGGCTCACTAGGTGATGGCTCTGAATGGGTTTGGATAAAAAATTTAGGCGTCAAAGGTTTCGAAGAGATTGGGAAAGGAGAAAAAATAACTATTCAACCCGATAGTACTTCTTTCGTTTTCGTGTATGCAAAAGGTAATTGTTCCTTTACTGAGGCTGCTGTATTACGTATTCCTGTATTGAAAACCAGTAGGTTACCTGAGAAATCGGAAGTGTTGATCGAAGTGAATAAAAAACAACAACGAGCCACATTAACCGTTAATGGAGGTTCATTAAAGGAGGGTTTTCATTGGGAATGGTTCATTTTGGAGCCAGAGGAAAGAGTGCTATTCAAAGGTCCTAAGTATAATTTTGACTATAATCTGGTTAAAAAAGTGAATCTGAGATTCCAGGGCGGTTGTGATTTCTTTAATAAATATCTGACATTTGAAAATTTTGAAAATGAGTAAATCAGTTGGATTTTTTTCAAGGCCATTTACACCGTTTGTTCTGGGTTTGCTATGTATGGGGTTTCTCTCGCTCGCTTTTCTAGTTTGGACGCTGAATGTTACGCCCGACGACTACTTTTCCGATGTAAATGATCCAAATACTGCCATTACCTGTAAGGTGAATTATGCATCTGTTACCTCCGACGATTTGGAAAATGGGTTATGGATGAAAAAGGTGATTACAACATCCAATAATTGCGCTGTATTTTTGACGGAAATTCAAATAAAGGAACTCTCTAACGCTTTGGTGAATAATTTTCCCGATAAAAAAGACTTTATTCAACTCGGATTGATTACCCTGTTGACCGAACAAACATTGCAAAAGGTTAAGGGGAATCTGGAGGTGTATAATCCAGACAAAATAAAGGGAATTTTAGATTGGTTGAGTACACTAAATGTGGCCGCAAAATTAGATCCTGATAATGAAATCATTTATTTGTCGGTAACCGATTATTGGTTCAATACCCTCTCGGGGAAATTAACGGAGTATCAAAAAATAAACCCGGATATCCGGTATTATTTCAAATTCAGATACTTAGTTCAGCATTGTAATCAAGCGCTCTATTTTGTTAATGTGGAGGAAACAAAATATGAAAAGGTTAAAAAAAATTTGCTGGCAAATCATTGGGTTCATTTAGTACAAGCTTCCTGGTCTGACGCTAAAGCATGGCAAAAAGGTGTATTTCTACTTGTTTTTTTATTCACTATGTTTACTTATTTATTTACAATAATCTCCTTTGTTAACAAAACAACATTGAAATGAAATTTATTGGATTAATCTTTGCTTTTTTAATGCTATGCTCATTTAATTTAATAGCTCAGTACAGCGAAAATTATGTTTCCGTAAGCAGCGAAACCATCGATAACGAAATTTATTCGGTAATCGAAATGACCAGAAAGGACGAAAGGGTAAAGGTGAAATATTTTGCAGATAAGGACTTGGCTGGCAGATCGGTTTATCAACGCTATCTTACCTGGAGCAAAAATAAATCCATTATCGCATCTTGCAGTGGTACCTACTATGGCATGGACAATAAACCTGTGGGTATTTGTATCGACGAGGGTCAGACGGTCAACAAAGCGGAGGCAGCTATGGACGCACTGGTGTTGGTTTACAGAACGGGGGGAATCGTCGTTACGGATCTGAAAGAGGGGAATTTAACCGTTCAAAATGGGGCAGAAAATTTGTCGCTTAATCTTAAAAATCCAGTAGATAGAACGAAATTTTTTCTTTGGAGTAAAGAAAATTATGCCACCGTTTTTCAAACGCACCTGCTATATTATAAAAATAAACTTAGAGTGGGCGCAAATGGCGATAAAGAACTTAGGGAAAGAAGATTTCTAGCCGTTGCTCGCGATGATGAAAATAAAATCAGATATTATCTGATTAATTTAAAAGGAAATAACACGCTCTATAATGCCACCGTAAAAGTGGAGGGCCATTTGAAAAATTATACTGATAATATTATATATATCATAAATTTAGATACCGGTGCCCAGGATTATTTTGAGGTCCGCGAAGCCCAGGGGCAAGTGATGAGCGAACCCGGATTTAAAGGTAACAAGCCTTTAAATGTATCAAAAAATTTATTAGTATTTTATTTTGAATAATTAGCTATGCTTCTATTTAAATTTATTTTTATTGGCGTTTTAGGTACTATTTCTCTGCTCATAGAGAACGAGTTACCTGTTAAATCTAAACAAAATATTCAACAAGATACCCTGCTTCAACAGGCTATCAGTGATCTGGAACCTATTCTTTTTAAGCGGGAATCTTTAAATGTAACCATAAATAGGAAACAATATATTTTGGACTCGTTGCGCGAATATAAAAGCACTTCACCAAATAATTTATATGAGGAAAAGTTAAAACTTATTGATAAAATAGATGCTTATATTTTAAATAAAATACTGGCTGATTATAAATCGTTTAAGAATTTAGATAAACAATTACTAAATAAAAAAATATCTTCTTTTTCAAATGACATTTTTAAATTAACAGAGGAATTTAGTAAGAAAAGTAATGTTCCCGATGTGGTAAATATCCAAATCAATGAGCTTACGCAGGAAATAGAAAAATTAAAAGTTGCTTATGCAAATGAGCAAAATACATTGTCTGTTCATGAAAGTAAACTGAACAAATTACTTCTTCAAGAGGATAGGGAGTATTTTGATATTGTTTTTTATGGAAATACTTACAAGGTTTTTCTGGCCAATGCCAATACTCATCGGATAAAAATCCATCATAATTCTTCAGGATTATTACAACCCATAAGATTTACCTTGAACCAATTAATTACTCAAGACATTCAACCTGTGTTTATTATGAATGCTGGCATGTATAATGAAGATGGTTCTCCGGTGGGTTTATTAATTCAAGAAAACCGACAAATCAATCCATTGGATATAAACCAGGCGACAATTCCTGACAATTTTCACATGTATCCAAATGGCGTATTTTATATGCATGACCACAAATTTTTTGTGAGCCAAACATCAGAATTTAGAAAACTTGACCCTGATTTTAGGTCTGATATTCAGTATGGTACACAATCTGGGCCCATGTTGGTTATCAACGGAAAAATTCATCCTAAATTTACCTTTCTATCTAAAAACACGAACATCAGGAACGGTATTGGCGTGATAAAAGATGGGCAAAATGAAAAAGCGGTGTTGGTTATATCTGAGGGTAAAGTGAACTTATATGAATTTGCCTTGCTCTTTCAATTTTTATTTAAATGTGATAATGCCCTCTATTTAGATGGGGCTATTTCCAAAGCCTATTTCACAAAAAATGGTAATGCCGATGGCAGTTTAGGAGGAAGTTTAGGCCCAACGCTATCAGTATCTTATAAAAACAATTGATGAACTTAAACAGTATGTTATGATAAATAAATGTCTCGGTAAAGTTCTTTTTGGAAAGTTAACTTTATTAATTCCTATCCTTTTTTTACTTCAGTCAAATATTGCTTTTTCTCAGGGTTTATTTAAAAATAAGGAGTCCGTATTGGAATATACGGCAGGAAAATATTTCAGATTTGAAGATATTATATTTTCTTTTGGTAAAATTGAAAAGTTTAATACCACGGGAATAACCGTAAGGAAACTTGGCGATGGAGTGAATACAGTGGATTCTTATAATCATTTTATTGAATGTGAAATTAATCCTAATAATGAGTATGCAGATATCGCAGGCGATGGAATGGAGATGAAAGGTAAATTTGGCTTTCGCCTATTTGAAGACAAAATTATCATTGGTTTTGGTGAAGTGGGTGAAATAACGGCCATGTTATATGAAATGGATAAACAGGCATTTAGTAAATTAACACCTAGAGCTCCTGAGCAAATTAAGCCTGTACTTGCCACAAAAGATTCGATTAGGGTCAATACCTTGTCAGATAATAACATGTCTATTCCGTCGAATGTAAGTATCACCATAGAAAAAATCCCCGAATCGTCACAATTTGCCTACAAGGCGACAAATTCTGAATATCACGCGAATTCAGAATTGGATCCGTCTGCAAAAGAGAATGAATTTTCATCGTTCAAACTAAAATTTAGCAGTAAGCTGGCACAAAACTTCATTTTTGCGCGAAATCATGGTAATCTGTCGCCCCAACAGTTTTTAGAAAATTTTGGTCAAACATTGAATAAGGATGTGAACGCTGTTTTTTATGGAAGCAATGAATTTTTTGCCATCACCGCTTCTATGTTTGACAAAACCACCAACATGCCTCCGGGTTTACTCATAGAAAAAGGGGTGGTGGTAAGGTATAAAAATCTTGATTCAGGAGAAGGGAATTTTTACAACCCTAAACCTAACGGCATTTTTTCGATAAATAGTAAAAATGTGGCCATAGAACCCACAGATAATTTTGACATGAATGGTACGTATGATTTTGCTATTCAAAGTGGTCCCTTATTAATATCTAATGGAGTGATTAATAAAAATTTAACGGTCATAAGCAAAAATAAGCATCTGCGTTGTGGCATCGGGATCGTTGAGACAGATGGTGAAAAGTACGTTGTTTTTGTGGCAAGTAAAACAGAAGTTTCATTTTACGAGTTTGCCAGCTACATGAAAAATGTACATAAGTGTAAGGACGCCATACATTTAGAATCAATGAATGCCTTTGTTAAATATCCTTATTCAGATTACAAAATGAACAAGCAAATCATCAAGAATTTTATCATTATCAAATGATAATTACAAGCTATTACCGTCTTTCAGGCAACGAATGGAGAAACCTGTTTTCTTAAAATAGTTGTTTCTAATGACCGTGTTTTCGAAACCGGGCATATTTCTACACCAGGCATAAACATTGGACGCTTCCGTTTTTGTCCACCAAAAACCATATAGCGTTTTATATTTGAACCCACCGAGATTACTTCGGAAACCTCCAGGCAGGCCATTGAATCCAGCAAGATTTCTACCATTCCAATCAGGCGTATGGGTTTTCAGTATATCGCCAGCCAGGAATTCCCCTCCCAAATAATTGACAAGTTCGTTCCATTCCTCATCGGAGGGAACATGCCAGCCTTTTGGACAAATATTTCTTGGATCATTGACTACGTACCAGTTATAAAGTTTTCCATATTCCTCTACCGCGGTTTTATTTTCTTTTTCGTCCTCATAATCGCACCATTTCCCCTCGGTACCATTAATCCAGTTTTCTATTTCCTTCCCTTGAGCGATAGGAGTGCCATCGCTATAGGCGGTATTCCTCAAATTTTCTCTCATCCAGCATTGACTACCAATATTCACTGTGGTGTAGGTAAAATTTTGATAATTTACGGTCATTCCACAGCCATTT
>Ga0247839_1007527_pt1 | contig 11943 bp, 5 predicted proteins | sample LaCruzMarch2015__6_FD_192405 | JGI IMG/M metagenome (GOLD analysis project Ga0247839, IMG submission 192405) | Freshwater microbial communities from meromictic Lake La Cruz, Castile-La Mancha, Spain - LaCruzMarch2015_16m | ecosystem: Environmental > Aquatic > Freshwater > Lake | place: Spain...
TCATCGAGGTTGCGGTGAATTCACCTCCGAGTCCCAATTCGAACATGACGAAATGGGCCGGGATGATCCCCAGCAGGGTGAGCGGAATCGGCGCCATGATCACCAGCGGAATCCGGAAATTGCCGAATTCCCAGACCACGAGAATGTAGATCAGCACCAGGGCGACCATGAAGGCCGCCCCCATGTCGCGGAAGGTCTCGAAGGTGACGGTCCACTCGCCGGCCCACTCCCAGGAGAGGCGGTCGCTGTTGGGCGGGGGGCCCAGCCAGTAAAAGGCGTCCCCGAATCCGCCGCCGGCGGCCGGCTTGGTGCCGTCCGGCGCCGTGTAATCGGCTGCGGCCATCAGATCCTGAACCTGGAACATGGCATAGACCGGCGCGGCCAGTCGCCCGCCGACGTCCGCGACCACAAACTCCACACCACGCAAGTCCTTGTGGTAAATGATGTCCTCCTCCTGGGCCCGGCGGAACTGACCCAACTCCCTCAAGGAGATCGTATAGCCTTGGCTCGACTGGATCGGCAGATCGCCCAGTCGCTCGACCTGCGAGCGCTCGGCAAGCGGCACCTGCATGACGATCTGAATCGGCTCATGGCCGCTCTGCTGGCCCTGCGCCTGCTTGATGTCGCCGACCGGTGCACCGCCCAAGGCCATCGCCAGGTTCCGGTTGATCGTGTCCACCGAAATTCCGCGGCGCACCGCCTTCTCGGTGTCCACGTCGAAACGCCAGTAGTCGTAGGCCCCGCGCAGATAGTTGTCCACGTCACGGGCGCTCTCGGCTTGTTCGAAGAACCCGGTCACGTCGCGCGCAAAGGCCCGCCGCAACTCGGGTGAGGGGCCGTGAATCTCCGCCACGACGGACTGCAACACGGGCGGTCCCGGCGGCATCTCCACCACCGCGAGCGTGGCCCCGGTGCCCTTTGCCAGCGTGTTCAGCATCTCACGGGCGTCTACCGCGATCTCGTGACTGGTCCGGTCACGATCGTGCTTGTCGGTGAGTTGAACCTGGAGTTCCGCCTGCCAGGGCTCGGAACGCAGATAGTAATGACGCACCATGCCGTTGAAGTCGAAGGGGCGCGCGGTCCCGGCGTAGACCTGGACGGCGGTGACCTCGGGGATGGTGCGCAATTGCTCCGCCAACCGGTGCGTCAGGTTCGCCGTCACCGGCAAGGCCGTGCCTTCCGGCATATCGACGACCACCGAGAACTCCGGCTTGTTGTCGAGCGGCAGCATCTTCACCGCCACCCAGTTGAAATAGAAAAAGGAGCAGGTGAACAGGAAGGTGCCCCACAGGACCAGGCGGAACATGCGACGCTTGCGCGAACTCTCGATCAGGGGCGTCAGCACGGCGCGGAAAAAGCGCTCCGTATATTCGGCGTTCTTGTGCTCGCGCTTCTCCGCCGCCGCCAGATAGGCCATTGACGGCCGCAGCCACTTGGAGATGGCGAGATAGGGCGTGAAGACGAAAGCCGCGAAGAGTGAAATGAACATAGCCACCGACCCCAGCTTGGGGATCGGGGCCATGTAGGGACCCATCATGCCGCTCACGAAGCCCATGGGCAGCAGCGCGGCGATGACGGTGAAGGTCGCGAGAATGGTCGGATTGCCGACCTCGCGCACCGCGTCCACCGCGGTCTCGTCATCGGTGCGGCCCTCCTCGAGCCAGCGCCGATAGATGTTCTCGACCACGACGATGGCGTCATCCACCAGGATACCGATGGAGAAAATCAGCGCGAACAAACTCACCCGATCGATCGTGATCCCCCAGATCCAGGCCACGAAGACGGTCATAAAGAGCACCACCGGAATGATCAGCATGACCACGATGGCAGGGCGCAGGGCGCGGAAGGCGAGCAGCACCAGCACGAACACGAAGAACGTCGCCTTGATCAGCTTGAGGATCAGCTCGGTCACCTTCTGATCCGCCGTCTGGCCGTAGTTGCGGGTGACACTGACCTCGACATTGTTCGGGATACGGCTGCCCTTGAGTTCCTCAACCCGCTCCATGATGGCGTTGGCGACGCTCACGCCGTTGGTGAGTTCCTTCTTGGCGACCGCGATGGTGACCGCGGGGCGGCCTTGGGTCGCGTCCTGATTCGCGGAGGCCGGGCCGGTGTAATAGGCCACCAACTCGGTGGCATCCTCCGGGCCCATGGCCACGCGTGCCACGTCGCGGATATAGACCGGAACCTCGTTGTGGGTTCCGACGACCAGGCGGTTGATGTCATCGACCCCCGTGAGGAACGAGCCGGTGGTCACCGTAAAGCGTGAACCGCTGGACTCCACGCCGCCCGCGCTGGCTTCGGCGTTGGCCGTCTTCAAGGTCTGGGCGACCTGGTCCAGGCTGATCTGGTAGCCGGAAAGCCGCTCCGGGGAAACATCCACGGTGACCTGCTCGCGGCGGCCGCCGACGATCAGCCCAGGCCCCGTATCTTTCACCTGACCGATGGCCTGCAGCACGTCCTGGGCGAGCAGCCGCAATTGGCCGTCATCCACGTCGGGCACACCATCCCGATCCAGATCCTTCGACCACAGCGTCAGGGTGACGATCGGCACGTCGTCGATGCCTTTGCTCTTGACCAGCGGCGGCAGAACCCCGGGGGGGATCTTGTCCATGTTGGAGGCAATCTTGTCGTTCACCTTCACCAACGAGGGACCCATCGGCTGGCCCACGTCGAACTCCACGGTGACCAGACCCTGGCCGCGCTGCGAGGCGGAGTAAACGTGTTTGACCCCCGGGATCTCACTCATGATCCGTTCCAGGGGCTGCATGGCCAGATTGGCCACCTGCTGCGACGAGGCCCCGGGGTACTGCACCATGATGTCGATCATGGGCACTGAGATCTGCGGATCTTCCTGACGGGGCGTCAGGATCAGCCCGAGGAGCCCCATGAGCAACATCGCCACGTAAAACAGCGGCGAGAGCGGGGACCGAATAAAGAAGCGGGCCGAGCGCCCGGCAATCCCCAGGTTCTCTTCGGTAAACGGCGGCTCCTTGCGTTGCGAGGCAGCGGTGGCGTCTTCGCTCATAGTACTTCCAGGCAATGCGCGCCGACGCGGTGCCGGCAACGGCAGGTTTCAAGTCAGTTGCGGCCAATCTCCAGCGGATCGGCGTTTCGCTGGATGAAGGTCAGCGGTTTGGCGCGGCCTCCTTGGCCCAGCCGGCGGTCACCCGCGGACCCGGGTTGGCCAGAATCCGATCACCCGCCGCGAGCCCGCTCAGTACCGAGACGAAGCCGTTGCCCAGTTCCTCGCCGATCCGGATCAGGCGCAGTTGAGGCTCACCGCTTTCCGCCAGGACGTAGACCCCGGGCAGGCTGCCGTTATAACGGATCGCGGTGGCGGGGATCGCGGGGTTGGTACGCGCCGGGGCGTTGACGTCGGGAATCAGCACCCTGGTGTACATGCCGGGTTCGGAGACCCCCTGCGGCAGGTCGAACTTGACCTTGACCGTGTGGCGTTGGGCATCGGCCATCGGAAAGATCTGGGCGACCCGCACCGGTACCCGGCGATTGTCGAGATCAAGTTCAGCCTTGACCATCATTCCCTCGCGCAGTCCCGGACGCAGGCGCGCCGGGACATCGACCTCCACCTGGAGATACTCGACATCCGCGTAGTTGAGCAAGGGCTGACCCGGCTGAACCGTGTCGCCCACCTCGACGAACTTCTTGACGATGACGCCGGCGAAGGGAGCGATACTGCGGGCGTCCCGGATCTTGGTATCCAGTGCCTGCAGTTCAGCCTGCAGGCGCAGCATGGCGTTCTGGGCCTCCTGGATCTGGATGCCGGAGGCGAACAGGTCCGCCCCGCGCTCGGCGCCGCGCTCCCGATCACCGACAATGCTTTCCATCGGGCGGGTGAACATCTGATCGAACAGGTTCGGGATGCCCATTCCACCGGGGGCCGCGCTGGCGCGGGGCGAGAAAATCTCCCGGTTGTACTGCACGCCGGCATTGCGCAGTTGCGCGTCGGCGCTCGCCATCTGCGCGACCATGGCGCGCCGCTTGGCGAGCAGTTCGGCATCGTCGATCGCGACCAGGAGGGCCGCCTCTTTGAACTTATCGCCCTCGATCCCGGCCAGGAAGGTGACCCGCCCCGGCAGTTGAGCCGCCAGCGTGACCTCCTTGTAAGGGATGACGGTGCCGCCAACCGAAACGCTGGGTGCCCCCTGGGCCTGCTGCACCACGATGGACTCACCCAGGTCGCCTGGCCCTTGGGCCACGGCGGTCCCGGCGGTCCCGGCGACCGCGAGGGCGAGCAAACAGGCACCGACGCTACTTCTAGTCATGTTTCCCATCGAAAGGCATACCAAGGGTATTGGTTCAGGTTCTGCAAACACGTTCGCGTTTCCCGCTGTTGTTATCGTGAATCTGCCGCGCGTCGGGGCGCAGTATGCACGCGCGCCCCGCAAGGATTCAAGCAACCTGGCGAGAACATCAGCGAAAACAGCGGGCTAAATAAGGCCTGCAAGGCCCGCACGGACCCCGCACCAGCGCCCCTGGTCAGCAAAAATCCCCTTGTTGGCTCGTCACTTGAGTCCAGCTCCGCAGGAGCGCGGTTCACCCATGGAACCCGGTTGCGCCCGCTCGGATGCGAGACTACCGCGTCGCGATCGATCGGTATACCATCCGTCGTCAACTTCGGGCGGTTTGTATCGTCATCCACAGCCCCGTTCAACACCAGCCATCGCGGCGCTGTCTCTCACGGACCCCAGGGCCGAGCCCCGGACCGCACGACAGCGCCCGACCCTGTTACCCCTCAGAGGATAGCCGTCATGCCGACAGAAGAGGTCGTCTCCCAGCGTCTGAAAAACCTGGAGCGACACCTGGAGCAAGAAAACCCGGTGCTCCTCAATGCGGTGCAGAGCTTTCGCGAGCTCGACACGGTCGCCCAGGGCATGGGACTGCTGGCGCGCAACGCATCCTATGCAACCCAGATCCCCTGGTGGCCGCTGATCTCGGTGCTCGGGACCTTCTCGTCGGGCAAATCGACGTTCATCAATCACTTTCTCGGGCAAAAAATCCAGCGCACCGGCAATCAGGCGGTGGACGATCGCTTCACGGTGATCTGCTACAGCAGCGCCGCGACGCCCCACGCCCTGCCCGGCGTCGCCCTGGACGCCGACCCACGCTTTCCGCTCTATCGCATCTCCTCCAGCATTAATGAGGTGGCGGCCGGTGAGGGTGAACGTATCGACGCCTACCTGCAACTGCGCGCCTGCCCGAGCGAGCGGCTACGCGGCCGTATCCTGATCGACTCCCCCGGCTTCGACGCCGACAAGCAGCGCACCGCCACCCTGCGCATCGTCGATCACATCATCGACCTGTCGGATCTGGTGCTGGTCTTCTTCGACGCCCGCCACCCGGAACCGGGCGCCATGCGCGACACCCTGCAGCACTTGGTGGCCAACACCATCAAGCGTGCCGACTCGGGTAAGTTCCTGTTCATCCTCAACCAGCTCGACATCACCGCGCGCGAGGACAACCCCGAGGACGTGGTCGCGGCCTGGCAACGCGCACTCGGCGAGGAGGGTCTGTCCGCCGGCCGTTTCTACACCATCTATTGCCCGGATGCGGCCAGCCCGATCGATGACGAGGCGCGGCGGCGGCGCTACGAGACCAAGCGCGATGCCGACTTGGGCGAGATCCACGGACGCATGCAGGCGGTCGAGGTGGAGCGTGCCTACCGCATCGTCGGCGCCTTGGACAAGGCCGCGACCGACCTTCGCGAGTCCGCGGCACCGCTGCTCCAGGAGGCGTTGACCCGCTGGCGTAAGCAGGTGTTGACCGCCGATACCATCCTGTTCGGCACCCTCGGTGTCCTTTTTCTCATATGGAGTATGAGCGCCGGCCACTGGCAGGCGGGTCTCACCTACAGCCCGCCGTGGCTCGACCTCCTGCGCCAGGTGTCCTGGGGTCCCAAGGCGCTGATCGGCATCCTGATCGGCCTGGCAGCCGCCGCCCATTTCAGCATCCGACGCGCGGCTGCCCGGCGGATGAGCAACCAGATGCGCCTGCGCGCGACGGCGTCCAGTGCGCGCGGCGATCTGGTTGGTGCCTTCGAGCGCAACACGGTCTGGTCGCGCTCACTCCTGAGCACCCGCCCCATCGGGTGGGATAGCGCGGCGCAGCGGCGGGTGGAACAGGTGCTTCAGAATTGTGACAGCTATATCCAGAAGCTCAATGACCGCTTCACCAACCCCTCTGGTCATGCGGCGGCGGGGCCTGGGCGCAAAGCAGCGACCCGCAAATCAGCGCCTGCTAAAAAACAATGATCCCGGCCGCCGCGGCGGTATCAAGGCGATCGGCTGAACCCTGAGCAATTGACCATGCGCATCGGTGTTGACCTCGGCGGTACCAAAATCGAAGCGATCGCCCTGGACCAGGGCGGCGCTGTCCTGGCGCGGCTGCGCATCCCGGCCCCGCGCGGCGATTATCGCGCTACCCTGGACGCCTGCGTGAGCCTGATCATCGCCTGCGAGGCCGAGACCGGCCGCCAGGGCAGCATCGGCATCGGTACCCCCGGCGCCATCTCGCCGTTCACCGGACGGATGCGCAACGCGAACTCAGTCTGGCTCAACGGCCAGTCGCTGGATCGGGACCTCGCCGAGCGCCTGGGCCGACCGGTGCGCATCGCCAACGACGCGGACTGTTTCACCCTCTCCGAGGCCACCGACGGCGCCGGCCGCGGGGCCAACAGTGTCTTTGGGGTCATCATCGGCACCGGGACCGGCGGCGGTTTGGTGATCGGCGGTCGGCTGCTCACCGGTCCCAACGCCATCGCCGGGGAATGGGGTCACAATCCCCTGCCCTGGCCCCAGCCGGACGAACTCCCCGGTCCGCCGTGCTACTGCGGCAAATGCGGGTGCATCGAGACCTTCGTCTCCGGACCCGGACTCGCCGCCGACCATGCCGCGCAGACCGGCCGCGCCCTGAGCCCGCCGGAGATCCAGGCCGCCGCCGCGCGCGGCGAGCCGAGCGCGATGCAGAGCCTCGCCCGCCACGCCGAACGACTCGCCCGCGGACTCGCCGGCGTGATCAACATCATCGACCCCGAGGTCATCGTCCTCGGCGGCGGTCTCTCCAACCTCCCCCATCTGTATGAAGATCTCCCCGCACTGATCCGCTCTCACCTGTTTTGCGACGGCATCGCCACCCGCATCCTGCCGCCGGTTCATGGCGACTCCAGCGGGGTGCGCGGGGCAGCGTGGCTGTGGGGGTGACGCCATTCTCGGTGAGGCACGAACCGCAGCGTTCGCGATATCACCTCAATCCGGTAATTGCTCACACAGAGACACAAAGCGCACCAAGAAGACCAAATCATGGAAAACACTCGGCAAATCACCGCGCGGGAGACTTGGTCCGCTCGCATCGCGCGTTGGAGACCGTTGTGATCTTTGTGTCTTTGTGTGAAAACGACGCTTCAGGCGCCTACCAGGAATATCCATCCCGACTGTGCATGCCTGCAAGACCGTAGGGGCTGTAGGGGCTGTAGGGGCGACTTCAGTCGCCCCTTCCATAGCGATCGACCGTATCCCGGAAATCACATGAGTAACAAGTCAATGATAAGCGGCGGCGCGGGATCCGGCGGACTGCGCTAGCGCTTGTCTACCCGACGGCCGGACGACGATCAAGGCCTGGGGGCGACTGAAGTCGCCCCTACATTGGCACAGAGGGCATGTCGCCCCGGGCCTTGATCACGGTTCCGGCCACGGGACATCGTAGGGTGGACAAGCGCAGCGCAGTCCACCAGCGGTGGCGCGGGATTCGGTGGACTGCGCTAGCGCTTGTCCACCCTACGGCCGGAACGATGATCAAGGCCTCGCCCCGACATGTTGGTCGATCCTTTCGCGGAACTCATACGGACTTGGCGACTTGGCGTGAGATAGGTTCTTTGCAGACTCCGCGGCCGGGAGCGTTCGCCACCCGTGTCCGTTCCTCACCGTGCGGAGCAACTAGCCGAGCGGTTGCGTGCCCTGGGGTTCGAGCCTTGAACCTCGGGAGGCGCTGGGCTTCTGCGGTCAGGGCATCGAAGGGCTCCGATGGGATGGTCCGATCTCGTTACGAACGGCTCAGTGCATCTCCTCGCCGTAATAGTTATCGGTGTAGTTCTCGAACTTGGTGTACTTACCCAGGAACGCGAGCCGCAGGGTGCCGATGGGGCCGTTGCGCTGCTTGCCGATGATGATCTCGGCCACACCTTTGTCTTTGCTCTCGACGTTGTAGACCTCGTCGCGGTAGATGAATACGATGAGATCTGCGTCCTGCTCGATGGCGCCCGAGTTGTGACTGACGATCCCATCCGCGAGCCAGCTTTCCGGCCCCGGCACCGTCAGGTCGTAGACTTCTTCCTCGCCGGCGGGCTCGATTGCGACCACCCGGTCCCAGAACAAAGCGCTCTCGGCCTGCGCGCGCAGACTGGCGTCGTCGAGCAGGTCGGCATAACCAGCTACAACGGCGCGCGATGGTGCAAATCCAAAGTGGGAAGCACCCCCATAGCTCGTCCCACGCAGACGTGCCATCGCCCGTTGACTGATGCCCCGCTGGCCCATTACCTGCCGGATCTCGGTGAAGACCTGATTCGGCAGCGTATCGACGTTGGTGTTCGATCGGATGTCTTCGAGCAGCGGACGCAGGCGCTCAGCCTGGGCAATCCGTGGACCAAAGGCACCTACGCGGTCGAGGAAATTCAACTGCTGTTCAGCCCCGCGCACCCAAACCATGTGGGTCGACCGGTAGGTAGCGCTTTCTACGGTCTGTATGCGCGCGACAATCCCCAATCGCAGCAGGAGGGCGGCCACGTCATCCGCCAACCCGCGACTGTTGGTACTGAGGTGGATGGAGTGGCCGCCCCGTTGGCCCGGCTTGCGGGGCGAGATCGTCCCGTCCGTGGCCCATAAATACCGCAGAAACAGACCGATCTGCGCGTTACTAAGCCGAAATAGATTCGTGGGCACCCGCTTCTCGTGCGAGCGCTGGCCAAAAACACCGAGTTCTCGCAGCCACCGATTGACTCCGGCAGGGTGCCAGCGATTGCCGTTACCACTCAGAACCAATTGGTGCCAGGCGCCCCGTCCGGCATGGCGGTTCACCTGCACACCGAACCCGTCGCGAGCGGCATCCGCAACCGCCTTGCTGTTGTCCGGGGAAGCCGTCGTGTAGCGCAGCGGTTGACCGTTGAGATAGCTGCCATCACCCATGAGATGAGCCAACAGGATCAACTCGTGCTCAGGCCAGTGATCCGGCGCTGCCGGTTCGGGCAGACGCCGCGCCAACGCCAGCCGATCACCCGCGGCCAACTGCCCGACGGTCTTCCAGCCGCCGTCAGCGAACAGGCGATGCCCGGCCGTGGCGCGAATAGTGCGACCGCTGGCTAGCCGCACCCGCTGCACGGGGCGCCGACCAACCGCCCAGATGCGGTCCGATGCGGCCCGCACCAGCTTGCCTTGTGCGTCGATGGCAATGACGTCCGCGGCGCTGCCCACCAGATCCTGGATCGGTATTCGCCGCCCGTCCGCCAGGACGACCAGGGTGTCGCCGGTCACGCACTCGCGCAAATCCGACATCACCGGCCGCTTGTTGGGCCGCTGCTCCAGACTGCGGTTGAGCTGCGAGAGCGCCACCACCGGGACCGACAACTCCTTGGCCAGGGCCTTGAGCGACCGGGAGATGGCGGAGATCTCAGTGGTGCGGTTCTCGTTGGAGCCCGGCGCCTGCATGAGTTGGAGATAGTCGATCACCACCAGCCCCAACCCGCCTTGCTCGCGCTTGAGCCGCCGGGCGCGGGCACGCAACTCGGTGGGCGACAGGGCCGGAGTGTCGTCGATGAAAAGCGAGGCGCCGGCCAGGATGTTGACCGCGGAGGTGAGGCGCGGCCACTCGTCGTCCTCCAGCTTGCCGGTGCGCACCCGGTGCGAGTCGATCCGCCCCAGCGACGCCATCATGCGCATGGCGAGCGCATCCCCCGGCATCTCCATGCTGAACACCGCGACCGGATAGCGGCCCTGGATGGCTGCATGTTCTGCTAAGTTCATGGCAAAACTGGTTTTTCCCATTGACGGACGACCCGCCACGATGATCAAATCCGAGGGCTGCAGCCCGGAGGTCATCATGTCGAAGTCGGTGAAGCCGGTGGAGAGTCCGGTGATGGGCTCGTCGCGCCGATAGAGGTCGTCGATGCGTTCGACCGCGCGGGTCAGCAGAGTCTTGATGGGCTGGAAGCCGACGCCGCCGCGGCTTTCCTGTTCGGCGATTTCGAACACCCGCCGCTCCGCCGCGTCCAGCAGTTCGGAGGCCTCCCGGCCGCCGGGATTGTAGCCGCTGTCGGCGATGTCGGTGCCCGCGGCGATCATCTGCCGCAGCACCGAGGTCTCGCGCACGATCTTGGCATAGGCCTTGATGTTGGCCGCGCTGGGGGTCTCGTTGACCAGGGTGCCGAGATAGGAGAGCCCGCCGGCCGGCTCCAGTTGCCCGGTGCGCTCCAGGGTCTCGGCCAGGGTGACCACGTCGAATGGCTGATCCGCCTCCGCCAACTTCGCAATCGCGCGGAACACCAGACGATGCTCACGCCGATAGAGGTCACGCTCCACCACCATGTCGGCGATCCGGTCCCAGGTGCTGTTGTCCAACATGAGACCACCGAGCAGCGACTGTTCGGCGTGGATATTGTGAGGCGGCGTCCGCAGACTGTCGGTTGCGGAGTCGGCATAGGGAACCAGGAGTTCCTGGTCGGTCGGTTCGAGCATGTTCCCCCCAGGGCGGGCGGCGAGCGCGAGCAGCGCGTCCACAGAGTGCCGGACGTCCGCGCGACAACCTGATGAATGGCAAAGCCCACCCCGGTGCCGCGCGGCCAAGCGGATCGGCACACCATCAGTCGCAGGGGAGGGATCGATCGGCAGGGATCTTGGCCCTTACCGGGGACGCGGGCAAGGGGCGATCTGAGGCGATTTCCGTGAAATCGATCACGACCAACACCCGACCTGGCAACAGCCAGGTCGGGTGTTTGCGAGCGGATCGCCGGACGCCCGCCCCAGGGCGGGTATCCCGATCAAGCCTCGGGGACGATGTCCACCGTGATGGTCGCATCCACGTCGGTATAGAGGTGCAGCGTCACCTCGAACTCACCGATGGCGCGGAACGGACCGCCCGGCAGACGCACCTCCGCCTTGGCGACCTGAACACCGGCGGCGGTCAGAGCCGCGGCGATATCGCCGGTGCCGACCGAGCCGAACAGGCGACCCTGCTCACCGGCCTTGCGGGCGATGGTCACCCGGGTCCCCGCCAGCGCCGCCTGGCGCGTCTGCGCGCTCGCCAGGTTGTCGGCCGCGGCGCGCTCCAACTCGGCGCGCCGCGCCTCGAAGGCTTCCAGGTTCTTGGCCGTGGCGGTCACCGCGAAACCGCCGGGCACCAGGTAATTACGGCCGTATCCGGGGCGCACCTTGACCTTGTCGCCAAGTGCGCCGAGCCGACCGACATTCTTCAGCAGGATGACTTCCACTTCTCTTTTCCTCAGTCTCTTGGGGGACCGCCCCGGATGCGGCCGCCGCGCGCGCCGCCCTCAGCCGGGGCTGGGGGGGCGCCGTCCGCGACGGGCACGCAGATCGGCCCAGATATCCACCAGTCCCAGACACGCCACTAAAATTTCGGCGTGGGGCATAAATACGACCAACAGCACGTAGAGACCCACCAACCAACCGCGATGCAGGCCATAGGCCGCATGCAGGGTGTGGATCACCGCCAGCCCCTGCAACAACCACAGGGGGGACAGCACGATCAGTAGGTCCGCGACCAGGCCGGGACCCCGCGTGAAACCGATCAGGGCAACCAGCAGGACACCGATGGCGCCGAACGCCGGATGCAGACGCAGGGTCCGGAATTCCGCTCCAAAGCCGCCGGGATTATAGAGCGCGGCCTGCCACCAGCGTCCGATGAACAAGCCCAGGAGCA
>Ga0247839_1007530_pt1 | contig 11938 bp, 10 predicted proteins | sample LaCruzMarch2015__6_FD_192405 | JGI IMG/M metagenome (GOLD analysis project Ga0247839, IMG submission 192405) | Freshwater microbial communities from meromictic Lake La Cruz, Castile-La Mancha, Spain - LaCruzMarch2015_16m | ecosystem: Environmental > Aquatic > Freshwater > Lake | place: Spain...
AGCTCGTTTGGAACTAGTTTATAGCTCGTTCGGAACTAATTACAGCTCGTTCGGAACTAGTTACAGCTCGTTCGGAACTAGTTATAGCTCGTTCGGAACTAGTTACAGCTCGTTCGGAACTAGTTACAGCTCGTTCGGAACTAGTTACAGCTCCTTCGGAACTAGTTATAGCTCCTTGGGAACTAGTTATAGCTCCTTGGGAACTAGTTACAGCTCGTTCGGAACTAGTTACAGCTCCTTGGGAACTAGTTATAGCTCGTTCGGAACTGGTTACAGCTCGTTTGGAACTAGTTTATAGCTCGTTCGGAACTAGTTACAGCTCGTTCGGAACTAGTTACAGCTCCTTCTGAACTAGTTACAGCTCGTTCGGAACTAGTTACAGTTCGTTCGGAACTAGTTCTAGCTCGTTCGACATAACTAAATTTTTCTAAACTTTCAAACTTTCAATCATAAACAAAGAAACTAAAAACTATCAACCACTAACTTTCAACTAAAAAAGATATCATTGCAATCAAATATATAAACACATGGCTATAATCAAACCTTTTGCTGCATTGCGTCCTGCCCGCGATAAGGCTGCGCAAGTATCTGCACCTAGTTACGACAGTAGTTTGCGCGAACTTTCACTTCACGAAATACTAAAGAATCCATACAGTTATTTGCATATAGTAAAACCTACTTTGCATTTTAAAGGCGAAAAGAAAAATCCTGATAAACACTTTCCGTTGGGTTTAGAGTATTTGAATAAATTTAAGGCCGAACAAGTGTTAATAAAAGACAAAGAACCATGTTATTATGTGTATAGGTTAATTAAAGGAAGTGTGGCTTATAATACATTAATTGCTGCTGCATCTATAGATGATTACAACAACAATGTAATTTTAAAACACGAAAATACCATTACCGAAAAGGAAAATGAATTGGCCGAACACATAGAGTATTTTAGTGGTTTGGGAAATCCTGTTTTACTTACTTATCCCGATAATTCAGAGATTGAAGAGGTAATTAATAGAGTTGTTCATAGCCATACGCCAGAGTATAATTTTATTAGTCAAGATCAAATAAAACATAATCTTTGGCCAATTCATAACGCAGCCGATTTGGCTATTATTGAAAACGCATTTGCACAAATAAGTCATTTGTACATTGCCGATGGACATCATAGGAGTGGAGGTTGTGCTACTTTTTGTAAGCACAAAAGAGCTGAAAAAGAAACATTTGATGGCACAGAATCGTTTAATTTTTTTCCGGTTTGCTTAATTCCATTTAATAAGCTTTCTATTTTTGAATACCATCGTTTGGTAAAGGATGAAGCAATAGTAAATTCAGCAGATTTTATGAGTAAAATTGGTCAATATTTTAACATTATGCCAAGCGGACATATTCCTGTTCAGCCATTAGAAAAACAAGAATTTGGTATTTATTTAAATAACGATGCGTATGATTTAACGCTAAAAGCAGAATTTAAAAATGAACTAAAAGGCACTTTAGATAATTTGGATGTTAGCATTGTTGAAGAATTTATTTTGAAACGAATATTTAATATTACGGATAGTAAAACCGATAAACGTTTAAGTTTTTTAGATGGCAGTAGGGGACTATTACCTTTACAAAACGCTGTTGATAGCGGTGATTTTGATTTGGCCATTACTTTATATCCAACAAGTATAGAAGAGGTAAAACAAATAGCTGACGAAAACTTAATTATGCCTCCAAAATCTACTTGGATTGAACCAAAAATAAGAACTGGTTTGATTATTTACGAAACAGAATAAAAAAGATCACTGAGCAAACCGAAACGGTAACTGAGCTTGCTGAAGTACGTTTCGGCTTCGCTCAACGAACAATTTTTCCTTATTTTATATCCAATTACGTAAAAAATACTTAGAGACTTTTAATTAAACGCATTTTCCTACCAATTCCAAGTTTTATTCAGTTTCAAATTGATTGAAAAAATGTGTTGCAATGTTTAAAGGACGCATACTAAAACGTTTTTTATGGGCATGGCCTCCACTTTTGCGAAGTATGTTTTTTAAAAGTTTAATAGTATCTAAAATATAATCACCTTTATTAAGCATAACACATTCTGCTTTTGAAGCATGAGCAGCATCGGTAACTTCGCTACGGGTGGCTATTCCTGATTTACTGTATGTTTCAAGCACTTGCGTAGCCCAAATAACAGGTGCATGTGCTGCTTCGCAAATCCATAAAATTTCGTCCTGAATTTCACTTAATCGTTCAAAACCTATTTCCACTGCTAAGTCACCACGAGCTATCATTACCCCATAAGATTCATCTTTCATGGCTTCGAGCAATAAAGATGGTAAATTAATTACGGCTTCGGGTGTTTCAATTTTCAAAATTAGTTTTGGCCTGTTTTTGTACTTCTTAAATATTTTTTTTATCAATTGTACATCATCTGGAGTTCTTAAAAAACTACAACCTACCAAGTCGGCATGTTTTGCTATAAAAGGAATTGCTTTTAAATCGGCTTGGGTTAACGATGGAAGGTTAATTTGAGTATCGGGTAAATTCAAACCTTTTTCCTTTTTTATGAATGGTTTTTTCGATGAAATTCTGGTAATCTTTAAGTACTTTTTTTCCTCTTTCTTTATTACTTTTCCTTCAAACTTTCCATCATCAATTATTATTCTTTGGCCTTCTTCTACATTATCAAAAACACCAATTTCATAACAGGCTATAGCAGCTTCAGTTTCTGGAACTTCTTCGCCTAACTCAACCAATAAAATTTCCATTCCTAGTATTACTTTTAGTTTGCCTTCTTCTTTTCCTAATCCAGGCAAATCAACTCGCATTTTTGGACCTGCTATATCCATATAAATTTTACATGCATGCCCAGTTTTATCAGATGCTTTTCGCACAGCTTCTACCAAAAATAACCAGTTTTTTTCATCGCCATGTGCACAATTTATTCTCGCCACATTCATTCCTGCTTCTAGCAAACTTCTTATAATAGGAATATTATCTTCAAATGATGTATCGAGCGTTACCATTACATGAGGAATAGAAGGATCTTTTTTAAATCCAAACAAATCAGCAGTAAATCTATTTAGTTCATTTTGTGCGCTGTAATAATCAAAATACGATATATCTTTTTCCTTTATAATTTCACCCAGCCTTTGCCTAATGGTTTGCACTTGTTTTAAAATGTGGCTTTCAGAACTTGCCAAACTCGATAAACCAGCATGATGCAAATTGTCTTGCAAAATTCTTATATCCTGATTTCTTAGTGCTAAATACTGAATTAAATTTGTTGCACTTTTTTGTTGCAAATTATGAACTGAAGAAATAAGCTTTTTATGTTTTGTAGCCGCATGGGTTATTTTTTTTTCTAAAACTTGTAAATCGTGTTTTAGTAGTTTTATACTTTCCATAATATTTTCAAAAAAGGGCTGTAAATAGTTAAATTATGAGTTTTTTTCATTGCCAAAGGCAATAACATAGTTTTTTTAGTTCTAATATTTTATAGAATTATTAGTGTTCAAACTTAGTTTAAAGCACTAATTTTTCCAAGCCAATTTTAGCACATACAGCATTTTTAAACATTACAAAACTATAAAATGTAACAACTAATAAGTAATTTGGTTTAAGCAGCTAAACACTATTATTTTATGCAAGTAGATTTCTTATTATACTGTTTTGTTAAATTTATAAAATACTTTGTTTTTTATTCCTCTTCTATTTGTAACCCCATTGTTTTTAAGTCATCTATAATCCTTTTCTCGTCCACTATATTTCCCATTAAATATAAATCGGGCTTGTTTATTGAATAATCTAAATATTGATTCAAGCAAGCTATTATTGCAATTGCTGTAAATTCAAAAGCATTTTGTGAGAGCATTTTTAAAGTAAATTTTGTTTTATTTCCACCCTTATATCCAAAGGCTTGTAATTGTAACTCAACACCTGGTTCATTGTTGTAATATTTTTTTATTCCCCAATACATTAGTATCCCACAAAATCTTTTTCCAAAACCTTTTTTTATAAATTGCAAAAGAATTACTAATGGAAATACAAAATTATTAACAAATGGATTGAAACCAGCAGAATATACACCCATATTTGAAATGCCTAACACTTTTTGTAAACAATATATTTCTTTCATTTGCAAAGGATAACACTGGCAAGTACCAAATTTATTTGAAAACTGAATTTTCAATGCATCTTTATAAGTTGCTTTTTTCCATTTACCATCCTTTAAAATTTGGGCATTGTCCTCACCAATTTCATGAATTATTTCGTATGTAGATTCAGGTTTTTGGAACAATGAATTCATAACCATTACTACATTGGCTGTTTCATAAACATCAAATTTATTGCTTGCATATTTTATTATTGGTGCTGGCAAACCAGGGTGAAATCCTGCTTGAGTTATAAAAATTCTGTTATTTGAAATGATACTTTTACGGTATTTTTCTAATTTATCTACTACATCGCCTCTAACTAAAATATCAATCATATCGGTTTCTGTTTCAATAGCTGCTTCGGCTATTAAATCTATATAATCTGGTGTAGTGGAAGTAATAATTACCAGATCTATTTTTTTAAATGCTTCTATTAAACTATTTTTTTTAGTTGCATCGGCATAACACGAAAAAACATTTTTATTTGGAAACAATTTTCTAAGAAAACTTGCATATTCTTCAGCCTTTTCAATGTTATGTCCTGATATAGTTATATTAGAATTGGTGTACTTTAAAAGCTTTTGCGACACTTCTTTTCCTACACCACCATACCCACCTAAAACCATAATATGTTTTCTCATAATTATTTATTATTAGTTTACACATTCAAAATTATTATAAAAGCAACATTTTTTTTATTCAAATTTATTTTGTGCAATTCTAAATACAAGGTCGTCTATTTTAAATTTTATAGGGTGGCTTCTAGTTCTAGTTGTTGCAATAACACTTCTTACATCGTCAGCCCAACTTTTGGGTTACAGGAAATTTTCCAAGTAAAAACGGCTTTAATTGAACAATCTATTTATGTTTTGTTCTGTCATCTTTAAATTCAATATTTCACTCGGTATTTCTACCATTTGTTTATCAATATTTGAGTAATTTATTATGCCTTTTTCTTGTATTTTAAAAAATAAAAACATTCATAAAATAAAAAGCAAGCTACCAAATATAATATTTCAAAAACTTATTATTATTGAACCTACAATTTAAAAATGTAAGTTTTAAAAATATTCGATTTTTTTTCACCAACCTAATCAATCTTTGTAAAATTCAATCAACAGTATTCGTAAAACACAAAATATTTATAAATTCGAACTCTTAAAAACTAAAGCATGGCAAAACAAATTTTTATCAATTTAGCTGTAAAAGATGTGCAAAAGTCTATGGATTTTTATACTGCCTTAGGATTTACAAACAATCCTCAATTTTCGGACGAAAGCGCAAAATGTATGGTTTGGTGTGAAAACATTTTTGTAATGATAATGACTCATGAAAAGCTTGAATCCTTTGCAAATAAACCAATTGCAGACACTAAATCGACCTTAGCTGGACTTTTTTCTTTATCGGTAGAAAGTGTGGATGAAGTAAATAATATAGTAGCTAACGGACTAAAAGCTGGTGGAATAGAACCAAGTGAAATGAAAGATTATGGTTTTATGCAACAACGCACCATTGAAGATTTTGACGGACATACTTGGGAAATTTTTTACATGGATATAACTAAGTTTCCAACACAACAACCAACTGATTAATTACAAGGAATCTAAAAAACTTTGTCAAAGTTTAAAACTTTGACAAAGTTATACTGATAAAATTTCAATCGACAACATTTTAACTATCTTTGTTTTGAAATAATAATTAATGAAACAACGAATTTATATTGACACTTCGGTAGTTGGTGGTTACTTTGACGAAGAATTCAAAGAAGCAACAGTAAAGCTATTTGAACGACTAGAGAATGAAGAAATTATTTTTGTTGTATCTGATTTAATTGATCTTGAATTAATAAACGCACCACAACATGTTAGAGAACACTTGTTGAAATATTCGGCTGACAAGTTTCAAAGAGTAGAACTGAACAAGGAAGCTATTAAACTTGCAGGCACTTACATTGACGAAAAAGTAGTTGGCAAAACAAGTGTAGAAGATTGTAGACATATTGCAATGGCAACCATTCACAAAGTGGATGTTTTAGCAAGTTGGAATTTTAAACATATTGTAAACCTTGAAAGAATAAAGGGCTACAATTCTGTTAATTTGCGACTTGGATATTCAATGATTGAAATTAGAAGCCCAAAAGACTTGGTAAATTATGGAAACGATTAAAAAAGAAAAACAGTTTGATGCTGTTAAAATGATGCGAGACATCAGAGAAAAAATTAGTGCTGAAACTCAAAATATGACTTTTGATGAATTGAAAGCATATATCAAACAACAGCTTACTGAAAATAAATCAAAACTTATTGGACAGTAAAATTTCGGCTTTTACATCTTCTCAATTTTTTAAAACTTGTGGGATTACTAATATTTAATTCTGCACATTCTTCTAATTTAGAAATAGTGAATTCATCCAATTCATTTATTTCAACCTTAATGTCGTGAACAAAGTTTATTTTACTCAATAACTCTTCAATTTTTGATCTTGTTCATACTCTTCTGTTTTCAATTGAATGGTTGTCAGTGCAAATAATATTTTATCAAATATAGTAAAAACTTTTTTTATACTTTAAACCTGACAAGTTTTAAAACCTGTAAGGTTTGTTTTTACTTCAATTTCGCTTTCAAATAAGGAGCAGTATAACTCTTTTTATTATTTGCTAAATCTTCGGGTAAACCAGCAAAAACAAGGTTTCCACCTTCATCGCCAGCTTGCGGCCCTAGGTCTACAATATAATCAGCACATTTAGCCACATCCATATTATGTTCAATCACAATAATGGTATGTCCTTGGTCAATTAATGCGTTAAATGAAGTCAGTAATTTATTGATATCGTTAAAGTGTAAACCAGTAGTTGGTTCATCAAAAATAAACAGCACATGTTCTGAACTTGCACGCTTACCAAGGAATGAAGCCAACTTAACACGTTGAGCTTCTCCACCGCTTAAAGTATTGCTACTTTGTCCCAATTTTATATAACCCAAACCAACATCACTTAGTGGTCTAATTTTATTTGCAATGGTTGTTTCATCATGGAAAAACTCTAATGCTTCATCCACACTCATGCTAAGCAATTCACTGATGTTTTTATCGTTGTGTTTTGCATCCAACACTTCCTCTTTAAATCGTTGCCCATGGCAATCTTCACAAGGCAAATGAATATCGGCCATGAACTGCATTTCAATAGTTACTTCACCTTCACCTTGGCAAGTTTCGCAACGGCCGCCTTCTACGTTAAAACTAAAATGTTGGGGTTTAAATCCGCGTGCTTTTGAAATAGGTAATTGCGAGTATAAATCCCTAATTGCATCGTAAGCTTTTATATAAGTAATGGGGTTACTTCTGCTCGATTTTCCAATTGGATTTTGATCCACTATTTCTATTTGAGTAATGGTTTTTATATCACCACTGATACTTTCGTGAGCGCCCGTTTTTTCTCCACTGTAATTACCCAAATGTTTTTGAATGGCTGGGTATAAAATCTTTTTGATTAAAGTAGTTTTACCACTTCCCGAAACTCCGGTAACAACCGTAAAAGCGCGAAGAGGAAACTTCACATCAAAACCTTTTAAATTATGTTGTCTAGCGCCTTTTATTTCTATAAAATCTTTCCATTTTCTCCGCTTAGTTGGCACTTCAATTTTCTTAACACCAGAAAGAAATTTACCAGTTAAACTGTTGGTGTCATTTTTTATAAAATCAATATTTCCTTGCGATACTTTTTCGCCACCATGAATTCCTGCCAACGGACCAATGTCAATAATTTCATCGGCTGTTTGCATAATTTCTTCATCGTGTTCCACTACCACCACAGTGTTTCCAATATCACGTAGTTTTTGCAAAACTGTAATTAAGTTTTCAGTATCACGAGGATGTAAACCAATACTTGGTTCATCTAAAATATACAACGAACCCACCAAACTTGAACCCAATGATGTTGCCAAATTGATGCGTTGCGTTTCTCCACCACTTAATGTATTGGAAAGTCTGTTTAACGATAAATAACCTAAGCCTACATTTTGTAAAAAGTTTAAACGATTGGTTATTTCAACCAAAATTCGATTGGCTATTTTCTGATGTGCTTCCGATAATTTCAACGATTTAAAATACGCTACACAATCGTCAATGCTCATTAACAAAACCACCGAAAGGCAAGCATATTTGCTTTCTCCTTGAAAATAATACGTTTGTTTGGTTTTATTTTCATTCACCAATTTTACAAAATTAGCATCACTACGCAATCGGGTACCTTTACAATCAGGGCAAGTAGTTTTACCACGGTAACGCGCTAACATTACTCGGTATTGAATTTTATAAGTTTGTTTTTCTAACTCTTTAAAAAATCCGTCTAAACCTTCCCAATCTTTTCCGCCATGCCATAAAAAATCTTTATGCGATTCATTTAATTCAAAGTAAGGCTTATGAATTGGGAAATCATTTTTTCTCGAAATCTTTACGAATAAATGTTTCCATTCTTGCATTTTCTCGCCTTTCCAAGGCACGATGGCATCTTCAAATATGGATAAACCTTTATCAGGAACCACCAAATCTTCGTCTATTCCAATTACATTTCCTAAACCTTCGCAAGTTTTACATGCTCCAAAAGGATTGTTGAAACTGAATAAATTTACACTTGGTTCTTCAAATTTTTGCCCATCTAATTCAAAACGATTGTTAAACAATTCGTCTTTTTTCTTTTCGTTTTCATCAATGGTATGCAATGTACATTCGCCCAAACCTTCAAAAAAAGCTGTTTGAATTGAATCAGAAATGCGGTTTAAAAAATCTTCATTGTTTTGTTGCACCGCAAAGCGGTCAATCATCAAAAACAATTTCCCTTTCGATTTTAGTGTCTTTTTAAATAAATCATCATTGTTTAAAAAGTCTTCAATATCCAGCATTTTTTCATTTAAAAACAATCGGTTGAAACCTGTTTGTAAAAACACTTCCAATTGTTTTCGTAAATCATTGTCGTTGTCAACAATGGCAACCAACAAATAAGCTTTGGTATTTTCAGGCAATGCCAAAATATGTTGCACCACATCGTCTATGGTATGGCGTTTTACCATATTGCCACTAACGGGCGAAAATGTAACACCAATGCGGGCAAATAATAATTTTAAATAATCGTAAATTTCGGTAGAAGTAGCAACCGTTGAACGTGCATTTCGGGTATTTACTTTTTGTTCAATGGCTATGGATGGCGAAATGCCATGAATATAATCCACATCGGGTTTATTCATTTTGCCCAAAAACTGCCTGGCGTAAGCCGATAAACTTTCTACATACCTGCGTTGTCCTTCGGCATAAAGTGTATCAAAAACCAAACTCGATTTGCCTGAACCTGAAACTCCTGTAACTACTGTTAATTTATTGCGCTTTATGTTTACATCAATATTTTTTAGATTGTGTGCTCGTGCGCCCTTGATGATAATTTCCTTATTTGTAGATTGACTCATTTATATAAAAAACGAACACAAAACTACTCAAAAAGTTCGGAAGAATTTGGATTATTTTTTTAGGGCAGTTGGTAGGTGGCTTCTGACTTCTGGCTACTTGCAAAAGATGAAAATATTAAAATGAAAGCTATTATTTGAATATAAAAATTGTATTTTTGTTTAAACTAAAAAAAAACAATGAAACACTTTGTTGAAATAGATGATTCGACCGAAACTGGTAAAAGTATAATAGATTTATTGAAAGTATTATCTAAAACAGAAGTTGGTATTGAAGTAATTGATGATAATGATTTGATTGATACAATTCCTTTCAAAAGTTTTACAAATAATTTATTATCTACTTTGGAAAATAAGTTAAAAAATCAATGAGAGAATTATTGGTTAAATATAGAGCTAACAATAAGGTAGAAGAAATTACAAATTTTATCGTTGATACATATAAAATGCCTCAAACAGCCATAAATTATGCTCAAAGACTCATTGATTTTATGTTAGATTTACAAAAAAATCCTTTTGCATTTGCAATTTGCAGAGATTTTGTTTTATCAAAAAACAATTTTAGGTGTGCAACATTTGAAAAAAGATGGATTGTAGTTTATAAAGTTACTGAAAAACATATCATAGTTGAAGATATTATTTTAGGTAGTACAATTCTCTAATTGTAACCAACTGTTACAAACATTTTAAATAAAAAGCCATTTAATAATATATTTTCGCAGTAATAATTTTATAAAAATGACATCGTTTAAAGTTAAAGGTGGTAAGCAATTAAAAGGTGAGTTAGTTCCTCAAGGTGCAAAAAATGAAGCATTGCAAATAGTTAGTGCAGTGCTTATTACTGAAGAAAAAGTAATCATTGAAAATATTCCAAATATTAGAGATGTACTGAAATTGATAGAACTACTTGCCGATATGGGCGTGGTGGTTGAAAAAATAAATGATGAAACTTATTCATTCATTGCTAAAAATGTAAATTTAGAATATCTTTTAAGTGAAGAATTTAAAAAGAAAGGCGCCAGTTTACGTGGCTCTGTAATGATTATTGGCCCGCTTTTAGGCCGCTTTGGTAGGGCATTTATTCCTGAACCTGGAGGCGATAAAATTGGCCGCAGACATTTAGATACTCACTTCAGAGGTTTTGAAGCTTTGGGTGCACATTTTGATTATAACCATGATGAAAAGTTTTATAGCATAGATGCAAAAAATTTGCAAGGTGCTTATATGGTTTTAGATGAAGCATCTGTTACTGGAACCGCCAATATATTAATGGCGGCAGTATTGGCCAAAGGTAAAACCACCATTTATAATGCTGCTTGTGAACCATATTTACAACAACTTTGCAAAATGCTAAACAGCATGGGTGCAAAAATTACTGGCGTTGGTTCTAATTTATTAACCATTGTAGGTGTAGCAAGTTTGGGTGGATGCACACACCGTATGTTACCCGACATGATTGAAATAGGTAGTTTTATTGGATTAGCAGCTGCTACCAATTCAGAAATTACCATTAAAAATTGTTCCATTCCTTCGTTAGGAAATATACCAAAAATATTTGGACGAATGGGAATTCAAATGGAATTTAAAGGCGATGATATTTTTATTCCTCAACAAGATTCGTATAAAATAGAAAGCCTGATAAATGGTTCCATGCTTACTATTAGAGATGGCATTTGGCCTGCATTTACCCCTGATTTAATTTCAATAGCTTTGGTTACTGCTACACAAGCCAAAGGTTCGGTTTTAATTCATCAATGGATGTTTGAAAGTCGTTTATTTTTTGTAGATAATTTGATAGACATGGGTGCTAAAATTATTTTATGCGATCCTCATAGAGCGGTTGTAATTGGAAGTAATAGAGAACAAAAACTTCGTGGTATAACTATGAGTAGTCCCGATATTAGAGCTGGAGTAGCCATGTTAATTGCGGCTTTAGCAGCCGAAGGCACTTCAACCATAAATAATATTGTTCAAATAGATAGAGGTTATCAATTTATTGATACACGTTTAAATGCCATTGGCGCTGATATTACCCGCATTGATTAAGCACAGACCTACATATTTTATACTTATTTGTTTTGCTTTTATAAGCTTCAATTTCCTAATTGAAAATGAACCAAAAATAGGCAATCAATGTCCTGATTTTTCGGGTAAATTATACAATGGCAAGGATTTTAAAATAAGCAATTTAAAAGGAAGTTATACACTTGTTCAGTTTTGGGCCAGTTGGGATTTACCTTCTTTAACCAACAACATGGATTTAACTACTGCCTATTTAAAGTATAAAGATACCAAGTTTATAGATGGTAAAAAATTTAATATTGTAAGCATTAGTATTG
>Ga0247839_1007531_pt1 | contig 11937 bp, 19 predicted proteins | sample LaCruzMarch2015__6_FD_192405 | JGI IMG/M metagenome (GOLD analysis project Ga0247839, IMG submission 192405) | Freshwater microbial communities from meromictic Lake La Cruz, Castile-La Mancha, Spain - LaCruzMarch2015_16m | ecosystem: Environmental > Aquatic > Freshwater > Lake | place: Spain...
TGACGGTGAATTAACTTTGACATATTCACACATTTTAATAAGATCGTTGTTTAATAGAGGATCACCAAAGTTTCCGCAAAAGTTAATAATTTTAAGTTGTGCCAATACATCTACAGGAAATATTTTTATAAAATCTTCCAAGGACCAATCATTGATAGGTAACAGAGGATTTTCTAGACCGCCGTGAATATTTCGAGGACACATAGGGCAACTTGCTTGACATCGATTAGTGATTTCTATATGGACACTTTTAAGTTCGTTGAAATTAAACATTTGATTTTCCTATGATCATCCAGCGAGTGTATAATGGCAATTTTAATTCGCCGGACCATAGCACATCGATATGGCTTTGTTGTTTGAATTCTTCTAGATTATTTGCTACGCGGACATGCTCGGGTATAATATAATTATTACTCTGTAAAACTAATAAACTGTTGTGTGGCATTCCGCTTAACCATAGGTCGTATTGATCCTGGGATATGTGTTCGCAGCTAGTATTAATAACAACATCAGCATCACTTCGGATATCACACATGTCTGCAGTGACCGCACGAAACTTGCCTGCCATTTCTTCTTTCTTATTCATCATAGTGGCAATAGGTTCACATGTAGGATCAATATCAACACTGCGAATATTTTTAATATAAATGTCACTCTGGAATAGCATGCTAGCGAGTACACCGACCCAGCCACCATGTATGTCGATGCTGACAAATTTGTTCACATGTTTTCGAAGATTAGTGATCAGCCACTCTTTGCTATTAAGTTGACCTGACCAAAAGGCATCCATGGTCCTCAAAGGATCCCGACTTTGACGGATAGCCTGCATCCAATAGTGTAGGTGTTCTGTGTCAATTTGCAAATTGTTCTCCTAGCTTGTCAAATTTACCGCATTGTTTAGAACATTCTTTAATTCCGCATGTAGTCCAACTGCTTTCTATTTGATCAAAATACCCGCTGTTAAAAATTTCATTTAATGTTTGTTGATGTAGATTAGGCCAACGACCAATAGTATCCAAGTATTGTATTCTAGAGTCTTGCGTGGGAGGCATTGGTTGTAGATCTAGCCAGCAACAAGGAGTTATCGTGCCTTCTGCCGAGACATACACCTGATTATCTTTCTTTGCTTTGCAATGAATAGATGGCAGTACATCTTTCTCGGCAGTTAAAACTTTGCTGATCATGACATTACTTTTGGATGTAGGATATAATATATATTGTGTTTTTCCTAGTTCATCTAGTACGTGAAGCTTTCCGTCTTTAAAACGACTTGTGTGTTTAACATAAAAATCGTTAAACCCCAATTCCTGACTTAACACTCGGCATTGATCTATTTGATGTTCGTTGTGCTGGAAAGCTAGCATATCCCAACGTGCATCGCCGCCTGCGTTGATAAATGCTGTTGCATTGTTGATAATTTTTTTCCAATCAGTATCTACTCTATATAGGTGGTGGGTATCCTCTAACCCGTCAATCCCAAATATAATTTTTACCTGTAACAATGCAAGCTCTTCAAACCACTCCGGAGTTCTAGCACTACCGTTGGTATGCATGACTAAAGTCATTTCTGCATTATTGGTTCGTAAATGTTTAAAAATTTCCAATGTGTCTTTGGCAATAATAGGATCCCCTAGATTTCCACACATGCTTAGATGGTTTAGTTGTTTTATAAAATTCACAGAAAACCAATCTTTAAATTGTTCTAAGGTAATTTCTGTTAAATCAATAAACGGATTCAGTAACCCGCCATTGATGCGTCTAGGACACATAGGACACCTAGCCTGACACTTAGACGTTATTTCAAGATGTATGGCTCGTATCTGATCTAATTTGTACATGTCAATATTATATTTTTGTTTTTAATTCATTGTGCATAATTTCTGCAATTTTTCTATTTGTATCGCGTCCTGGATGTCCTATATCTCTAGCATCGTCTGTTTTAATACACTGTTTGCAATCTAATAATTCTGAAGTAGCATAATCGTAAGCACATTCATATATCACTGTTCGGTCTTTCCACAACTGTTGAAAAATTTTCTGGGCCATCACTGCATTTGCAATGGTGTTATATTCTTTTTTTGACCACAAATCCATGTAGCTGTCTTTCTCCAAATTCCATGGTCCATAGTGATACAGTTCATATTTGTCATAATACACACATCTTGAATGATGCGGCCAAGACATTATTACCGCTCGGGGAGTAGGATAACCGGCTGATAAAATCACAGAATTATGTAAATTATAATTGATAGATGATCCGCCTTGTCCTAGATTTATAACCGGTATCTGCATGATATTTTCTAGCTGCTGACTCAGCGTATGAGCATCATCGACGCCTACACCATACACATAAGAACACCCTAATATGACTATCGATTCTGCCCAATCTATCTTGTTAAATTCCTTGGTTCTATATCCTTTAGAATTATTTGTGTATGTGACTGAATGATTCCTATAATACCAATCTTGCGGTTGTATTTTTAAATTTTTTTCGTATAGCTCTTTAGTGTCTGATCCGGACCAATGCTTTGAATGCGGAGAATTATCTAAAGGTAAAAAATTATTTTTCTTTAAATGCTTATCCATCCTGCAGGGAAAAAAATTATCTAACATAGATTAGATCTGTCCTTAGGTATTTTTGAATCAGCTGAACTCACACAGCTAGGAGTGATACATTTGGTTGGTTCGTTGAATAATGTAAATCCGCTCTCGAGAGTTCCTAGTATGCCATCGTGGCAACTGTAACTGCGTTTAACTTCGTTGCCTCTTATTATAACACTTTGATAGCCACTATTGCAACTCCAACCTTGGAATTTGTTAAATCCAAATGAGTTAAAACGTTCAGCCTGATCAAACAAATATTCAGTACCATCTTGATCATACAGAGCTATTTGATAAATTTCTTCTCCTTGTGCCTTCTGCGCGAATCCTGTCTGCATGGCCTTGATCATTTCCTCAGTGTAGCCACTAACAATATGACTTGCAGTGGGATCACTCTGTGGTTTCAACGTGACGTTTATACCTCGTTGATGAAACCTCTCACAGCGATCATACAGTTCCCAAAACTGCTCAGGAATCATAACTTGATTCACTGTAACATGTACTAGTTCATACATCAACTGAAGACACTTGTCTCCGAACTCTTGCTCCTTGGCAAACTCGGCATGGAATGATGCGGTAATACTACGACGTTGCAGCATTTCAGTATTTCGACACCATGTGTTCCACCATTTTGATCCCGGTGAAAGGTTAGTGGTCATGTGTATGCTTTGGTATGGAGACTCTGTGTCCTGTTGTAGGTGCTTGACCAAATCATTCAACTGTTTGTAGGCCGTGGGTTCTCCTCCTGAAAAACTCCAATGGAACCGATCGAATCCATTCTGTTTGGCCTGGCGTTTGATTTCGTCGATGGTCGAGGTATAGATTTCTAGGCTCTGATGATCGATTCTATCTGATCTAGCATAGGGCCAACAGTAGGAACAGTTGTAGTTACAGAATCTGCCCAGTATCCAACTCACAGAAAAAAGTGGTTGGTCTAGCATGGTCCTCTGTCCAAAGCGCACAATCTTGTCTAACGGAATCTTTTGAAAGTCTACGATCATAATATGCTAGTATTTAACACAGATATCTCTTGCATTTAAAAAAATAAGGTTATATACTATACATGTGGTCGTGAGCAAATTGGCAAAGCTCCCGCTGGACCCATAGTCCAGAATGGGGACGGGGCGCTGACGTAGTTCGCAGCCTTTGTAGGTTCGAAACCTACCGACCACACCATTGACTGGAATAAGTATATTCACATAACGATAAGGAAACAGATATGTCAAACACAGTAGAACAACTCAAATCAGCACTAGATGCATTTCTCTCAGAGGATGCTAAGTTCGCAGCTGGCAACAATGCTGCAGGAACCCGTGCTCGTAAAGCTCTGCAAGAAGTAGGCAAGTTGGTCAAGGCTCGCAGAAACGAAATCACTGAAGAAAAAAATGCCCGCAAAGAAGCAAAGTCAGCATAATCAGGACACCGTCTTCGTTGGCAGTGGTGCCACCGTCGGTGGCACCCTTGGTGGGTATGGTGCTGTGCCAAATTGGTCTTCCTATAATATAGATACCAGCATGGGCACAGATACCATCACCCTCGATTCCAGTATGTTCACCACAGGCAGTATTACCTCCCCCTACACCTATACAACAAGTGGCACCAGTGGCTACACCTTGTCCAGTAATCCCTCCACGGTGCATATTGATGCAGACGGATTGACCATGAAAGAAGGTGCTGACATTGTTGTAGGTGGTAAGAGTCTAACCCAAGCCATAGAAAAGATTGAAGAACGACTAGCCATACTGAAACCTAATACAGAATTAGAATCTCGTTGGGAACAGTTAAAAGAACTGCGTAACCAATACGTGGAACTAGAAAAAGATCTTTTAGAAAAAGAAAAGATCATGAAAATATTGAAAGAATCTTAAATGAATGTTAAACTTTTATCCTATTCTCAACCCACAGGCGAATTTAGACTCAGGGGTATCGAAGATGCGCAGGAACTCATTGCGTATTGCGCCCGTGTCAGCAATCCATCGAACCAATTCAACACAGAGACATCAGAGAAGCTTATCCGATATCTTATCAAACACGCACACTGGAGTCCCTTGGAGATGGTCAATGCCTGTTTGGAAATCACGACGACTAGAGATATCGCTCGTCAAATCCTCAGACACAGAAGTTTCTCATTCCAAGAGTTCTCACAGCGATATGCTAACCCTGTCGAGGATCTTAATTTCCACATTAGAGAAGCACGGATGCAGGACAACCGAAACAGACAGAATAGTGTCGAACTGGATATGTCAAACCCCGACGATAGAGAACTCGCAGATCTATGGATGGAAAAACAACAAGGTGTCATTATGGCCGCTAGAGAAGCCTACACTTGGGCTATCAATAACGGCATAGCCAAGGAGCAGGCTCGTGCTGTTCTACCAGAGGGCAACACCGAAAGCCGGCTGTATATGAATGGAACACTGCGTTCTTGGATACACTATATCGAGCTCAGAGCTGCTAACGGTACACAAAAGGAACATATGGACATCGCTAGAGCCTGTGCAGAAGTCATCGCCACAGTGTTTCCTATGGCAGAAAGTTTATTAGGCAAGGAGCCGTAATGAAAACAGATCTACTCAAAGCAGCACTATTGAAAAAGAAACAGAATCAAAAACAAAACAACGACAAAAATGCCACAGATGCCAATCACGGCATACATGGTAGCCAGGTCAATGTAAACAAACCAACCAAGAAGTCTGCAGGTCGTGGAAGATAATCTCAAAAAATTCTGTGAAAACTACGATGTTCGAGTGGTCAATGACACTGGACGAGCTGCTCGATATCATCCTCCTAGGTTCTTCACAGATCCCGAACGTGCAGACATCGTCCGAAACGATATCGTAGAATATCAAACTGAAAAACTCTATACACTACAGATTCCAGAGAGCAGATTAAGGACTTTGGTAGAAATGGAAAAACGCTTCTTCAACAATAATCCGCACAGCCAGGGCTACACCGACATGTTCGAAATGCTGATGAGCAAAGAACGTGAGGAATCACAGTTTCGAAACACCCATGAATCTGTGCAAAAAGCCTATGAACAGTACAGCATGATGCTGTATTTGGCGGGGTATCACAGAAAAATCTGAGTCATTTTCCAATTGTTATTGACAGGTTATCTAAAAGATCGTATAATTAAAGTGTTCGACTACTAAGTCATTAAGGAAAAACTCAAAATGAGAGACTATTGGACCTGTGGCAAATTCGCAGATTGGCTTCGTGGTACCCCTAAAATAAAATGCGGTACCAGCGAAGAATGGGATGCTTGGTACAAACAAGCAGCCGAGAACCATCCTATCCGATATTGGATCGCTGAAGAAGGGTTGGACAAACTACAGAGTGCTTGGTGTTATATTCCAGAAAGGTTAAACGATGCTAGATATTATATCAACAACCGATTTGTTTCTCGTACTAATAGTCTTACCGCTCATCCCAGGGATATTAAGCCTGGCCAGTGGCAGGACGTGGGGAACCGCTTTTTGCCTTGCCTATTCAATGAGCTGGTTAATTTTGTTGAAATAGAACAGGCATGGCATCACTGCATGTGGAGCGATGAAGCTAAAACTAAATTCAAAACACCATGGTGGCGCAAGGGTTGGCTGCGCTGGAGAACTTGGCGTTGCCCAGAAGCCGGTATGGAATACCTGCGTTGGGCTTCTACACTGACCAATGAAGAGTTCCTAGATGAAGACGAGAAACATCTAGCAGAACCAACGTATCAAGCCAAGGCCGCTAAGGAAATCATCGAGCTTTACACTTGGTGGACCGTGACTTACCGCAATCGTCCTGATCCAATGGATGCAAGTGGCTGGAGCGATTACTGCGAGCAGATGAGAGTCAAGTATCCAGGCAGTTTCTTCGCCAGCCTCAACAGCAAGGATGAAGCAGATCGTGAAGCCAGCACCCAAGCACATAACAGACTCAGTGAAATCGAAAAGGCCTATGCTGATGAAGACGAAGCCATGATGATTCGGTTGATAAAAATCCGTGAAAGTCTATGGACCTAGACTCTCCTTCAAAATTTAGACTTTGGGTCCAACGACTTTGGATGGAGAATCGCGAGGAGAGATTGACCTACGATCTAGAACCTGCTACAATAAAACAGTACTGGAACACTTATAAATGGTGGATCAAACGAGAATATAAACACAGGGAAAAAATAAATGAGCAACGATAAAATGCAACAGATCTATGACAATTATATTGAGTTCACTGATCACATGGTGGGTGTGCATGGTGCCTTGGAAGTGGCCGCGGTGATGATGACCCAGGCTCTGAGCATATATCGATCTGCTATGGATCCTGAAGATTACGATAGGATGGTTGATGCTATTTCAGCCAGTCGCTCACAGGTCAAAACATTTGATAGGTTGCCCGTACAATGAAAGCACAAATTCCAGCAGAGGGTATTTTAAAGACCAACGATTGGGGAGACAGCAGAGTCTACAAGGTCGTTTGTAATTGCGGAGATGATGATCACAGCCATAATGTCTGGGTTGAGTCTGGCGATCATGAAGTGACCGTCACTGTCTACACCACAGTGAAAACCAATTTTTGGTCAAAGACACGTTGGCAACATATATGGACTCTGTTGTCAAAGGGGTATGTGGACTGCGAAACCACTGTATGTATGTCTGAACAACAGGCTATTAACTATGCCGAAACACTAAAATCTGCTGTAGAAGATGTCAAAAATTTCAAAAAGTCCTGATCGTCATACCTTCCAAAAAGAGGGATATGTCAAACGACAAGAAGAAAAGGGCGAACCTATCAATGAAAATTATCTTGATTGGTTTGAACAAGTCTTAGAAGAACATAATAATAAGTTTAACGATCCCCAAAGCAGAATCAACAACATGGAGTACGATCTCCTAACCACTGATTGGATTTTGGAGAAAGTTCGTGCTCACGATGCATATGCTCAAAACTTGTATGCGGCAATGTGTAATAATGGATTCATTAGGCTAGAAGTCATTCCTGTACTTAAAGGTGAGGAATGGGGTTGCTCTTGGAGATATGCTGGCGGCATTGTAGCTGATATGCGACAACAAGGTGATTACATCGATTGGTATTGTTCGGGTATCCGAAATGATTATCAAGACGAAGAAGCTGGAAATTTATATGATCAGCGTAAATATGTTTCTGAAGGTTGCATCACCGACGAGATCCGGAGTGATCTCCAACGTCTTGGCTGGGCCGTAGCGCCTGGTGGAGATTGGGAAAACTTTGAAAAAGGAGATTAATAATTTATTATGACCTGGGAACTTTATGAGGTCTGGTCTGAAGACGATGTTGGGCATCAGGAGTTGGTAGATACTACCAAGAGTTTGAAAGAAGCCAAAGAATTAGCCAAAAATACTTTGGAACTAGAAGGCATAGAAGCTGTGACCATATTTCAAGAATTGGACAACGGCGACACCGTGGAAATTGAACGGTTGACATTATATTGAATTGGTGCTATAATAACTATATTAATTACTGCACAGGAGCATCAATTGGCAACAAAAACTCGTGTAACTAAAAAACATGTGGCTGAGCATCGCGCTAAAGTCAGTCGTGATCTAAGCCCGAAATGGGACGGCTACGAATCGATGACCGCTGACGAATTCAGTCGACACTTCCGCCATTCTATGAGCTACTACAGATTAGAACACAGTGGCAAAGATCTCAAACCCAAGGTCATAAACTGGATGAGTGTTAATGGATATGCCAAAGACACTATCAAACAATTCAAAGATACCAAAGACAATCGTTGTTCCCCTACAGTTGGAGCCATCGCTGCCAACCTATTGCGTGGCATGCCTCCGGTAAGAGCGGACTTCAACGAAGGTCGTAACACCGCAGAATGGCTCAGCAAGGCCATTGCCGGAATCATCGAAGAAGGCAAGAACGACGAGCAGGAACAAGAGCCGGACGCAGAATCAAGACCTCTAGTGATCCAACCCAGCATACAGGAACGCACTCAAGAAGCTGCTTTTAAAATGAGTGAAGAAATCGAAGATGCTATAGAACAGTTTTCAGCAGATCCAGAAGCATTTGATCCCAAGGCATTCAAACTGCTGAATCTCCTAAGAGGTCGGCAGGTCAAGGCTGCACATGCCAGGATCATCAAGAACTGGTATCAGCGACAGTATAACGAATATCTGGAACTGCAGGAAGGCAAATGCGAACAGCTCAAAGAAGGCTATAGTCATTTGACCAAAGCACAGGTCAAAAAAATCGTCATGTTCTACAGCGAGATTCTCTCTGCCTGCGACATGCTGGCACAAGAAGCCAAGATCAACAAGAAGCCCAGAGCAAAGAAACCCACTGATAAGTCTAAGTTAGTGGCCAAAATGAAGCATCTCAAGCAGGATGACAAGCTGAAATTGGTCAGCGTGAATCCACAGGACATCATCGGTTCCAAAGAGCTGTGGGTGTTTAATACAAAAACCCGTAAATTAGGCAAGTATGTGGCAGCTGAATACCAAGAGCTCAGTGTCAAAGGCACCAGTATTACAGGATTTGATGCTGTGAAATCCGTGCAAAAGACACTGCGTAAGCCCGAAGAACAGCTCAAAGAGTTCAAGGCCGCCAGCAAGGTCCAGCTACGCAAGTTCCTAGACGATATCAAGGCTGTAGATATCAAGCTGAATGGTAGGATCAACGAAGATACCATACTGATTCGAGTGCAATAACAAAGTAAATCTTCAGTAAAAGCAGGCTTCGGCCTGTTTTTTTGTTGAATGATAAATACAATGATATATGCAATCTTGTATTATTTCGATTGTGAAAAAATGGAAACACATAAATGCCTAATCAACAATCTATAGATAACCTATTAACTTCGTTTAGAGAAGTTTTAGAATCTGGCAAAGATATCAATGTAGCTGAAGTGCCATTTATCATTATAAAAGGTGATATTGATGGCAAGGGTATTCTTTGGTCAGGACAAGGACATAATAAACAATTTTTGTTTGCTTCTAAACCAGATAGATTTTTCGTATCTGAAAACATTGATTTAGCCAAAGGCAAAACTATATCAGTCAATAATATAAAACTACTAGATGAAAAAGAACTAGGTGCTACTGTTACTAAAAGCAATTTACGTGAAGTTGGTCATCTTAAAGGATTGATAGTAGATGGCAGTATGAGAATTGATCAGTACATAGTTTATGACAACAACACTAACAGGTTGGGTATAGGAATTGAAAATCCCAATGCTGCTCTCAGTATCGCTGAAGATGGAGTGGAAATAATCCTAGGCACAACGAATGGAGTGAAAGGATTTGTTGGTACATTTGCCAGTCATAACTTAGATATTGTAACTGATAATACTCCAAGGATTTCTATCGAAGCTGGTGGTAATATTACACTAGGCAGCACTGTTAATAAAGTAACAATATTAGGAACATTAGGAATTAATGTTAACAATCCCGATTTACGAGCTGCATTACATGTAAATGGATCAATTAAATTTAATAACAAAATACATCTCAGCGATAATAATTTTCCAACTTCTGGTCATTACACTGTTGGCGATATCGTCTGGAACAATCAACCAGCCGCTGGCAGATTCATAGGTTGGGTATGTGTGGTAGAAGGAAGTCCTGGTCTTTGGAACGGATTCGGAAGAATTGAATAATGTCTCGGGCTGTGGTACTTGGCAACGGCGAGAGCCGTAGAGCCGTTGACCTAAGCTCATTGATCGCAGACACACTGATTGGCTGCAACGCCATTCACAGAGATATCACTGTTGATCATTTGATCTGTTGTGATAGGCGAATGGCTGATGAAGCTGTGGAAAATCCTCAGACCAAAAACACGTTGATCTATGTGAGACCTTCATGGTTTCATTACTTCAGAAAGATACGCAAACACAAAAATATCAAAACTGTGCCGGCGCTGCCGTACCAAGGCGAACACAAAAAAGACGATCCCGATCATTGGGGCAGTGGTGGCTACGCTGTGTTGTTGGCAGCTCAGTTAGCATATTCTGAAATAGAACTTATTGGTTTTGATTTATATCCCATCAACTCTGCTGTGAATAATATCTACAAGGGCACAAAAAATTATGCACAGTCTGGATCGCAGGCCATAGATTATGCATATTGGGTCTATCAGATCAATCGGGTGTTCATGCATCATCCCGATCAAAAATTCATTATAAGGAATCACAGGGATTGGCAGATGCCTCGAGAATGGCAGAAAAATAATGTAGAATTTGTTGCTTTATAAATACGTTGGTAGTATAATAAATCATACACACAGGCACAGCGGACTTTTACGTCATTCATCCCGCTTTATAAACTCTGCATGTCGTCAAACTTACTCGCTTTATGCATAGGAGGCAAGAGATGGCGAAATATCTTTCAACGAAAACCTACGGCAACGACAGAGGTCTGTCCTGCTGCTTTAGACAATGGCGTGCCACACACAGCCATTGCTCATTACTACACGGATACTCAATTGGAATAAGATTGATTTTTGAATGTGATACTCTGGACGAAAAGAATTGGGGCATGGACTTTGGTGGCCTCAAAGACTTTAAAGCCTGGGCCGATCACATGTTTGATCACACTACTGTGATCGCTGAAGATGATCCTTTACTAGATCGTTTCAAAGAGATGAGTGGATGGAGTTCGGATCCACAACACGATGGTAACGCAGATCGTGTACAGATAGAACCATATCGCAGATCTGGTGTCTGTGATCTACGTGTTGTTCCGGGAGTAGGCTGCGAAATGTTTGCTAAATTGTGCTATGACAAGATGGATTGGTTGTTGAAGAACGGGAACCATCGTTATCCGCTGAATCCAACAGTACGCATCAGATCTGTAGAAGTGTTTGAACACGCAGGCAATTCTGCCACATACGAAGGCGATGTTCCTATTTTACGTGAGTGTTGAATGAACAGTTTTGAACGCATATGGGCTCGGGCGACCGGCCACCTAATGGGACACACAGACGAAGATCGTCCGGATGTTCCCATATTGTCTATACGCGAAGCAAGGATAGCATTGTTCTTAAAAACTTTTTGGGTCATCATCCATGTGATAACCTGCCTGTTTATTATTGCCAACGTGATTAGGCATTGGTAAATAGTTTTATGCGTACATTTGCCATAAACAGGATCGTTGCCAGCAACGAAAATAAAATATTTCTAATCGCTGGTCCTTGCCAGATAGAAAGCCAAACACATGCAGAACAGACCGCTGGTGTTATAAAAGAAATCTGCGATGATCTAGACATTGATTTAGTCTATAAAAGCAGCTTTGATAAAGCCAATAGATCCAGCCTAGGTACCCAACGCGGCATCGGCATAGACGATGGTCTAAAAATCCTAAACGGCGTCAAACA
>Ga0247839_1007536_pt1 | contig 11929 bp, 9 predicted proteins | sample LaCruzMarch2015__6_FD_192405 | JGI IMG/M metagenome (GOLD analysis project Ga0247839, IMG submission 192405) | Freshwater microbial communities from meromictic Lake La Cruz, Castile-La Mancha, Spain - LaCruzMarch2015_16m | ecosystem: Environmental > Aquatic > Freshwater > Lake | place: Spain...
CATTGAAAGGACAACCATTGCCAATTAAGGTAATCCCGTGCTGTGCAGATTTGGAACATTTTTCGGTAAAAAACATCAACTCGAATCTGCAAACCCAACTAAGACAGGAGTTACGCATTGAAGAAATTGACCTCGTAATTACCTATCTCGGTTCCATTGGCACTTGGTACATGTTGCCCGAAATGCTCGATTTCTTTGCACAACTCAGTCTGACAAAACCCAATTCCAAACTTTTGCTTATAACCCAAGATGACCCATTGCCTATACTTCTTCAAGCAAAAGAAAAAGGCATTACCGAAGCACGGATTGTGATACGACCAGCCAGCCGAGAAGAAGTTCCCACCATGCTTAGTTTGGCGCATGCTGCCTTATTCTTTATACAGCCAGTATTCAGCAAATCTGGAAGTTCGCCTACCAAACATGGAGAAATGCTGGGAATGGGTTTGCCTGTTATTGCAAATACGGGTGTTGGTGATGTGGACAGCATCATCTCTTCGACAAACACTGGGCTGCTGATAGGTGAATTTACTCCATCCTCCTACGCTAAAGCCATTGAAGGTTTGGACGCCATACTCCAGTTGCCCAAGGAGCAGATGCGCCAAGCTGCCGAGGACTATTATTCGTTAGAAATGGGAGTGGAACGGTACAACGCAGTGTACTCTCACTGTGCAAATCAATGATGGTACTTCTCGTTTCGAAGTATGGTGAATGCCCTGTACAGCTGCTCCACAAAGAATAGTCGCACCATTTGATGTGTTAGGGTTAGGGACGAAAGCGCCATTTTGAAATCTGCACGCTGATACACTTCGTCAGAAAACCCAAAGGCACCACCTACCACGAAAACAATCCGCTTGGTGCCTGTATTCATCCATTTCTGAAGTTGATTTGCAAAGTCTACAGAAGTGAAATGCTTGCCGCGTTCATCAAGAACTACCACAAAATCTTGCGGTGAAAGGCGTTCTAAAATGAGTCTTCCCTCCTCTTTTCTAAGTTCGTCTTGACCAAGTTTAGCAAATTGTTTCGGGCATCTAATTTCTTCGGCAACAAAAGCGGCATAGTGAACTAATCGCTTTGTATAGCGCTCTATGGCAGGAGCCAAGTCCTTATCATCCGAAATACCAGTGAGCAAAAGAACAATCTTCATCCTAAAATTCCATCGTGGCGGCCTAGCGGAAGGGAATTATACACTTTCAATGTAGCGGCAACATGCGCTTCAAATTTGAAGGTTTCCTTATGTTGATTTGCGATAGCCGAATTGTCGAATTCGGTATTTGCGAATTGAAGCAAGGCTTCTTTCCAAGCCGACAATTTATTTTCGACCAAAATTCCCTGTTCTGGAGCGGTAAGATATGTTTCCATGCCTTCAACTTGCGATGCAATTATGGGAACACCACATTTTAATGCTTGAATCATAAAAGTTGGATAAGTGGCGAAATCGGTGGGATGCAGAAATCCATCCGCTTTTTGAAATTCGCGAGCCAGGTCCTTTAGGCTCAAATCGCCATGAAACTGAGTATGAATTCCCAAGCTAGCGCAATACAATTTAAGTTCTGAAATGCGTGTTCCGCTGCCAATTACGCCAAGAATCAGTGGTTTGCCCAACTCCTGTTCTGCGGCTGCAAGAGCCTTAATGGCGAGCTTAGGACGAGCAATGACTGGATTTTCTTCATTCCAATTTCCGGCCATCACGAAATATAAACTGCTTCCAAAAGCTTTTGGACGATAACCTAATCCATCAATTACCACCCATGGCTTTACAATTCGATAATTTTTATCCCACACATAATTTTTGAGGAAATCGGCCTCTATTATTAGGGTTTGATTTTTAATGACGCTTCCCAATTTCACTCCATTGTTTAGCGAAACCGGGAATTTTTCACTCCGCAAATCAATAGCATTGGGAGAAAGCACTAAAGGAATTTCGCTTTTCTGAGCAAGCTTTTGTGCAAGGCTACCAAGCACACTTTCACCAAAAACATGAATTATTTCTGCCTGCTTTATTTTAGCTTTAAGTGGTTTTAGTTTGAAATTTAGCAGTTTCAATAAAAGTGGAGAACCCATTTTCACATCGCGACACCATCTGCATGTAATCGAAACCGTAATCTCTTCAACATTAGCGATATTTCTTGTTTCGGTGATTACTCTTAATAACTGATTACCAAAACCTACAACCAATCTAATAACCATTACATTCCTCCCAGCTTCACTAAGCGCTGCCGAAAGCGGATATACAATTCCGTAATTTCCGTCATCGCAAACTAGAACTACTCGCATTACCTACCAAAAATTTTAGCCCGTGCCCCTTGAAATAGTTCGGGAGCTAAGCGAAGCACATACGCCCCAAGAACATACACAACTGTAATAACCACCGAACGCAGGATTATGGTAACAATAGGTGAATGCGAAGTGAATGGCACAAAATAAAGCCCCATGCAAGCAGCTATTAGCCACATATTTTTGACAGAATTAGCATCGAAGGGTTGCATGTTCATGTAGCGCCAGATGTAGCCAAACTTGAGAAGATTGAATAAGAATAATGACAGCACAGTGGCAAATGCCGCTCCTTCTAATCCCCATAATGGTATGAAAATGAGATTGGTGCAAAATGCCATTACAATGAGGGCAATCAACATAACGATGCCCACTTTGTAGTGTTCAGAATAGAACAACACTGATGTGTTCGAGCCCGTGGCCATATTGAATAGGGTGCCAATAGACAAAATATAAACCACATTAAGCCCTACCATATATTCTACGGGCAGCAGCGTGAGCAAGTCGTAAACACTGAGATTGATACCTAAAAAGAACAGACCGCCAATGAGCAACAAATACCGCGATGAAAGCGTGTACATCACACGAACTTCGTTCCATCGCTTGCCCTGTATGGCATCAGACATGCGGGCACTCAATATTTTATCCAACGCCACAATTGGCCCCTCAATAACAGCTGGAATGGTGGCTACAACTCCATAAACTCCTACTAATGCCAAATCCAACTCACGCCCTAGCATAACCAAATCTAATTGCTTAAGACCCATAGAAGCCAAGGCAGCAAAGGAAAACAGGAAGGCGTATTGCGCAATTTCAACACGCTTTTGTGGGGTAAATACCTGCCGATTGAACAGCAATTTGGGCCGTTCGAATCGAACCATATAAAACGTTAACAAAACCAGCTGCACACCATAGATTCCCACCACAGCCATCACCAACATATCAAGATTGATGAGTTTGACGAAATAGGCCGACACTACGGCAATGCTCGCTACACGTGTAAACACTTCTTGAAGTAAAACTGGTACTGCAGTTTTGAAATGGGCAAAGCAATATACGTTGAAAACACTGATGAGGTTGAGCGCCAACGACAGTGGAAATACGTAGTTAAAATACTCAGCAAAAAGTGGGGAATTGGCTGCGTATTCGCCCACAAAAAAATCACTAAACAGAAACATGGTTCCTCCCAAAAGCAGATATCCTGCCACAGGAAACAGCAACATAAATCCAAAAAAACCAGAATGCCGCTGTTCTAGATTACGGAAATTGGGAAAGAACCTAGTGGTGGCATTCGTTATCCCAAGCGGCATAAGCGATGCCATAAGCACCGAAAACGAATAGAGCACCCGCACCAATCCCACTTCTTCGGTGGTAAGAAACATGGGTTGAATAACCAGCAGATTGACAAAACCGATAATCACCCCCACATAGGAAAGTGCTGTATTGTAGATGCCTTGGCGTTGGATTATGCCCATTTATACCGTTGGGGAATGGCTGGCAAAGTTAGGTGCATCAATCATAGAGAGAGTCTTAGCCAAAATCGCAAAAAACACCTCTGATTATCACAATAAGTAGCGCATCATATCTTTCATTTTTGTGGACAGCCTTCGGTATGTTTGCACCGCAATGATTGACGTTTCCGTTATTCTTACCACATACAACTCAGCACAATCCATTCAAAGGGTTGTAGATGCCATTCGAAATCAGGAAGGAATAAATAGTGTGTTCCAATTGGAATTGATTGTGGTGGACGACTGTTCCACAGACGGTACACAGGAAATTTTAAGGCTAAATCGCATCGATTTTATAAGTAACGAACATAACTCTGGAGGACCAAACAAGGGCCGAAATATTGGACTGAGCAAAGCCACTGGGGCCTGCATAGCCATTGCCGACCATGATGATGTGTGGCATTCGAACAAACTCGTTACACTGCTACCCTATTTAAAACAAGCCGCCATAATAACTTCGGGTTATACGCTTGAAGATACCACAACAGGCAAACGCACCGATAGAATTGGAATAGGCAAAAACACGAATGAAGCCATTGTGTATGAAGCCAATGCTACGTTTAAGAATAGACTAATTCGCTCACATAGTGGGCAACAAGCCTACTTGGGAAGCATACTATTTTCGAGTGAATTGAAACACATTCGGTTTGAAGAAAGCTTTGGAATGGTAGATTTTGATTGGGTGTTGGGGTTGTTTCATAATCAAACTTCCATAGAAGTACTTAAACCGTTGTATACACGATTTGTGGATGGCAAAAATCTGTCGCACAATGCAGATTACAGAAGGAAAGACTTCTACCATTCGCTATTTACAATAGAAAAGTATGAGGAACTCTACCCAGATTTGGTGGCTTTGGCTTACCTCAAATTGCATGGTAGCAGAGCCCGCTATTTCTATCTTATTGGCGATATGAAAAAGGCAAGAACCTACTTCTGTAGGTCGCAATTGAGTATAAAAACAATGCTTTACTATCTCACTACATTTGCGGGTTCTGGCTTAGTAAAAAAGCACTTTAACGTATTTGGATAATCGACTGTAATGAAGCTAAATAAGATACTAGACGAACGGACGTATCAGTTCCTGACCAAAACATTCATTTCACCATCTATAAAAAAAGTTGTGAAGCGCATTCGCAACAACGAGGTAACGTTGGATGCCAAAAATGTTATCGCACTCCTGTTTTCGAAAGAAGCCAAGTACATTAAACCATGGCAAAATGTGCCTGAGATACTACAATTGGCAGAAATGATAGCCAAGAAAAAACCGAAAGTGGCTGTAGAAATTGGTACCGCAGCAGGAGGTACTTTATTTATTACAGCTTGCCTAGCGGCAGATGATGCGCTTATTGTATCTATAGATTTACCTCATGGCATGTATGGAGGCGGCTACCCTGAATGGAAAATTCCATTGTACCAATCGTTTGCACGCAAGAACCAAAAGATTGAATTGATTCGTGGCGATTCGCATTCCACCAAAACTCACACTCAGCTTAAAGCTATTTTGAACGGACGAAAAATTGACTATCTATTTATAGATGGAGACCATACCTATGAAGGTGTAAGTGCCGATTTCTATAGCTATGGCGCGATGATGAGCGATGATGGCATGATTGCTTTTCACGATATTGTGTCGGACAAAAGCGCGGTACTAGATCATTTTGTATCGGTATTTTGGAACGAGATTAAAGGAGACTACACACACTTTGAGTTTGTGGAAAATCCAAATCAATCCAAGCTAGGATTAGGAGTGTTGCAGCTAAACGGGCCAGTTAAGTTGCCTAATTAGAAAACTTTACGAGTATTTGATTTAATTGCTTACTTAATCCAAAACGCGAATATGCTTCTGCTCCAATGCGTTTGATGGAAAATCCATTCTGCAGTATCGCTTGAATAACGCTGGTAATGCGTTCCATATCTTCGTAATCCACCATTTCCCCTGCCCCCGTCTCTTTCATGATTTCGGCAGCATCGCCATCTACAGGGCCAATGCCAAGAATTGGCCGTTGTAGTGCCAAGTATTCGAAAATCTTGCCTGTAACGATACCCTTATTGCCCTTTACCTTCGGAATCACAAGCAACAACATGGCACATGAGGACGCAAGCTGCAATGCCTCGTCATGGGCCAAATAGCCCGTAAATTCGCAATTATGTCCCGTTGCCTTTAGGGTTGTTTGTATGTCCAAGGGCACTTCACCTATAAACCGTAGGCGTACTTTCTGACTCATTTTAGCGAGCACCTGCACCAAGGCCGAAACGTCGTATTGCCCCGTAATAGTGCCCATATAACCAATAGTAAACTCCTTCTGCGCTGGCATCATCTCCTTGAAATCGTCCAAATCATAGCCATTTGGAATTACCGAAATGCCATTGGCAGATAAATCTGGCACTAGCTTCAAAAAATCGCGCTTCAATTGATTGCTCACCGTGAGAATATGGTCAGCGGTGAGCAATACTTCGCGCTCCATTTTTGCGTTTTGGCGCTCGGCCCAAGCGGTTTGCAGCAATTCGGACGCATAATAGATGCCCGTCCATGGATCACGCATATCGGCAATCCACTTTATGTCACGGCATTTTTTCAATTCTAAACCAATAAGTTGTGTAGAATGCGGTGGCGATGTAGTAACCACCAACTGTATTCCATTCGCATCAATAATTTCTTTTGCCTTTTTGATGGCATAGGAGTTCCATCCTTTTCGCGGGTCTGGAATAAACGCGTTGCCGCGCACAAACCGAGCAAAGCGTTTTAGTAAACCAGCAGAACTTCCCGTGGCTTCATTAGCAAACCCAGCCGATGGCACTTTTCCGCCCGAAAGCATGGAATAGTAACGGTACGGCTCGCTAGTAGACGTGCGGTAAACCGTGACATTTCCTTCAATAGTGGTTGGCAAGGATGAATCGCGATGCGGATAAGTGGCAACCGCATCATCCACCGTTATCACATGAATTTCCCAGCCCATTTGAGCCAGATATTTCACAAACTTGAGCCAACGCTGCACTCCTGCACCTCCACTTGGTGGCCAATAGTAGGTGATTACGAGTAGCTTTTTCATTCTTGGCAAAGATGCCACAACCGATTGAATATGCGCTACTGCAGCAGTTGAACAACATAGCAATGATATTACTTCTACATTTGAAGGTGAATCACACACCTATTTCCCTTGAAAAAATCACTACTCGCATTCACGCTCTTCCTTTTCATATCGCCTGTGTTGCATGCGCAGGTTCGCCTTAGCAGCTTTCTTAAACAAGAGTTGGCACTTGCTTCATCGAATGACCAGTTTCGCGTTCAACTTGTTTTAGAACAAAAAGCGGATTTAGCAGCGTTGAAAACTCAAGTTGACGCTAAACGATTGCCTTTGAACGAACGCGCTCAGCTGGTTTCTCAAGCACTACAATTGCATACAAAGACTACACAGCAGCCCGTTTTAAATCAAATTAAAGCACACCTACTTCAGCATCCTGAAGCGGCATCTTCTATCAAAACCCTTTGGATTCGGAATATGATTGTACTGAATGCCAGCCGCGACCTGATTCTTCTTTTAGCTCAAAATCAGGCTATTGAAGCCATTGACCTTGATGAAAGATGGAAACTGAGCCCAATCCAACTCCCAAAAATGGAGCCTGCATCTACTGTTAAATCTTTAGGTGGTATTGAACCTGGATTGGAAGCTATCGGTGCTCGATTTATGTGGAATTTGGGCTACACGGGTCGCAACCGCATTGCCTATACGCTCGACACTGGTGTTTGGCCCGACCATCCTGCCATTCGTGATAGATTTCTTTACACGCGGTATCCTTTGGCCCAAACATGGTTTCCATACGATTTACCCGTACCTGGAGATAAATCGAGTTCGCATGGATCACATGTTACAGGAACCATGATGGGGCTCGACCCAGCTACAGCCGATACAATAGGTGTAGCGTTCAACGCTAATTTCATTTGCTCCGACCCTGTGGTGAGCAACTTGGCCGATTTGAAACCACTTACCGATTTTATTTATGCCTTTGAATGGGCAATCGACCCCGATGGCGACCCATCTACGTTAAACGATGTTCCCGATGTAATCAACAACTCTTGGGGCTTCGACCCTCCTGCCGATACTCTTGTGTGTACTAGTGTAGTTGCCGATGTGCTTACTGCCGTTGAATTGGCAGGCATTGCCAATGTGTTTGCTGCGGGCAATGATGGCCCAGAAGCATCGACCATCGGCACTCCAAACTATATCAATACTGGGTTGGTAAACACCTTTACTGTTGGAGCATTGAACGGAAACACGCCCTCCTACCCAATCGCTGATTTCTCCAGTCATGGACCATCCGTTTGTGGTGGCGAAGGCTCGTTGGCCATCAAACCCGAGGTTTCTGCTCCAGGTGTTAACGTCCGTTCTTCAGTAGAGGATGGGCTTTACGCCTCATATTCTGGCACATCTATGGCATCGCCCCACACCGCAGGTGCAGTATTGTTACTCAAAGAAGCCTTCCCGATGGCAACTGGCGAAGAAGTTTTGTTGGCTCTGTATTATTACGCCAGCGATCTTGGCGACACAGGGGAAGACAACACCTTTGGGATGGGCATGATAAACCTTGAAGCCACTTATAACTATTTATCACAGTCTTTTTCTCCCGTACCTCCTTTATCTAATGCATGGGATTTAGCCTCGAAAGTGATATCTCCTCAGGCAGTTTATAGCTGCGCAAATGCTGTTGCACCTACTTTGCGATTATTCAACCATGGGCAAGAAATCATCACCGAAGTCACTATTACTTATGGTCAGGTGGGGCAATCGGATCAAACCTTCACGTGGACAGGAACTCTAGCTTCCGGTCAATCGGTCGATGTGGTGCTGGGCAATATTACCCTTGCGGAAAATGGATTTACCGAGATATGGTGTCGCACTGCGCTTACGAACGATGAAGTAGAATTGGATAGGCACAACAATCACGCAATGTATCGCTTTACCAGACGGACGGAAGAAACCATGCCTTTCTTCGAGAATTTTGAAAACATGACATTTGCAGGAGACCGTTGGTTAGTCGAAAATCCTGATGGCGCGCTTACTTGGGACACGCTAAGCATTGAAGGGCCAAATTGGAGCACCATTTCTGCACACATGGATTTGGGGGATTACAATCCGAAGCAAAATCAACTGGATGGAATAATTACTCCATTGCTATCGTTGGACAATTCTACTAGTTCTTCTTCCCTTCGATTCGACCATTTCTACAGCCTTTTTCACCCCAGTTTTGCCGACACATTGAGCATATTGGTGAGTACCGACTGTGGCGATTCGTGGTCGGTTGTCTACAATAAAGGTGGAATAGAATTATCTACCCACCCAGAAACCGGTAGCAATCAACTGCCCGATTCCCTTGCCCAATGGGTAACTGAATATGTGGATTTGAGCAACTATGGAGGCGAAACTATTCTGATAAAATTTCGAACTATGAATCGAAAAGGCAATCATTTACTGGTGGATAACATCCTTGTTTATTCTGGAGATGAGCCCGCAGGCGTGACCGAAACGGAATTGACCAACCTCCTACTCTATCCCAATCCCGGACAAAATGACTATCGCTTAAAAGGCTGGAATGACGGTATGCGCTTGGATTATACCGTTATGGATGCTTATGGCCGCTCAGTGAAAAGCGGAATGCTTACATCCCCCGAAATTTCGTTGCAGGGCATTTCCAAAGGGCTCTATTTTGTGCGTTTGGTAAGCGAACATGTTGATAAAACGTTACGAATTGTTAAGATAGACTAGCCACATCAAGCATTGTTCGACAAGAGATTCTTACTTTCGCGCTGCTCTTTTTTAACACATCATTCAAAATTACTCCTTGATGAAACTATTTATTGCCTTTGCGTTTGCCCTTTCTACATTATCTGTGTCGGCCCAAGTGGTAGGTGGTATGGATTTTAAATTGGAGAAACTTTACAACAGCGAGAAATGGGAAGATTTGGGCGATAAAGCCATCACCATGATGGAAGATGAGAAGTATAAAAAAGACCCAGAGCCTTATTTGTACGCCAGCATGGCTTTCTACAAGATTAGTCAGGCCGAAAACGACCCAAAATTAAAAGAAGCCTACCCTAAAGCCTTGTTTGATGCCGTGAAATATGCCACCCGTTTTCGCACAAAAGACAAAGACGGCACGTGGTACAAAGACAACTATGATTATTTTGAAGAGCTAAAAAAAGCATCTATAGCCGAAGCCGCTCCCTATGTTGATGACGAAAAGAAGCGTAGAACTGCTGTAAGTACCTACAAAAACCTTAATAAGGCAGTACCTGAAGATTTTAATATCCTATTTTACAAGGGCTTATTAGAAACCTTAACGCGCAATGAAGGTGAGGCCGAACGCAACATTAAAGATGCTATGAATGGATTGGCCTTGGCTTATTCCGACCCAAAATACAAGCCAAGCAAAGTATCGGCACCACTACTGGAAGATGGACTTATTCGCTTTGCAGATGCGTTGATTGCTAAAAGCTATGTAGATTCTGCACGCAAAACATTAGATGTGTGGGGAACGAAGTTCTTCCCGAATAGCGAGAAGATTAAGGCCAAATCGGCTAGCATCGCGCTAAAAAAATAATTCACTCACTTTGGCAAGACCTATGAGAATGATAACAAAAAGCACAAGCATACTTTACTCGGCCTTGTTGGCTTTGATGGTAATGGTCACGCTTTTTTCTTCATGCACAGCGATGGCCGAAACCAGCAAAAAAGAAGCTGCAATTGAAGAATCTCGCAAGCACGACAGCACAAAGTATCTTGGCTTTGATATTGACCTAGACAGCCTAATGTCATATGCCAAAACATTGGTGGGCATTCCCTACAAATATGGAGGTCGCACGTTGGCAGGGTTCGATTGTAGCGGTTTTGTAAACTATATTTTTGATAAAGTAGGGCTATCATTACCCCGTTCGTCCTCGGAGATGGGAACTATAGGCAAGGAAATTCCGCTATCAGAGAGCAAGAAAGGCGATATTATCCTGTTCGGTGGCAGCGACCCAAAGAGCCGCCCTATCGGCCATGCAGGTATTATTATTTCCGAAAAAGGAGAACCAGTGAAGTTTATCCATAGCCAAACCAGCAACCACAAAGGCATAGTAGTGTCGGTATTGGATGGCTACGACTATTTCGTAAAGCGCTTTGTGAAGGTGGTGCGTATCGTGCAGAACGAGAAATAGGCTGTCCTACTGCGCACAACCGCGAATTATCTGCCCATCTGCCGAAATCCTTTCAGAACAATACCAAGGTCGTTTAACGCACTGTAGTCTTTGGCGTAGCGCATATTTAGCCGCACCAAACCCTCGGCATCCAAGTTGCCATCGTCCATACCATCAAGCGGACTAAGCACACCACGGGCTAGCTTGGGAAGTTGAAAATCTTGGTCGGCTCGTTGCTCCTGCGCATATCCCACCCAAGTGCATTTGCCCAGAAAGACAAAGGTCACATTGCGTAACAACCCCAAAGGTTGGCGCAAAAACCACATTGTCACAGGAGCACTAATCAATAGAAGCAGTGCTACGGCCACGTCTACCAGCCGCTTTACGCGTTGGTTGGATGGCTTGCTCACAGCGTTCATCCCAAATGTGTAGAGATCGCCAGCAGTATTGATGCTGTTACTGCCAATGAGAAACATGCTTTCTTGCGGAGCAATTTTGAAATCGACATTGGGATGCTTGGTCTGCGTCATGATGTCGATTATCTGCTGGGCAGGCATATCCTTGGCGCAGAAAATAACCTCAGTAACGTGGTGAATGCGGATAATTTCGTCCAGCTGAGTGATGGCCCCCAAGGAATTGGCAAAAAGCTGGTTGTCGCTGGCCACAAACCCAATAAACTGAGGCGTACGAAAGGTTTCGTTCAATAGTTGTTCAACCCGCGTCACTTCTTGTTCGTGCCCTACAATTGCAAACCGCCTATTGCGCTCGCTGGCCAAATTGAAGCCGTTTATGTTGAGACCGTGCAGCATTACCCGAAGCATAGGAATCGCCATCACTGCCCACAACGCGCCAAATAGCACCACGGCACGAGAAAAACGGACGTCTTCGCTCATCAATCCATAGGCGATAAGAATGATGGCCGAACCAGATAAAAGCCCAGTCAGAATGCGCTGTATTTTGATGGGTTTGTCGT
>Ga0247839_1007538_pt1 | contig 11927 bp, 11 predicted proteins | sample LaCruzMarch2015__6_FD_192405 | JGI IMG/M metagenome (GOLD analysis project Ga0247839, IMG submission 192405) | Freshwater microbial communities from meromictic Lake La Cruz, Castile-La Mancha, Spain - LaCruzMarch2015_16m | ecosystem: Environmental > Aquatic > Freshwater > Lake | place: Spain...
ACAGATGCCTTTCCTTTAAAATGGAAACCATAAAATATTGTTACGAATGCCTTTCCTCCAAAATGGAAACCATAAAATATTGTTACGGATGCCTTTCCTCCAAAACGGAAAGCATAAAATATTGTTACGGATGCCTTTCCTTCAAAATGGAAAGCATAAAATATTGTTACGGATGCCTTTCCTCCAAAATGGAAAGCATAAAATATTGTTATGGATGCCTTTCCTCCAAAACGTATTGAATACTAAAAAATAAAAAGGCACTTGCTTATCAATATATTATAGAAACAATTTATTATTGCATAGATAATTACAAAAAAAACCAACTACAATTGAAAATATGAGGTTTTGAATGTGAGTGTATTTATGAGTTATAGTGCATTTTAGGGCGACAGTGCAAACCATAAACTGACGAGTAAAAACAGCCATTTTTTTATTACATTTGACAAGCCATATTTTAAAAATGAAATTACCACATCCAATTCCATATCAGGGCAGTAAACGCAACTTGGCAGACCAAATCATGCGATTCTATCCTGACAACTTTAATAGACTTATTGAACCATTTGCAGGTTCAGCAGCAATGACAATTGCTTCAGCTTTCTATTTCAAGGCAAACCATTTTATCATTAACGACATCAATGAGCCATTGACACAACTTTGGGACAGCATTATAAATAACCCAAAATCAATAATTAAGCAATATCATGACATTTGGCACGGACAACATGGTAACGAAGAAGAATATTATTATCAAATCCGTGACAAATTCAACGAAACAAGAAAACCGGAATATCTTTTATTCCTTTTAGCCAAATGTGTAAAAGCAGCTGTGCGTTACAACTCAAAAGGCGGCTTCAATCAAAGTCCCGACAAAAGGCGACTTGGAAGAAACCCACAAATGATGAGAGATGATATTTTAAGAGTTTCTCATTTATTAAAAGGCAAAATAGAAATTTTCTCAACTGACTATTCTAACATTCTTGATTTAGCAAGTTCAGACGATTTAATTTATATGGACCCACCTTATCAAGGAACAGGATTAAATGGTGGCTTCAACTATTCTGGAAATATTGAGTTTGACAACTTTGTTGTTTCGCTATTTGAACTTAAAAATAAAGACATTCCATACATTTTAAGTTATGACGGTAGGACAGGAAATAAAACTTTTGGCAATCCATTGCCTGACAATCTCAACCTGACAAAAATTGAAATAAATGCAGGACGTTCTTCTCAAGCTACTTTGCTTAATAGAAACGAAATTACCTATGAAGCAGTCTTCCTTTCACCAGCACTTGTAGCAAAAATTGATTTGCAAAAAATAACTATAAATCAAATTTATCAAACAGACCTTTTTGCAACTTATGGCTAAAAAAAATACAAAATACCCAAAGGAATTTTTAGAACACGTAAAATCTATAACCAACAAAAGAGCCAAAGTTGTCATTGACCATATTCTTGAACATGGTTTTATTACGACAGAAGACCTAGAAACGACATACGGTTATAGTCATCCACCAAGAGCTGCAAGAGATGTTAGAGAAGCAGGAATTCCGCTTGAAACTTTTAAAGCAAAATCAAAGTCTGGTAAGTCAATTGCGGCTTACAAATTTGGTGATGTTACAAAACTTCAACTAAACAGAATTGCAGGGAGAGTTTCTTTTTCAAAAGAATTTAAAAGCAAACTTTATGAGTTAGGTAATGGCAGGTGTTACATCTGTAACGGTGAATTTGAAGAACGCTACTTGCAAGTTGACCACAGAGTTCCTTATGAAGTTGGTGGTGATACAGCAGATACAAGAAACATTGAAGATTTTTTGCTTTTGTGTGGTTCATGTAACAGAGCTAAATCTTGGAGTTGCGAACATTGTGAAAACTGGCAAAATGAAAAGAAGCCATCTCTCTGTATGCAATGTTATTGGGGTAGTCCGACAAATTACAACCACATTGCTCTAAGGGAAATCAGGCGACTTGACCTACATTGGACTGGTGAAGAAGTGAAATATTATGACGCTATTAGAGTAATAGCTGAACAAAACAAAATAGAACTTCCAGACTTTATTAAAACTGTAATTGCAGACAAAACAAAGAAGCGGTGAGAAGAAAAACGCACTTTAACTCTAGTTTGGCAAAAGTGGCGGTTTGGTGTTCCCAATAAACATTTGTGCTAAAAATCGCCACCTCACAAAGCCTTTTTCGCTAAATCCACTTCTATTTCAAAAAGCGCCATTGGTGCAAAGCGAATACCCTAATACTTGGGGGTGTATAAAGTTTTGCTCAAACATTTCTTTATTTGATTTTTGTTATCGCTTTCCGCCATGCCAAAGCATATAACCTATAATCAATCGTTAAACGGTTTGTGTAAATTATTCACCCCCAAAAAACCATAATGCCATTTATTAAGTTACCTTGTGCCAAGTCTGTTTTTTCAGGCCACTGAAGGCAGCATGGAACTTATTTTCGAAGATTTAATTACTAGTTTTATTGAAACAAATATTGGAATATCTAACCAATTTTTAAGTTTAGAATTGGCCAATAACTTAAAACAAAACCTCCTTGTTTTACATGAAAATAAATTACTAATTGCAGCAGGAACAGGCAATGCTGATAAACTTTCCTATAACATAGCAGTAAGAAGCGATGCCATTTATTGGCTAGATAAAAGCCATAACAATCCATTTGAAAATGAATTTTTGTTACAAATAGAAGCATTTATAAAATACCTAAACATGAGTTGTTATGCTGGAATTACTGATTATGAATTTCATTATTCCTACTTTGAAATTGGTAGCTTTTTTTTAAAACACCTCGACCAATTTAAAAACAATCCTAGTAGAAAATATTCTTTGATAAGTTATTTAAATAACGATTGGCAAACGCTTGATGGAGGAGAGTTATTGATACATCAACCTAATAATAACCAAATAATTTCGCCTACTCAAGGTAAAACAGTTTTGTTTAAAAGCAACGAACTTTTTCACGAAGTTTTGGTTACCAATAAAACAAGAATGAGTGTTACAGGCTGGCTTAAAGGAAATGGATAAGTAAAATTCAAGCATAAAAAAACAGCAATCAAATTGAGTTAATTGCTGTTTTTTTTATAAATAAATGTTTGAATAAAACTAGTTTTCTACCTGAAAATATAATTTCGTTTTACTCACTAAATTCCTAATTTCCTATATCTTTACCACCAAACTTTCATCGCTACAACTAGCAAGTAGCTCTGAATTGGTTTTTTTAAATATTGGGTGAATAAAATTTGAAGCTATTTCAGTTAAAGGAATTAGAGTAAACCTGCGTACATGCAAATAAGGATGAGGAATTTTTAAATTTATAGTGTCAATAATTTCATTGTTAAAATACAAAATATCTAAATCAATTATCCTAGCTTCCCACTTTTGATTGCGTGTTCGGCCCATTTTTGTTTCTATTTCCAATAAAGTTTGTAATAAAATTTCGGCAGATAATTCGGTTGCTACTTCTATTACTTGGTTATAAAAATCGTCTTGTTCGGTATTGCCCCAAGCAGCAGTTTTATAAATACTTGATTGTTGAATCAATGAAATATTTTGCAAATTCATTAATTCAATTGCTTGTTGTAAATGAGCCATTTTATTGCCCATATTGCTCCCTAAAATAATAAATGCTTTGTTCATTGTTTATTGAAAGATTACAAGGTTGAAAAATTACAATCCCGATTAATCGGGAGAAAGATTGATAAATAATAATCTTGAATAATTGGGAGAAAACTAATTTTTTCTCATCTGCAATTGCCAATTGCTTTTTGCCCATTTCTCATTACTCATTTCTCTTACTAAATCAACGCTAACAAGGCTACACATTCTACATGGTGCGTATGCGGAAACATATCTACTGCTTGAACTTTGGTAACTTTATAGTGTTCTTGCATCATGGCAATGTCGCGTGCTTGGCTAGCAGGATTACAACTTACATACACAATTCTTGGCGCACGCAATTCCATCATTTTTTCAATAACATCAGGGTGCATTCCAGCTCTTGGAGGATCAGTAATAATTACATCTGGTTTTCCATGCTTAGCAATTAACTCATCGTTCAAAACATCTTTCATATCGCCAGCATAAAAATGTGTATTGTTAATTTGATTGATTGCCGAATTTTCTTTGGCATCAATAATGGCTTGTTCTACACTTTCAATTCCTACAACAGTTAAGGCTTGTTTTGCCACAAAATTAGCAATAGAACCCACGCCAGTATATAAATCGTAAACTGTTTCGTGGCTTTGAATATTGGCCATTTTACGCGCTTCGTTGTATAAATTAAATGTTTGTTCGGTATTGGTTTGGAAAAAAGATTTTGGTTGAATATTGAATTTCAAATCTTCTAATTGCTCCACCATAAATGGTTTTCCAGCAAAAACGTTTACGTCTAAATCGTAAATGGTGTCGTTTTGTTTTCCATTTACCACATAAAGCAACGAAGTAATTTGAGGGAAAGTTTCCTTCAAATATTCCATTAACGAATTGATTTTATCTTCCTGATTTTCCTTGAAAACTACAATCAACATCCAATCATTCAAACTGGTATTACGCAAAATCATGTTGCGCATAAATCCATCTTGGCTGCGGGCATTGAAAAATGGATATTCATTTTTTACACAAAAATCTTTAATTGAATTTCTGATTTGATTGTGCAAATCGTCCATCAAATAACAGGTATGAACATCTAGTATTTTATCGAATTTACCAGGAATATGAAAGCCTAAACCTTTGTGTTCTGCATCGCTTAATTCGTCTTTATTATCTAAGGTTTCTAACCATTTTTTATCGGTAAAAGTAAACTCTAACTTGTTACGGTAATGTTTAATTTTATCGGAACCAATAATGTTTTCTGGAACTGGAAAAGGAAATTTGCCAATGCGTTCAAAAGCATCAATTACTTGTTGTTGCTTATATTTTAACTGAATTGGATAACTCATGTGTTGCCATTTACAACCACCACAAGTTCCAAAATGTTCGCAAAAAGGTTCCACTCTTTCAACAGATGGCGTAATCATTTTATGAATTCGTCCAAAGCAAAAACTTTTCTTTTTGTTATGTATAAATAAATCAACTACATCGCCAGGAACTGCAAAATCAACAAAAATTACTTGACCTTCGTGCTTTGCAATGGCCTTTCCTTCGCTACCTGCACTTAATATTTCAATGTTTTCTAAAACGTATGGTTTAAATTTTCTCTTGCTCAATTTTGTATTTTTAGCCACAGATTTCACAGATTATAGTTTATTGTAACAGAAGAAATAGGTGGAAGTATTTTATACCGCAAATAACAGCCTTTTAAAGGAAATTATTGTAATAAATAATGAATGTAGCCACAGATTACACAGATTACACTATATAAATAGAACTGGTTTTAATTTAATCTATGAATTAGTGTTTTACTTTCTATTTACAAAATTGCCTCCCAAAAGTATTTAACTTTTTGGAGGCAATTATATTTTATAGCATTATGTTAAGGTTTTTTCTTTAGTAAACCTGAGCCATCTTTTTCAAAGTCTTCAATAAAACTTTTTATTTTATCGGCTGCTATTCGTTTGGCAATTACTTTTTTGTTACTATCAATAATATATAAAACTGGCGTGCTATAAACATCGTAATACTGGCGGAAATTGGTTTCATTCAATGGATCGTATAAGTTCAACCTCCAAGGCAATTTTTGTTCAATTAAATACTTTTTCCATTCTTCTACAGTTTCTGTCATGCTTACAGGAAACACATCAAATTTTAAAGGCAATAATGGCTTTTGTATTTTTGAGCCTTTATTTTTTGCTTTTATCAAATTGTTTTGAGTAATAATTTCTTTGTTTATTTCTTTGTATGCTTCGGCTATTTTTGGCATTTCTTCTTTACAATGTCCGCAGGTAGCACTCCAAAACAACACCAATGTATATTTAGCATCCATGTTAAAAAGACTATGATACTGACCGTTTGTATCAAGCATTGTTAAGTTTTTTACTTTAGCTCCAATTAAGTTATTCCTCAATTTTTCTACTTTATCTTTCATTCTCCAAATCAATAAACTATCAACCCAGTAAGCTTTTCCTTTGGCGTAATAATTATCAATTAAGTGAACAAAAACTGCATCCATGCCCATGTACTGCGAAGCTTCATAATAATTGGTTGTCCAAAACAAACAGAATTTAAAGTTTTCTTTTCCTTTTTCGGCTAATTTTAAAACTTTATCAGCACTAGCATTGATGCTATCAGGTATTTGAGGTACAACTTTTAGCATATAAGTTTCAAATTTTGGAAAAAAGATAGGAGTGCGGGTAATTCTATCGTCCGAAAAGTCGAAATTATCGAAATAATGTTGTTTGTAATAATAGTATTGGAAGTTAGAATCTGTAATATCTCCTTTTTCGTTTTTAGGTGCATCTGGTACATCTATTTCTTGCATCATTCTAAAAACTTTACTAATTAAAGTAGTTGGATGGTTTTCTAAAATTGTTTTTCTTTCTGCAGTTAAATCCTTCATCAAATTGCGGTAAGTTTCCATCAATTTGTCTTCTTCTTCTTTGTTTTTACTTTCTCTGGCAGCTTTAATTTTTGTTTCCAAGTCATTGGCTTTTTTACCAATATTTGCCGAAAACTTGTTGTATTTAAAAAATACTTCATTTTCGTTTGAGCCTTTAACTATCATGTTGTCAATTACTCCATTCGAATCGGTTTCTAAACTAAATATTTGTTCAGTTACTATAAAATCGAACAATAACGATTTGTCGGCAGTTGCTATTAAATACACACCACCTTCTAATTTACCTTCGCCCGAAAAATTCATTTTTCCATTGGCATCAGTAAAAGCACTGTCTCTTAAATATTGCTTATCGCCAAAGTAATAACCAAGGTAAAACATCCTGTTTTGAAAACCTTTTATAGTTACTGTAATTGAATGACCTTTAGTCGATTTTTCGGGTGTGATTTCTAAATTTGTTTTAGTTTTTCCTTTTTGAGCCAAGGCAATAAAACTTAAACTTGATAATAAAATAATAGTCGAGATTTTTAAAATACGCATATATAATTGTTTTATTTGGCTGTAAAATTAAGGAAAAACTGCACTAGAATATAACATATAAAAAGTTTAACAAATTTTTAAGTATAAAGCATTTCAATATCATTGATATAAAATAGTAAACTATGTACATTTTAAGTTTGATAAAGCGCAAGTGTTTAATAGATTTGCGGCACTAAAATTCACTAAATATAAATCAAATAAAATGAAAAACATTACAGTAATTGGTTCAGGCACAATGGGAAATGGTATTGCTCATACTTTTGCTCAGTTTGGTTACCAAGTAAACTTAATTGATGTAAATGAAGCTGCTTTGCAAAAAGCAATTGCTACCATTGGAAAAAACTTAGACAGACAAGTTACAAAAGATGCAATTACAGAAGCCGATAAAGCCGCAACTTTAGCTAATATTTCTACTTTTACTAACCTAAAAGATGCTGCAAGCAATGCAGATTTAGTAGTAGAAGCAGCAAGCGAAAACATGGCTATTAAATTGGATATTTTTAAACAATTAGATGAAATTTGTCCTGCTCATACTATTTTGGCTTCAAACACTTCTTCTATTTCTATTACCAAAATAGCAAGCGTTACCAAGCGCCCAGAACAAGTAATTGGAATGCATTTTATGAATCCAGTTCCTGTTATGAAATTGGTAGAAGTAATTAATGGTTTTAAAACCAGCGAAGAAGTAACCGAAACTATTTTAGCACTTTCAAAAGCTATTGGAAAAATTCCAGCTTTGGCCAATGATTATGCTGGATTTATAGCAAACCGTATTTTGATGCCAATGATAAATGAAGCTATTTTTTGTTTACAACAAGGTGTTGGTTCGGTAGAATCGATTGATACTGTTATGAAATTAGGTATGGCTCACCCAATGGGTCCGTTACAACTTGCCGATTTTATAGGTTTAGATGTTTGTTTAGCAATTATGAATGTATTACACGAAGGTTTAGGCGATCATAGATATGCACCATCTCCTTTATTGGTAAATATGGTTACTGCAGGAAATTTGGGTGTAAAATCGGGTGAAGGATTTTATGTTCACACTGCTGGTAATAAAGATTTAGTAGTAAGCACACGTTTTAAAAACCACAAGTAGTTTTTTAAAATCTATATTTTATTATTCAAAAGGCTGCTTTACAAAAGGCAGCCTTTTTCGTTTTGTAACCTTAAATTACCCCAAACTATCCGTAGAGTTAGCGTAGCGCTCTATGGATTATTTATGAATGTAGTGTATCTGTGGAAAAACCGATACAGAATTAACTGCTGGCAAAACTGGTTACACCAATCTAAAAGGAATGATACCCATTAAAACAAAAGAATCATGCGAAGCCCAGCAAACTAACACTTTAAGAGATGCCACTTTGGTTACTTTTGTTGTATAGTTTATGGAATTTAAAAAACATGCAACCCTTGCATTAAGCAGCACACCGCAGCTAAAAGTAAAATTGGGTTGGAAAGAATAAATAACAGCAGAAGCATATATTGTAAACGCTAAAAAAAATTATATATCGTCTATAAAATTAGACATATTCACACAAAAAAATGGCTCGGACGTGCGTCCGAGCCATTTTTTTGTGCGTCCGAACCATTTTTTGAGTGGTCCGAACCATTTTTATATACGTCCGAACCATTTTATTGTTCGTCCCAGCCATTTTATCAATAGTCCGAGCCATTTTTAGTTATGTCCGAGCTATTTTTTTGTTTGGAGTTGTTATTTTTTTTATTTGATACCAAACTTAAATACCCAGCTATCAGAAGAGTTAGTTTAGTGCTCTACGGATTATTTATAAAAGTAGTGTCTTTGACACAGGCTTTTTGTCCTTGGTTGGTATCCTCACCAATCAAATTTGAAAAGTTGATGAGAACACCAACTTCGGATATAAAAACTATTTTATTTTCAAAACTGCTTCCACTGGCAAATGATCTGATGGATAATAAATTCCATTATTATCGCAGATAATTTGGTAGTTTTTTAGTTTAAAATTTTTATCGTAAAATATAAAATCTATGCGTTTACATATATTGCTTTTTACTTCAAATCCAGTAAAAGTACAATCCTTATTTTTGCTTTTAGTAAAGCTATCTTTGAAAGGATGATTGGAATTATTAGTTATGCTGTTATAAGCTACCGAATTAGGTTCCGAGTTAAAATCACCAGTTAAAATTACAGCTTCATTACCTGCTATTTCCGTTATTTTATTTAAAATTAGCTTCGCACTTTCTTGCCTTGCCATTTCTCCAATATGATCGAAATGAGTATTGAAAACAAACAACCATTTGTTAGTATTTTTAAGTTTTACTTTTCCATAACTGCATATTCGGGTAATGGCTGCATCCCAACCTTTACTTCCTGCTATTTCGGGTGTTGGCGATAACCAAAATGTATTAGAAGCAACTAATTCAAACATGCTTTTCTTGAAAAAAACAGCCGAAAATTCTCCTTTTTCTTTTCCATCATCTCGTCCAACGCCCACATAAAAATAGTTGGGCAACATGGTTTGTAAATCCAACATTTGGTTATACAAACCTTCTTGAATACAAAGCACATCGGGCGAATATTTTTTCAATAATGAGTCAACAACTTTGGTTCTTTTGCCCCATTGGTTTAAGCCATCCATTGCGGCATCATACCTAATATTATAGGTAATAATTTTTATTTGCTGCGCAAAAATTGAATTTGTACCTGCAATAAAGAGTAATAAAAAGAATAGGAAGTTTTTAAGTTTAAGCATGGTTTAAATATACAAATATTTGAGTAAAATGCTAAGAGTAAAATGCTAAGAGTAAGATGATTTAAAAGAAAGGTCGGCTTTTGAATAAAATCCGTAAATAAATAGGATTTAGCCTCCACAGGAGTCGCAACCTTCTAACGTTTTTGATAACAAGTTATCAAAAATCCCCGAGGGTAAAAAAGCCTGATTTTGACAAAGCGGTTCAGCTGTTTAATAAATGGTATTAATTTTTTTCATATATTACACCGACCTTTCAAAGGCAAATGTAGTTTTTTAAATGAAATAAAAGCAATAAAATTCGGCTTTTTGTAGTGATAAAATTGAACAATAGTATTCATTAAACTACAACATCAGCAAGTGAAATTTACAACTTTTAGTAATTGTTTTGTAATTATATTGAATTGATAATTAAAGAGTTTTGCAGCAGATAATTTAACTAATAATTATTCACTAAAAAATCTAAAAATGATAAAATCAACTAAAATGATTATTGTAGCTTTAATATTTGCTACTACTATTTCAACAATCCTTCCATCGTGTAAAAAAGGTGATAATGATCCTATTGTTTCTTTACGAACAAGAAAAGATCGATTTACAAATACTTGGACATTGGTTAAGTATGAAAAAAATGGAGTAATTCAGGATTTGAACGGAACTACGTATATTTATAATGCATTTAACAATGGTACTTTAAAAAGAACAGTAGAAGGTACCATATTTGGATATCCTGTTAGATCTATTTCAGATGGTACTTGGATGTTTATGAACGATGACGAAGATGTAAAAATTATCATATCGAACGATACCACCATTTACAATATTCAACGACTTGCTTCTAAAGAATTATGGCTTAAAAGAACTGATAATGGTGATACTTACATTTATTACTTTGATGGATTGTAAAAAATAATAATAAATTAGTTGCTAGCAGCCAACAGCCAGTTGCTAGCAGCTATTTTTTTACCAATTAAAAATTCCTTTGGCAGCCAAATAAGGCAAAACAATATATAACAAAACACCTTTAACCAAAAAAAACATAAAGCCCCAAAAACCTAGTTTTTTTATATAACCAAGCCATTTCCATCGCTTGCCATGAGGAACAGGACATTCAAGGGGTTTAGTTTGTGTTTTAGTGATTGTTTTTTCCACAATGCAATTTTAGCTTTTGGTTTTTAAATTTCAATACTGATTTTTATTTGAAAACAATTTTATTACTTTATAACTATGCTTTTCTGTTTTGTAACCAATTGCTGTTTTTACCCTCCACAGCATGTTGTTTTGAATTAGCTTCGTTAGCAAAAAACAACTCTCCAGCAGCAAAAGCATAAGCTTCGTTGTAATTATTTGCTTCTTTTAGGTACTCAGGTTTAAAGTGTTTTTCAATAAACTTGGTATCAAAATTCCCACTAATAAAAGCCTCATGTTTCATTACAAATTTTCCAAAAGGCAAAGTAGTTTCAATACCTGTTATTCTATAATCGTCAATGGCGCGAATCATTCGTTGTGTGGCTTCTTCTCTGTCTTTTCCAAAGGTTATTAGCTTTGCAATCATTGGGTCGTATTGAATTGGAATTTCCATACCAGCCTCAAAACTATCATCTACCCTCACTCCATAACCTTGCGGAGTTTTGTAAGTATTAAGTCTTCCAATATCGGGTAAAAAATTATTGGAAGGGTCTTCAGCACAAACACGTAACTCTATGGCATGTCCAGTTATTTTCAAATCGTTTTGGGTATAACCTAAAGTTTCACCTCTGGCAATTCTAATTTGTTCTTTCACTAAATCTAGGTTTACTATTTGCTCCGTTACTGGATGCTCTACTTGCAAACGAGTATTCATTTCCAGAAAATAAAAATTCAATTTTTCATCTACTAAAAACTCAACCGTTCCCGCACCAACATAATTACAAGCTTTTGCAACATTTACAGCAGCTTCTCCCATTTTTTGTCTAATTTCTTCGGTTAAACAACTGCTTGGTGCTTCTTCCACTAACTTTTGATGTCTGCGTTGAATGCTACATTCACGTTCAAACAAATGAACTATATTTCCATGAGTATCGCCCAATATTTGAAACTCAATATGACGAGGAGCAGCTACATATTTTTCAATAAAAACAGCATCATCGCTAAATGCACTTTTAGCTT
>Ga0247839_1007542_pt1 | contig 11916 bp, 6 predicted proteins | sample LaCruzMarch2015__6_FD_192405 | JGI IMG/M metagenome (GOLD analysis project Ga0247839, IMG submission 192405) | Freshwater microbial communities from meromictic Lake La Cruz, Castile-La Mancha, Spain - LaCruzMarch2015_16m | ecosystem: Environmental > Aquatic > Freshwater > Lake | place: Spain...
CGTGATAGGCGTCGTTGGATCGTAAAATGTGGCAAAGAAGACTGGCGCTGTTGGAGAGCGACACCAGATAGGTGTCAGTCAAAATGCTGCGCGGGCCTATATAGGGAGTGGCCTTGAACATCAGCGTGTTGACTTCTGCCGGCGTGCTCGTTCCAGCGGTGACCATCTGCTGTAAATGGGTGGCAAAATTCGTCTCGCCAGATACGGAATATTTTACGGCATTGGAAAATGTAAAGGACGAGTCCAGCGAACGATACACGGAATCATAGCCATTAATGACGTAAGGCAGAAAATACGGCGCCGTATAGCCGGTGTCCGCTGTCATCATGATCGTGCGCATCGTGTCGGATAGCGAATAAGGCCCATCCAGACCTGCAACTCCAGATACCGTGAATTCATTCGTGTAGCGCGTTTGCAGGTCGCGGGCCGACATGAGCGTCGCATAGCCGCCTTCCGAATACCCGGATAAATACACCCGCCCATCCCATTGTGCATAGACAGAGTTGGTTTTAATCAAATCGCGCCCAGCCCGGATTATGTCCACCACGCAGTTGGCCAGCGATTCTGTGCAATACGGATGCACATTCGTGTTCACGCCCATGCCCGGATAATCCGCCAGCAGCACCGCATATCCGCCCAAGGCATAGAGCGAAGCAAAGGGCACCGTGAATTCATTGTCGCCCCACATGTTGGTCGCCGTAAACATGGACGGCGAATACTTCCGCTCAATCTGCGTGGGATGCTGTAAGGCAAGAATCGGAACCTGATCGTCACCCAAGCCGGCCTTAGGCAAAATCGCCAGGCCAGTCACCGGAATCACCTCTCCGCTTGCCGTGGTCGTCTGATAGGTCACCTTCACATACTCCAGGCCCCGACTCAAATTGATGATGTTCCGCATCAAATACAACGCCCAGTGCCAGACATCTTCAATCGCAGCCCCGGATGCGCCCTCCATCTGGACCTGATGGGCCAGCCGGCTGGCTTCAATTGTGTCAAACGTCGCCTCGCCCGCATACTCAAGGGAAATAACCGGTGAAGACGCCGGTACAGACCGCGCAGAATTCGGACTCGTCGCACCGACAGTCCAAGGGGACATCGCCACGGTAAGCCCTAGTATGCCCGACAGAATCATGGAATGGGTTTGTTTGTGCATAAGAAAAATCCTTGGTAAAGACTCAGGCTCCCGAGTCGATTGTTTATACTCACCGTTGCCGGATCAGGAATGAAAATGGCACACAGGAATGTCTGGGTTCCTTATTTAACCGTTGCCTGTGCTGCGGCGGAAACCGTGAACCTCCCAACCTGGCAGTTACGAACCTTTTATACTTGCCTATGTTGAATTATTTCCAGCGTGAACTCGGGCGTGCTGGCCTGAACCGCCGGATGCCCGGCAATAACAAACACTTCCGCATAGCGACAGCCACACGCTGTGCCCCAAAATTGCCATTGCTCGAGAATCGGATAATCCGTCTGATGCGGCGTGGCAAATTGACACGCATGCGTGCCAATCGCTTCGAGTTTCCGATCCCCAAAACGGGAAATATCAACAAACGTTTCCCATTGAGCCATGCGTTCGCCAAACGTTGCCGTTCCGTTTGGAACATACAAAAGCATGCCCCCATAGCCGGATTCTACCGCCTTCCGATAAGCCTTGGTCACCAATAAACACGTGCCAAGGTGCTCAATATTCCAATCACCCAACGCATGGGTGAATACCGCTTCCGGATTTTTTTCCAGCATCAAATCCGACAGGCGTTTCACCGAAGCCGCATCTTCATAGGCCGTGATAATCGTGGGCGTGTTCGGCGCCACAGTTTTCGGCCGTTCAGAACCATAGCGTAGCTCCTCCACCTTCCCATCATCCCGGGTATAGTGCCGCTGGGGATGCTCCAGGTGAATCGGGACCGTGCCAAATAATTTAGCCGCTGCCGCCGCTTCTAACTTGCGCTGAGGCTCAATCACATGATAGGGCGGTAACGTCGATTCCTTGGTCCCATCCGGCTTCACCCGACTCCACGAACCGGACATGTTGTTCGTGGACATGACATAAACCACGTCATAGCCTTGGTCATGATATTTGAGCAATGTGCCGCCAGCCAGCAATTCAATGTCATCCGCATGCGCACCCACTGCCATCAGACATCGCTTGGTCATCATTACGTCACTCAATCTGCGAAAATCTGCGTAATCTGCGGATACAGTCTTCGCTTTTTAGGGTTTGTTAATCCTATGAAGGGTTCGCCGCGAACCCTTCATTCATTCAGAGTCTACTCGGCCTAGCATTTTGTTCAAACGAAAAAAGGGATCCCCTGATTCGTGCGTATGCCACGCGATCTTTCACTTGACCTCGTGCAGCAGCCCTCAGGCACGGCTCGGCAGGGACGCCACGCCCCACCGATCAGATTATGGAATGGGTTTCGCGCCTTTCCGCTTCCGGATGGAGCCGGGGTGCCCTCACCCCGGTATCCATTCCATAAATCCAGATTTCCTTACCTCCCGGGAAAATACAGTGGCACTTTTCCCGCATTTTATGGAGGGCGGGCGGCTCGACCGCCGGAAATCAGACTGGGGTGAGGGCACCCCGACTCCAAGTAGTCCGCCCTGCAAGCGGGGCGATAAATGCATCGAAATCCAAATTAAATGGTTTCCAGGGTCCGCGGCAAATTCGGCACCGCCACCGGCACTTCCGTGCGAAGATAATGGATAAATGCCCGTAATCCAGCCAGCGAACTCAAATGCGATGCCTGCACTTTCCGATCCTTGGAATAGCCGCGCGACCGGAGATAGGCCAAAATCAGCTTGCGCGAGCATATTGAGCCGCGTTGCTCCCCATATAACTCAATCATTCCACCAATATGCTCCTCAATGATATCGCATAATTCAGCCGTGTCCGGATGGGCATGGATTGTAGGATTAAACGGATCCGTATCATGCAAGGCAATGTTCTTGAAAATCCAGGGATTACCAATGGCCCCGCGGGCTATCATGATCCGACCACACCCCGTAGCCTGCCGCAAAGCCATGGCTGTCGCCACATCAAATATCCCGCCATTGGCAATCACAGGGATTTTTACTGCATCCCTGACCGCACGAATAATATTAACCGCCACAGGCCCCGAATACACGGCCTTGCGAAGGCGCCCGTGTATTGTTAAACATTGAATACCAATGTTTTGCAGCGAAATTGCAAGCTGGATTGTTGGCTCTGGATCCTCCATCGAAAGAATCCGAATCTTGGCTGTCACCGGACAGCGACTATGCTTGATCATCACGTCCAAACAGGATAATGCCAAGGGAGTGTTCAGACATAAATTGGCGCCTGCCCCGAGCTTCGTCACTTTCAAGACCGGACAACCCATATTAAGATCGAGTACATCAAACTCATGCCTGTTGATGATCTTCATGGCCGTATTAATGTACTCAGGATTCGATCCGAGTAATTGAACCCCTAGCCAAGGTTCGTCATGCCCCCGTTGCAGGGTGATCGCACAACGCTCAGGAGCATAGGTTAAACAGGCCGCATTAACCAGCGGCGTAAAAGCATAATAACAACCTAACCGCCGACAAGCCCGGCGAAATGGATAATCCGTGTACTCTGCCAAAGGCGCAAGAATAACGGCATTCTCTGTATAGATAGGGGTCATTGAAATTTTTTATTGAAGAAAACGATGAGTTTCAGGGCAGAGGAATGATCATCCGCCGCGGCAGACATAAAGGGCACAAAAATGAGGCGGAATAAATTGGATACCATCTGAAACAACTGCATCTCGATTTAATTTTTGCTCCGAATTTGTGACTTTTTTGCTTTTTGTGGCTAAATATCAGCTATGCAGTTACATTCATTTTGAATAATTCCCTCTTTTTATGATCACCGCCAAAATGGCAATGTCAGCCGGATTCACACCCGGTATGCGACTGGCTTGACCCAGATTGGCAGGTTTAACCATCTTCAACTTTTGGCGCGACTCATAACGCATAGACGGCAACGTTTCATAATCAATCCAATCCGGAATCACCATCGCCTCGGTGTCCATCATCCTTGAGATGTGCTCAGCTTCCCGGTTAATATAACCTTTATATTTTAAATTGATTTCTACCTGCTGTACAACTTCTTCCGGTAAATCCAATCTGTGCCCCTCAAGATCCACATACCTGATATCCGGCCGTTTCAACATTTGTGCCCCTGATACCTGATTATAATAGGTTGCGTTGAGTCGCTTTATTTCATCCTGAATCATCGCTTGCCAGGATTCAACAGTTTTGATCCGTGATTCAGGTAATACCCCCAACTGCTTGGCAAAAGGCAACATCCTGAATATGGCGTTGTCTTGACGTAACGATAGCCTGTGCTCGGAACGCGATGTAAACATGCGATACGGTTCATCCGTACCCTTAGTCACTAAATCGTCAATCATAACCCCGATATATCCGGTGAATCGTTCAAAAACAATGGGAATATCACCCCGCGCCTTAAGACAGGCATTCATGCCGGCAACCAAGCCCTGCGCAGCCGCTTCTTCATATCCGGTCGTGCCATTAATCTGTCCGGCAAAAAACAGGTTTTCAATGGTCTTGGATTCCAACGTGTGTGATAATTGCTGCGGAATCACGTAATCATACTCGATCGCATAAGCAGGCTTAAGAAAAATCGCCTGCTCAAGACCTGGGATCGAATGGATCATTTCATGTTGCACATCCTCTGGCAAACTGTTTGAGGTGCCATTCGGATATACCTCGTCACAAAACCTTCCTTCAGGTTCAACAAATACGTGATGCTGATCTTTATCCGAAAATTTGACGATCTTGTCTTCAATCGAGGGACAATAACGGACCCCCGTCCCTGTAATCATCCCGCCATATAAAGAACTCAGGTGTAGATTGTCTTTAATAATGCGGTGCGTTTCAGAAGTCGTGTGGGTCAAGTGACAGGGGATCTGATTTGAGCCTGGTAGCCATGGACGCATTGAGGGATGGAAATGTTCCACGTGGAACATTGAGGCATATTCTGATTCCGATACCTCCCTATGTTCCACGTGGAACATTCGCCAATCTGTCCTTGCCACATGTGAAAAAAATGACGGCGGCTCAATCCCAGGCTGCACCGTCATCTTTCCATAATCAATCGAATCCTTGTGGAGCCGGGGCGGCGTGCCCGTCTTGAACCTGGCCATTGAAATCCCAATCCCCCTAATGGATTTGCCCAATTCATCCGCCGCTTGCTCGTCAATCCGTCCACCTCCCACAGACTTTGACCCAATATGAATAACGCCGCCAACAAATGTTCCTGCAGTGACAACAACCGTCTTTCCCTTTACCACTCCCCCATTATTAATCGTGACACCACAAATCTTGCCGTGTCTCACGTCTAAAGCTGTGGCCAGGCCTTCAATAATATGAAGCGTCGGTACACTATCCAGCACTGCCTGCATCCGACTCGAAAACGACGCTTTGTCACATTGCACCCTAAAGGCCTGAACTGCCGGGCCTTTGCTCGTATTTAATATCCTGAACTGAATTCCCGTATAATCCGTGTTAATCCCTATCTCACCACCCAAGGCATCAATCTCACAAACCAAATGCGATTTGGCAATCCCTCCCACCGCCGGATTACACGACATCCTGGCAATTGCAGACTTTTCAATGGTCACCAAGGCTGTACGCGCCCCCATGCGCGCCGCCATCAAGGCCGCCTCACACCCAGCATGCCCTGCACCCATCACGATAACGTCATAGTCTGAATTTTGCATGAAGTCAAAATTTATAGCATTGTCAGCCAATTCTTTCTGCGTCTTAATCCTGTACATCCTGTTAATCCTGTCTAAAAATATTCCTGTCACTATTCTGTCTTATATCTTCATCGCTACTTTCCCACACAAAACCGCGAAAAAACCGCCTCCAACAATTCACGATGATAAATCCGACCTGTCATCGTCCCAACCTGCTCAGCCGCCTGCCTGAGATGCGATGCGCATAATACAATGCCATCGTCCCGCCCATTCTCAAGCAATTCGACCGCCGCTTCAACTTCAACCTTCGCCCTCTCCAATATGTTCCTGTGTCGCTCCGAAATTACGGCTTGATGATGACCTGACACGCTAATACCTAAAATCTTGATCAGCGCTGCTTTCAAAATGTCCAACCCCTGATTCTCTTTGGCACTGATGGAAATAACCGTATACTCAACCGGAATGGGCTTGCATTTTAACCCCTGCAATGCCAAATCAGACTTGTTAAGTGCCACAATCGATTTCCTGGGATCCATCTGATGAATTGCCGCCAGCTCCTCAGCAGTGGGTTCTTGGGTGGCATCTAATATATAAATCTGAATGTCTGCCTTTTCAATGTGGTCAATGGCCCTGCGAATGCCTTCCTTTTCAATCACACACGTCGACGCTCGCAATCCAGCCGTATCTGCGATTCGTAGCGGAATCCCATCCAAGACCAATGATTCCTCAATAATATCCCGTGTTGTCCCTGGAATTTCCGATGTGATGGCGCGATCTCGACCCAGAATGGCATTAAATAACGTCGACTTACCCACATTAGGCTTTCCATAAATGACCACCAACGCCCCATCCCTCAACAAATGCCCCTCATCCCACGTTGAAATTAAACCATCAATTTGGTCCAAAGACATCATAAGCCGTTCTAATACAACAATATGCAAATTATTTTGAATCTCATCTTCACTAAAATCCAGACTAGCCTCAAGATCGCTACACGCGCTCACAATTTTGTCGTATAATGCGTTGATTGAACGACTTAAACTGCCTTCAAGCTGCTCAATCGCTGCACTGGCCGCACGATCACTCTGGGCCCGGATAAGATCCAAAACCGCCTCTGCCTGAACCAGATCAAGCCGGCCATTCAAAAATGCGCGCTTCGTGAATTCACCCGGATCTGCCGCCCTCGCTCCCGCCTCCAGAACCGCACGGAGCAAGCGCCTGGCTGCCAACACGCCCCCATGCCCCTGAAATTCGACCACATCCTCCCGGGTATAACTGTGCGGCGCCCGCATAATCAACGCCACAACTTCATCAATTAGAACGCCATCAACCCTGATCGTTCCACGCAAGAACGAGCCCCCAGTCCGGGTTGAGGGTAGGGAACCCTGTGCCGTGATTAATTGATCGGCAATCGCCAAGCTGCCAGGTCCCGAAACCCGCACAATACTAATCCCACCTTCACCCAGAGGCGTGGCTATCGCTGCAATCGTATCTGTACCGCTGTCACTCATTATTTTCCTAGCGCGGGCTGTACCCGCAACCTGATCAATCAATGAATATCGAACAAAGAAAATTCTTTGTCTTTTTGTTTTTTATGACAGAGTTCAGCGGTTAAGGGATCAAATCATCTGGAACTGCGATGAAAAACAAGAAAATTTAACCACAAAACACACAAAACACACGAAAATTAAAAGCAAAGCCCTCTTTGGCCTTTAGAGGCCATCACGAATACGTTTCAAATGCCTCTATATTTGAAAAATAGTTGTTGACAAAAATTTAAATTTAAATATTTTTTAAACTCTAAACCGAAAAGAAGTTACGACAATTTGGTGCCGCAGAAATTCCATCCGATGTGGATAGTCGGGTGGATTGAGAAGAAACGTGTGCAGTGATGGTGACAGAGGAGGGGGCTGATAATGGCTTTGACTCGGTTGTTCATTCTGTCTGTCTTTGGTTTCGGATTCTTCTTGTCAACCTTTCAAGGTATAACCGCCGAGTCGGTTTGCGCCACGGTCAAAATCGAGATCGCCCAGGAATTGACGCTGGAACGTGAAGGTTTCGACGCGCACATGCGGATCAATAACGGTATTGAAAATATCGCGCTGAACGATGTGAGCGTGACCGTTAAATTCACCGATGCCGATGGTCAACCTGTGGTGGCCACATCAGATTCGGACAATACCCATGCTTCGTTTTATATCCGTGTAGACTCCATGTCGGGGATCGCAGATGTCGCTGGCTCGGGTGTCGTTAATCCGTCAACCAGCGCCGATATCCATTGGCTGATTATTCCCTCACCCGGTGCGGGCGGTGCCAATCCGCAAGGAACACTCTATTATGTCGGCGCCACACTGGCCTATCGGATCGGCGAGTCCTCGAATGTCACCGAGGTGACGCCGGATTATATTTACGTCAAGCCCATGCCCAGTCTGGCCCTGGATTATTTTCTTCCGGCCCAAGTTTATGGCGATGACGCCTTTACTGCGGAAATTGAACCGCCTGTGCCCTATTCCCTCGGGGTGCGCGTCAAAAATATCGGATATGGCACGGCCCGTAATTTCAAGCTGGATTCGTGCCAACCTGGAATCACAGAAAACGTCAATGGATTCCAGGTTGGTTTTACGATCCGCAGTTGCGAAATGAATGGCGTGCCGCAGGCCAATACCTTGCTGCTCGACTTCGGCAATATTGCGCCCTCCACCACCGCCGCCGCCCGCTGGCTTATGACCAGCACGCTGTCCGGGACTTTTACGAATTTTGCGGCCAGTTTTTCACATGCCGATGAACTCGGCGGCCAGCTAACCTCGCTGATCCAACAGGAAAACCTGAAGACGCACAGGCTGATTCACGACGTGCAGGTGGATTTACCCGGTCGGGATCAGGTTCGGGATTACCTGGCTGACGATGGATTTGTCTACGAGTCCGATGGGCTGGACAGCGCCGTGACCAATCTCAGCGCGAACGCCCAGTTGACGGCCACCGGAATCCTGTATCGATTGACATTGCCTTCATCGGAAGTCGGATTCGCTTATGTGAAACTTGCCAGTCCGGTCACCCACGATATGGCATTGGACTCTGTTTTGCGCTCGGACGGCAAGCGCCTTAAGGAGGCCAATGTCTGGCTTTCGAAAGAACGCAAATCGAATCCAGCAGAGGGCTGGAATTGTTTCTTCAATCTCTTTGACTCTAACCCGTCTAACGGCTCTTACAGCATCACCTTTATCGCTTCCACCAATCTCAACCATGCGCCGGTCGTGGTCGCTCCAGAGTCTGCGATGGCTTTTGCCGGCGAAAACCTATGCCTCACGGCGCAAGGAACGGATGAAGACGGCGCCGCTCCAGCGCTCCATACCGGCAATTTGCCTGGCGGCGCACGATTTCTCGACCTCGGCAACGGGATCGGTGTTTTTTCCTGGACCCCGACCTCCGGACAACTCGGCGATTACTGGGTTCATTTTGAGGCAACCGATGGCCTCTTGACGAATTCGAAAGCGACAAAAATATCGGTTTTAAGCGCTCCGAACCGACCTGGCCCCGGATGGTGGCAACGCCGCGAGGTCCTTATAAGCACACCGACCGGCACGAACGACTACGCGGCGGCTAATCAGGGGCAGGTCAAACATATCGCCCGATCAGCCTGGGATGAGCTGGAAGCGCTACCAGGCGGCGCCGGGTTTACGTTTGCCGTAAGCAACGTCCAAAACTATGCGGCCGTCAATATCGGCCAATTGAAATACATGGCCGCGCCATTCTATGATCGCTTGCAGATGACGTACCCGTGGCTGGATGCCGCAGTTACCAACGATTTTGCCGCGGCCAATGTCGGCCAGGTGAAAAATCTGTTTAGCTTTAATCCCGGACTCGATTCCGATGGCGACGGCATGCCCGATGGGTGGGAGCGACAATATGGTTTTTGCCCCACCCAAGCGCTCGATGCCGCCCAGGATGCGAATACCAATGGCATTCCGAATGTCGAGGAATTTCTGCGCCATACGAATCCGCGTTAAGATTGAGTAACGACAAAGAATTTTAACCACGAAACACACGGAACACACGAAATGAAAGACAAGGGAACGGCATGAGGAGATATGCTTTAGCACCTTATCTACTGGGATCTGTCATTAATAACAAGAAACTAACCACGGATGTCACGGATAATAAGCTCAAAAGACTGATCACCATGAATCTTCAATCCGTGTCATCAGTGTAATCCGTGGTTGTTGGCTTTGGGTTTCGGGTACAGCCCGCATTAGACAGGATTAATAGAAGCATGAAGGATTTATCCTATAATAATTTCCGACCCTTTCGTGTGTTGGGTGTGTTTCGTGGTTAAATTCCTAGAATTTCCGGGAGAAAACTCGAAAATGTCCGTTGTTCCGCCCATCAGAACCATCGCCCCACTCCTTGTCGTCTTCTTCTACTTGGCTGTTTCACCCCACGGCCACGCCGCCCCAGTGTCGCTTTCCCTGTTTTATACCGAAGGCTGCCATCAATGCGCCGAGGTCAAACGGCTGCTGGATAAAATAGAGCGTATGCATGCCGGTAAACTCACGGTCAAACGCCTGGAAATTACGGATCTCGAGAATTACAAACAACTGATGGCGTTGGAACGTGAGCTGGGGATTACTCAAAGTTCGCCCATGGAGGTCTTTATCGGTCGACATTGTCTTTCTGGGTATGATCGTATCCTGCGCGAACTTGAGCCCACGGTCGCCGATGTCCTTGCCCAAGCCATTTCCGCGCCGGATGCTCGGACCCTGCCAACCGAAGCCATTCGAACGCAAGCCAACAACGCTCCTGTCCCGGCACTGGGGGCTCGATCATCGGTCATTCTGTCGCCGCTCCTGATTGCCGGCGCCGGGTTGGCCGATGGCATTAATCCCTGCGCGTTCGCCACCATCGTGTTTTTGGTCTCGTTGCTCGCCGGTCGGCGTTTCAGCCCCGGCGTTAGGCTCGCCGCCGGACTCGTCTTCGCCTTCGCCGTGTTCCTGGCCTATTTCCTTATGGGGCTGGGCGCTTTTCATTTCCTGCACCGACTTCCGTATTTCCCCTCTTTTTCGAATGGGCTCTACTGGGCCGTGGCGGTATTCGCATGCCTATTGGGGGCGCTCAGCGTGAAAGATGCTTGGGCCTATCGCCGAACCGGCAGTCCGGAATCCCTTTGGCTGAAACTGCCGACAGGCATTCGCGGTCAAATCCATGACATCCTTCGCCATGTCGTCCGACCTCCCTCATCCGCAGCCGGCTCATCCTCTTTTGCGGCAGGTTCCCGTGTGGGGATGGTATCCCTATGTTTTCTGGCTGGACTGGGCATTTCGGCGCTGGAAGTCGTGTGTACGGGTCAGATGTATTTACCGACGCTCATGGTCATGACGCAACAAGCATCCACGCGCATGACCGGCATGGGCTGGCTGCTGCTCTATAACATTATGTTTATTCTTCCGTTGCTCGGCGTCCTCGCCCTTTGCCTGGCCGGATTGAAAGTGGAGCGGTTATTGGGCGTCTCAAAAGCGGCAGTTGTGTGGTCCAAGTGGGTCATGGCCTTCATCTTTTTCGGTCTTGGCACGGCCATGATCGTGCCGAGGCTGCGATAATTCGGGAAAAGGCGAACACCGAATATATTTTCCCTGAACCCTGATCTGCCTGCTCGGTTACAGTAAAAATATGAAAACAAAACCACAACGTTCAGCGAATGCTTCCCCATTCTTTAAACGGCGCCGACAAACAGCATGGCTCGCCGCTTCGATCATCGGAATTGCGCTTGCCTGGGGTGCCGCCGCCGGTTTCACCCCCGTTGATTCCACGAACGCGCCGACCGCCACAAATGCCGCCTACTTTCTTTTCGGCTGGTCGGAACGATTGCAAACGAATGGCACGGTGTTGCCCGTCAATGACGATCATCCAGGTTGGATCATGCCAGCATCGTGGAACAAGGGGTGGATTGATCCGGAACTGCCTGCTTTTCTCTCCTCCGATCCCTTGACGCCCGGCGAAGTCAGCATCCCTCTGGATCGTCGAATGGCTCCCGCCCATCTGCTTTTGGGGTTGACTCTCGCGGGAACAGAAGACGCAGCCGTCGGACTGTATTTGACGGGGGCAAACCGGTCTTCCTTTCAGCTGCATAACAACCTGCTCGCGGATTCGAACGCCCTGTTGGGCGAGGACGGTTGGCTGCGTATCACCGTGCGGG
>Ga0247839_1007545_pt1 | contig 11909 bp, 6 predicted proteins | sample LaCruzMarch2015__6_FD_192405 | JGI IMG/M metagenome (GOLD analysis project Ga0247839, IMG submission 192405) | Freshwater microbial communities from meromictic Lake La Cruz, Castile-La Mancha, Spain - LaCruzMarch2015_16m | ecosystem: Environmental > Aquatic > Freshwater > Lake | place: Spain...
ACGGCATTTACCGCTATGTCATCGGCAACCTCACGTTTCGGTCGCAAGCCGAGCGGTTGCTTCGCGAGGTGCGTTTGGCAGGCTATCCTGATGCATTTATTGTAGACATCAACAATCCAGAACGCTACAAAGAAGAAGTGGTGCTGCTTAACGAATTGAGCATTCAGCGCCAGTTGGTGGGCGATGTAGAATTCCGTGTTCAAATTGGCGCCTTTGCCGAAGCATTGCCCGAGCATTTAGCCCAACTCTATTTTCAATTAGAAGGGTTGCGTGAAGTGCCCACCAGCGACTTGACGCTACTAACAGTTGGCTCTTTTAATACCTATATCCTAGCACAAAACGAAAAAGATAGGCTTGGGGCGTTGGGCTTTAAAGATGCGTTTATTACCGCATTTAACCAAGGACAGCGCATACCAACAAACATGGCACTGCGTTATTTAGAAACTAAAAAACAGTAAAAAGACGCAGGTTGTTCTACTTCTCAATTACCTCATAGGTAATCTTCTTCACCCCATTCACCCTATTAGCCTCCATCGTGTGCATCACTTGGAGGTAGAAGCTACCTGCATAAGCGAAGTTCACCCCTTCTAGGGTTATGGTAACCGTTTTGTCGCGATAGTTGAGCACCTTCTCGTCTGTAACATCAATGGTGCGTGGCAAAAATAGAATGCCTTGTTCGGGGCTTATCACTTTCACTTTGAAATGCAAACTGCTAAACTCATAATTGCCGTCAAAATGAAAGGTGAGCTGCACTTGGCGCGGTAGTGCTTGATCAAACTTTAATCGGAAAAGTGGACTATGGTCGCGCAGCCAAACATTACCAGGGAAGGCCGAACCCACCAAATCTTTAGACACAATAAGAGAGGTGTTGCTGGCCGCACGAAACGAGCCTTGGATATCCGACACAGCTTCTACATCGGCATTTACCAACATAATTTTGGCAGTGAGGTGCTCGCCTTGACGCATGAGGATTTGCTTCAATACACCCTTATAATTCTCTGTAAGCGAAAGATTATCATACAAGGTGTCGCTGCCGATGATGTACTGAATTCGCAAAAACAAAGGCGACACTGCCCACGATTTGGCATTCAACGAAAAACTGATGTCTACGTACGCATCAAATTCTGAAGTATACACCATCGTTACGGGTGTTTTCCGCGATAGGGAAGTAAACTCCACAGCGCTGGTAGCATAATAGGAAAGCAACAAGAAGAATAGAATAGATAATCGCATTAGTACATCTTTTTTCGTTTCAGAAGATAGGGCAACAGCACTTGGTCGAATTTTCGATTGATGTCGGCCTGCACCAACTCAATGCCATATTGCCCACATTTCAGTTTCAATTGCCGTTCAAATTCTTGCATGGAAGTCAAATACGCCTCCTTCACATCCATTGGATTTAGCTTCAGTTCTTCGCCAGTTTCCAAATCTATAAATCGATAGGGACGATTCTCAAACTGGAATTCAAGTTCGTGCTTCTTATCGGCCACATGAAATAAAATCACCTCGTGTTTATTATGCCGCAGATGTTGCAGCGCGGCCCACAAATCGTCTTGGCTTTTCTCCGAGTTTTCCATCATATCGCTAAACACGATAACCAACGATCTGCGTTTTATTTTATCAGCAATCTCGTGCAACGCCTGCGCACCCGAACTCTTAGTGCGGTATCCATCAGACAAGGGATGAAGGAGTTTTTCGAGTTCCGTAAAAACCAATTTGGAATGCACCTGTGTGGAACGTGTATCGGTGTGCACATGCACTTCATCAGAAAACAATGAAATGCCAAATGCATCACGTTGCTTTTTGAGCAGATGCACCAACGATGCAGCAGCATAAGTCGCAAATCCAATTTTGTTCACCTGCGTTAGCCCTGTATTGTCCGACACTGGAAAATACATAGAAGAAGATGTATCTATCACTATCTGACAGCGCAAATTGGTTTCTTCCTCATAGCGTTTCACAAACAACTTTTCTGTTCGCGCAAAGAGTTTCCAGTCAATATGGCGTGTAGTTTCGCCTGTATTATACAAGCGATGCTCGGCAAACTCGACAGAAAATCCGTGAAAAGGGCTTTTGTGCAACCCCGTAATAAAACCCTCTACCACTTGCTTGGCCAACAATTCGAGTTGACTGAATTGTTTAACAGATTGGCTTTGGAGAGATATGCTCATGAGGTGGGTAAAGATAAAATGAAAAGGGTGTAAAGACCGAAGACCAATTGGGGTCTTTTGTCTTTACACCCTTCGGTGCTTAAGCAGCAAAAAATTAGATTATCGCGTCAAGTTTAGCTGCAAACGTTTGCTTTGGCACAGCGCCAACAACCTTGTCTACTTGCTCACCATTTTTGAAAAACAATAAGGTTGGGATATTTCTAATTCCCAAACGCGCAGAAATCTCAGGATTATTATCCACATCCACTTTTCCAATCACGGCTCTGCCTTCGTAGTCTTTGGCTAGTTCTTCCACTATTGGAGCCACCATGCGGCAAGGGCCACACCATACTGCCCAAAAGTCCACAAGTACTGGCTTGTCTGATTTCAGTACTAATTCATCAAAATTCGCATCGGTTAATTCTAAGGCCATTATTTCAATATTTTAAGATGTTTGTCGGTTTAATTTATAGGACCACAAAAGTAGCAAATACCAAAGGGCGCAAATGTAAAAAGCGAACTACTGAACTTGACTACTTATAAACTGCTTCGACTAATGCGGCAAAAAAAAGAGGCCTCCATGCGGAAGCCTCTTTTCATTATGGATTCTAGTGGTTTTGGTTAACGCACCACCAACACATCGCCTTGAAGCTTGTACTGGGTTTCGCTGTCTCCATCAATTCCTACAGCAGTAATTACATAGTAGTAGGTTCCTGGCTCCACTTCTACTCCACTCAAGGTGCGGCCTTCCCATCCTCCAAGCGGCTGAGTCCACTCATATACCAACTGCCCCCAACGATTGAACACTTGACCCGTAAAGGATTTGATATTCCTAATTTCAAATGGGAAGAAATTGTTTTGCGTTGGGTCTATTGGGAACATATCATTGAATCCATCTGCATTTGGGGTAATCACATTTGGAATATTGATTAACGAAGTAGGTTCTATATACACAGCATCCTGAATTAGGACCGAATCGATACAACCTGTAGTGCCATCAAAGGCAATCAAGAGTATATCGAACGCGCCCGAATCGGCATACATATACCTGAAGTCATCCAAATCTTCGGTGGTGATAACGGTTCCATCGCCAAACTGCCACTCATAGGAAGTGCCTCCAACGGAAGTATTTGTAATGGTAAGTTCAAGGGGCTGCAAACCAGTTTCGGGAGAGATGCTAAAACCAGCACTAAACGGAACAATTGGCGCATCGATGGTGGCCAATGCTGAGGTAACACAACCATTGTTATCAGTAATCGCAACGGTGTATGTCCCTTGAGCCAATCCAATCGCGGTGCTTGATTGCTGCCCCGCTTGGTCTGACCAGAGGTAACTGTACGGAAGTGAACCTCCAGTTACAGCTACTTGAGCGACACCATCAGCACCGCCCTCACAGGTTATAGGAGTTTCTTGTGTAACACTTGCCGCCAATACGTCTGGCTCAGAAATTACAAGTCCAGAAAGTGTTGCTGGGCAGTTGTTGGCATCCAACACTACCACACCATAATTTCCTGGGCTAAGATTGCTAGCAGTTGCAGTAGTTTGAATAGTCGGGTCGTTCCATTGGAATGTATATCCAGGAGTACCACCAATCACGTTGAGCGCGATGCTTCCATCATTTGCACCAAAACATGAAATTGTAGATAGCTGCGATACGGTTGCTTGCACCAATGTAGGTTGACCCACAAGGATGTTGTTGAAGGTTTCATCGCATCCATTAGCGTCTGTAACGGTTACTGAATAGGTTCCTGCAAGAATGCCAGTAACGGTTTGCCCTGTGAGATTTCCGGGACTCCAAGCGTATGAATATGCCCCAGTTCCACCCGTAACGTTTGCAATTATTTGCGCAGAAGCCGTTCCGAAGCACGAAGCATCTTGAATATCTACTGCGATATTGATGGGCGCGGGTTCAGTGATTTCCACCGATGCGGTGGCAGTACAGCCATTATCATCCGTAACAACCACATTATAAGTTCCAATAGCAAGACCACCAACTTGATTGTTAGTAGAAAGTGTTGGGTCGTCCCATTGATAGTCGAAAGGTGCAGTGCCGCCTGTTTGCGTAACGCTTGCCACACCATCGTTTCCACCAGTGCAGGAAACTTCACTCGTTTGAACCGCAATTGGAAGCAATTCTCCTGGTTCGGTGATGGTTACTGTAACAATAGTGTCGCAGGTCGAAGAACTTGAAACAATTACCTGCCACGAACCCGCGGGAAGATTGCTTGCTGTAGCGGCTGTTTGAGCCAAAGGATCATTCCAAAGGAAGGTGACACTTGGGTTTCCTACAATGTTTACAGTGGCTTGGCCATCGTTTGCTCCATTGCAGCTCACATTTTGGTCGATAGTAACTGTAGCGGCAAAAGGAGCTGGGTCAAGAATATCGACACTCGCAGTTCCAATACACCCATTGTCATCCGTTATCTCAACAGTCCATGTTCCTGAAGGAAGATTGATAGCAGTTTCGGTGATTTGAGAGTTGGGGTCGTCCCAAATAACAGTGTAAGGCGCTGTGCCACCGAGTGGGGTTACAGTAGCTTCGCCAGTGGCAGCACCAAAACAATCGGCATCAATGGTTCCAAAAATTTGCCCGGTTAAAATTGCAGGCTCATCAATTACTACAGTCTCAGTTAGGGCACAACCTCCAGCATCTTGAATTAGTACATTATAAGAACCCGCAGCTAAACCTGTGCCAGATGAGATGTTTGCTGCACTAGAATTGGCCACACCAACGGGCCATGTAAACACGATAGGCGCAACTCCTCCTGTTACTGTAATTGTGGCCTGCCCATCTGCACTACCGAAGCAAAGGGCATCGGTTACAACCGTTGCAGCAACGGGAGGGACAAATCCAGCCAAATCACCAATGTGCACGGTACCAACACCAGCGGCACCACCTTGACCAGCACCACCGGGAACTTGCGTATTGGGCGTCACCACGTTGGTGAAACATGGGTTTGTGAATACTTTAATACGGCCACCAGAACCGCCTCCACCAAGTGCTCCAGCAGTTCCATTGTTAGCTGAACCGCCTGTGGAACCAAAGCAGAAAAAATCGTTGTTATTGCAAGCCCCAGAACCCAAACCGCCAGCGCCACCAGCGCCACCTATTCCGCCTTGCGAACGCAATGTGCCAGTAATTGTGGCTAGTCCGTTTGCAGTAATATATATACCACCTCCAGAACCACCACCACTACCAGCACCTCCACCCGCACCAGACGAATAAGTTACCTCACCGCAATCGTCACAACCATCGGTGCAGCAGCGTGGTGATAATCCTCCATTACCTCCAGCGCCTCCAGCACCGCCATTACCTCCGGAAACAGAGACAGTTCCTGAAATAGTTAAGGCTCCAGTAGAGTTGAGCGTGATTATACCACCACCATTTCCACCACCATTTCCACTACCACCATCATTGGCGCTTTTGCCACCACCACCACCACCAGCACCACCAGAACCAAGGGCAATATCAGGACCTGTAGGGGTGCCATACGCAGCGCTTGTTGCTCCGCCTGCTCCTCCTGTACCTGTTGTAGTTGATGTGCAACCAGCAAGGCTAACCCCAGCAAAGTTGCCGCCATTGTAGGCCGAACCATTTCCACCAATGCCGCCCGCCAAAGCTGCGCCACCATAGCTGCCTCCACCTGCGCCACCCGCGCCACCTGCACCAGGCACAAAACCATACTCATCTCCAAAATTTTGACACTGCTGCTTTGGACCTCGCCCAAGCGTACCTACCACTCCTGCAACTCCAGCACCTGGACCAGACCCTGCTGCACCTGGTTGGCCTGGATTTACTTCAACTACAAGGCAATCATCCTTACTCAAACATCCTAAAAGCGAGCTAATGTTACTACCTGTATTGGCACCTGCACCTCCTACTCCACCTGGCAATCCAGCGCCATCGGCAATAATATCTCCGAGAACTTCAATGCTCGAGGCGTTGATAACCAATTCACCACATCCATTGCTCGAATATGGAGTAACGGTAACCGTTACCCCAGCATTAACTCGAAAAATGCCCGCAACGTTGTGAATACCTGAAAGCGTGGTATTGGAAGAAATAATTAAATCTCCAGCATGAGGAGTGGTGCCGCATTGGGCTTTAGCATCACGTACATTGATAGCTAAAAAAGCTGTCATTATGATGAGTAAAAATCCTTGTTTCATTGAGCGATTTATAATTTCTCCATAATACGGAGGCAAGCAACAAATCTATCAAAATGAATGAATTGTCGAATCATTTATCTCAGGCCCGAATCGGACACCTCGGTAGGCCACAATTGAGAAATTTTCACCTGAGAAAAAACGGATGAACGCTGTCCAATTATTTTGCTTCCAACTAGGAAAGACGTACGTTTGGGACTATGAAATATTTGGAAGAACTAAACCCACAACAGCGCTTGGCAGTTGAAAATACTGAAGGACCGGTGATGATTATTGCAGGTGCGGGATCAGGAAAAACACGTGTGCTTACCTACCGTGTAGGACATTTGATGAACAAAGGAGTTGACTCCTTTCGCATCCTTGCCTTAACTTTCACCAACAAGGCCGCGAAAGAAATGCGTCATCGCATCGAAACCATGGTTGGCCCTGAGGCTAAAAACATTTGGATGGGAACATTCCATTCCGTTTTCTCAAGAATTTTAAGAGCTGAAGCAGATAAGATTGGATACCCTACCAACTTCACCATTTACGACTCCGCAGATTCCAAAAATCTTATCAATGATATTTTAAAGGAGGAATCATTAGACGAAAAAACGTACAAACCTTCAATGGTTTTGAGTAGAATTTCATCGGCTAAAACGAATCTCATTTCAGCCAATGAATATTTAAGAAATGATCAAATTATTGCTGAAGACCGCATGAGCGCTAAGCCTCAGCTAGGCGTGATTTACAAGAAATATTCCGACCGATTATTCAAATCTGGAGCAATGGATTTTGATGATTTGTTGTATTGGACAAACGTTTTATTGCGCGATTTCCCTGAAGTTCTGAACAAATATCAAAACCGTTTTAAATACATTATGGTGGATGAGTATCAAGACACCAACTATGCGCAATACCTCATTGTAAAACGTCTTGCAGCCAAATTGGAGAACATTTGTGTGGTGGGAGATGACGCCCAAAGCATATATGCTTTTCGTGGAGCCAACATTGAAAACATCCTAAACTTCAAGAAGGATTATCCCGATGTAAAAGTCTTCAAATTGGAGCAGAATTATCGAAGCACGCAACATATTGTGAATGCTGCAAATAGTGTAATCGCACAGAATAAAGACCAATTAAAAAAAACAGTTTGGACTCAAAATGACGAAGGTGAGCGCATTAAAGTGATGCGAGCTTTAACCGACAATGAAGAAGGAATGATGATTGCTCGGTCCATTTTTGAGACAAAAATGAACCAGCAAGCAAAGGAAAATGAGTTTGCCATTCTCTACAGAACCAATGCGCAGTCTAGAGCTTTGGAGGAAGGGCTTCGCAAAATGAATATTCCCTACAGAATTTATGGCGGGCAAAGTTTCTACCAAAGAAAAGAAGTGAAAGACTTGCTTTCATATTTCAGATTGGTCATTAACCCAAAAGATGAAGAGGCTCTAAAACGGGTAATTAACTACCCCATCAGAGGGATTGGGAAAACCACCTTAGAGCGCGCTGTAGTTTTGGCCAATGATTGGAATGTTGATTTATGGTCGGTTATTTCAAATCCTCAGGTTCGAGGTACTAATTTCAATACTGGAACAACTGCTAAGTTCGATCAATTCGCTATGATGATTCGAAGTTTTCAGGTTGAATTAGCTAGTCTAGATGCGTTTGAATTAGCCAGTAAAATTGCTGCGTCATCAGGAATTTTAAAGGAATTGTACTCTGACCGTACACCAGAAGGCGTGAGTCGCTATGAGAACATTCAAGAACTACTAAACGGAATTAAAGAATTCGTGGAGGACACGCCAGGAGAAGACGAAGTAGTTGAAGAAGGCGCCAAATCTTTAGAGCGGTTTACTGCGGATGTTGCCCTATTAACAGATTCAGATTCCGACAAAGACAATGAAAATATCAGTCGCGTTTCGCTGATGACCATTCATGCTTCGAAGGGATTGGAATTTCCTTACATATTTATAGCTGGGTTGGAAGAAAATCTCTTTCCATCGCAACTTTCCTTAAGTTCAAGAACCGATTTAGAAGAAGAACGTAGGCTTTTTTATGTGGCGCTAACCCGCGCGGAGAAAGAGGTTTCATTGAGCTATGCGCTTAGTCGATTTCGTTGGGGCCAATTGGTGCATGGCGAACCTAGCCGTTTTTTAGATGAAATACCAGAAATGTACCTTGATATGTCGGCTGCAATGAGTCGCGACTTACCAGAAAAAACTATACCTTCGCGGTCTTGGTCTTCAAAAACTGAGCCTAGTAAAAACCAAAATCCAACACCAAAGCCAAACAAACCAATGAAAGACCGGAATCTTACCAAATATGATGACAGCCGATTAGAAGGTGCCGTGGACAATACGTCTGGAAACAGCGGGAATATTGAAAAAATCGTAATCGGCACCCAAGTCATTCACGACAAATTTGGTAAAGGTCAAGTAATTGCAATGGAAGGCATTGCACCCAACCTAAAAGCAACGGTTTTCTTTCAAGGTGCTGGGAATAAACAATTGTTGCTAAAGTTTGCCAAGCTCAGAATCATCGGGCAAAGTAGAAATGAACCCTAAGTTCAACATCCTCCAAAAACTCTTTCCGAAGCAAACAATTTGGTGGGTAGAGCTTATTGGTTCGTCCTTCATTTTTGCGTCCGTTTATCTTCTGCTTTATATTACCTACCATGCTGCAACAGCAACCGCTGCGGCACACTTTGGGTTAGATCCAGTTCTATACCTCGACAAAATTAACTACGGCAACAGCAGTGGTTGGTATCCACACGCTGTGAAGCGCGTTTTTGTAATTGGTGCAATACTGATGGGAGTCTTGGGCGTGGCTTTCTACATTTTATATGCTGCAGTTAGAAAGACATTCATTTTCGTTCGATTATTTATGCTGTGGGCCAGCATTATTTCCTTTGGCTTGTTAGCTCAACGTCTTGTAGGAGTGCTTATTTCGTTCAACTTTGAATTTCGGAAACTTGGTGAAATAGGCTTTGAATTGGCTGTATTTGGAGCGTACATGTACTACCTGCCTACAACTTTTTCCATGATGGCTTTCACTGGACTGTTGCTTATGATAGCCGTTGGATTCTTTGTTGGCAAACCGTTTCTCCAATCTGCTTGGTCTTCTCTCCAAATTGGTGACGAGAAAAGCAGATTTAACTACTTAAAGTATCAAGTTATACTTCCTTATTTCTTTGGGATGATACTCGTCACCCTAATAATGTTTCCTTACAACATGATCTCCAATGTCATGGCATTTGCCTGCATTGGTCTTTGCTTAGTTTTTGCAATTGTAAGAGCAATGCTGCTAGGTCCAGTAGTAGTTCCTCGTCAAAAAACTGGGAACGTTGGGCGCTTGTACCTGCCGCAATGCTTGTTGCAAGCATTCTGTTCCTGAGAGTCTTTATGGCTTTAGGTATTCGCTTTTAGCCCAATATTAAATCGTCAGCTTGTACTGTAGTGTAAAGCTACGTGGTGCCTCCATTATTCCAGGTCGCATTGAGAAGAATTCATTTGTGGCATTCTTCACAATAAACCCAACGGTTGAACGCTTTCCAATTCTGTAGAAAGCACGTGCATCTATGCGCCATATTCCACTGCTATTGAGTTTACGATAGTCAGACACTCCTGGAAGGAGCGATTCGAACTCTGCATCAATGCGATCCATAAAGCTGTTGTATTCCGCGTTAAATCCAAGCGTGAATTTCCATAAATCAAATTCAAGGTCGGCTTTAAACACATTGGCTATCCGATACTTTAATATACTCTGCTGTTGAAGTGAATCCGGATTTGATATGCTGGTAAACAAGTTTTGCATGTAAACATTCACATTAAGCTGAGTGGTATCATCTTCCAAATCTGCTGGGTAGTTGAATGTGTAACCTACATACAACCGCACTGGAACTGGGCCAATATTCCCATCACCAGAAAGTCCTAACTCAATGCCTGCAACTCTGGCCCGACTTACGTTTTGTGGTTTAAACCCAAGTCTAGGCTCCCCGTCAATATCATAAATTCCAATCGGATACTCAATCATATCCTCCATTTCCATCCAAAAAAGTGCAACATCGGCATAGGCGTTCCACTTGGAAATTCGGAACCCTTGTTTTACGCCTAACTCAGCAGACCAACCGCGTTCTGGTTTCAACTCGGGCGTTGGAAAAATATTAATTGGTCCCAAACTAGCGTTAATGTACTTTTCCCCAATACTTGCAAATCGGAACGATTGACCGAAAGATGCCCTTATGTTAGTTTTCTTCGCTACTTGATAATTGGCTCCTGCCCTAAATATTGGGCCTGAAGTTTGAGTGCCCAATCCTTGTACCACGTTCCACTCACCGCGTACTCCGAAAAGCAGAGTAATTTTCTTTAAGAAATTCTTTTCTGCTTGAAGAAAAATAGCAGGGTTGTCTGTTACAGCTCGTTGTGGATAAAGTGAGCTCATAGACCAAATGTGTTGGTACTGAATACCTGTATTCAGCATAAACCCATACTTGAACTCCTTTTGCATTCTATAATCCATAAAAAACACATTGGACGTAGATGGTCCTTCAAAATTCTCATCTCTCCGTTCAACACGAAAATACCGTGCACGAAGAGTATGAATTCCCGCCTTTTCGCCCACATATTGAATCCACGGATCATAATTCATAAAGGTGTATTTGTCTTGGCTACTGGTACCACTAAGAGGCTTAAACGCACCTTCTTGATTATTAGCCCAAAGCACAAAACGACCAGACTGTTGGTACTGAGCGTTTGCGTTTAAACCATACGAAAGCCCTTTCACTTTTTCATTCTTTATGCGCGTTTTCACATTTAACCGAAATGCTTGGCGCTGTCCACCTTGCAAGTAAGTGAGGTCAGAACTTCCATGAGCTCCCACCACCAAATCGAAGTTTTTCCAACGATGACGATGCGAGAAAAACACACCAGTAAACACTGGCGAAGTGGATTTGTCCCACCATCTTGCCTCTTCTACTTTTGGATTGGAATACACTCCTTGATAAATACGGAATTCAGTTTCGGGCTTATCCTTGGCAAACCCAGTGCGCACATTTATAACCCCATTTATTGCTCCAGAACCATAAAGTGAGCTGCTAGCGCCTTTCACCACTTCAATTTGCTCAACCGTTTCCATGGGGATTGCACTCCATTGAATGTCTTGCAAATCTCCCGTAAGAAGAGGAATATCATCAATAACCAACTGAACCCTGCTCCCTACTCCATAGCTATATCCACTGCCTCCACGAATAGAAACCTGACCGTCCAAAATGGTGACTCCTGGAACTCTGCTCACAGCTGCCTTCAAATCGGGGGATGCCGTATTTTCAATCAAATACTCCTTTACCACATCAATGGATACCATTTCCTGACTAATGGTTTTCTCATACTGGCTTCCCGTCACCACCACCACATCCATAGTTTTGGTTTCTACACCAATTTTTATGGCCAGTTTTAATTCCTCGTTTTTAGCCAAAGTCACTTCGCGCTCCAGTTTCTCGTACCCAATAAAACTGAATGTGATTTTGTGCTTTCCTTCCGAAAGTTTCAACGCAAATGCTCCATTCACATCTGTTACAGTACCCACGCCACCTTCAGCGATAATGTTTACGCC
>Ga0247839_1007547_pt1 | contig 11906 bp, 9 predicted proteins | sample LaCruzMarch2015__6_FD_192405 | JGI IMG/M metagenome (GOLD analysis project Ga0247839, IMG submission 192405) | Freshwater microbial communities from meromictic Lake La Cruz, Castile-La Mancha, Spain - LaCruzMarch2015_16m | ecosystem: Environmental > Aquatic > Freshwater > Lake | place: Spain...
CAGCAGGCGGGCACGAACCAGGTGGTGAAAGTGTGACCGTGCGGAATTGCATGTTATCGCAATTACAAGTGCTCCATTCGCCGGTTTGCCATGTGCCGACAACACCTGTTCCTGTGCAGGGCAGGCCCGGCTCAACATAATCTGGCGGCTGTGCTGTGAGAGGCGGGCACGTTCCAGTTGCCGACAGCACGTATGGAGTCGTTCGAGTCATCGTTCCGGGGCCGCATTCTACGGAGCACGGTCCATTGCTAGGCGTTCCAAGAACCCACGTTTTGCGGGTTCCTACCCCATTACACCCAATAGTTTCAATGTAATCGGCTGGCCGGGCGTCCACCGGCGGACAAACCCCTTCGGCCGATTGCACATACGGGGTTGTGCGAGTTTGGGTGCCTGTCTCATCTGTGGCGCACACCGAGCAATCGCTCCACTCGCCGGGCGTCCCAAGAACCCACGTTTTTGGAGCGCCAGTGCCCACGCATGGGAGGCCAGGTTCAACCAAGTCTGCTGGTTTCGGGGTAGTCGGAGAGCAATCTCCCGCCGACTCAATATACGGAGTTGTGCGAGTCGTTGTTCCAGTTCCGCATTCTACCGAGCACGGACCGTCAACAGGGGTTCCGAGAATCCATGTTCTGACAACCCCAGTTCCGCTGCAGGCCTGAGTCTCAACCAAGTCTGCTGGTTTTGGGGTAGTCGGAGGGCAATCTCCCGCCGACTCAATATACGGAGTTGTGCGAGTTTGGGTGCCGGGGCCAGTGCAAACCGAACAGGCGCTCCATTCTCCCGGTGTTCCAAGGACCCATGTTTTCACAATGCCGGTTCCGGTGCATGCTTCGGTTTCAACGGAATTAGCCGGCTGGGGGGTGTCGGGCAAGCAACCATCAACAGATGAAACGTATGGTGTAGTCCTTGTGCGTGTTCCATTTCCGCAAGGGTCTGTGCACTCACTCCATTCACCGGGAGTTCCAAGAACCCAAAAGCAACCGAACATTGCCGTCACGTTGATGATTTTGTCGCCATCTGTATCAACTGTTGCATTCATTGTGACCGACGAAGACGCAGCCGTGCTAGAAATATCTGTCGCATAGCGCTTGAACACGTATTGCGCTGAGTCAACTGGGGCGGCCACAAGCCCCACACTGCGCAAACCGTCTTGCAACTTGCGTTTGGGAGTGTTTGTGTCGTCTGCATCCTCCGTGCCTTCGGGTGTTTTATCAACTGTTCCTGCTCCCACTGGGGATACGGTCACATTGAGGACATAATCATCATCAACCTCGCTAACATCTACATAGCTCCCTGATGCGCGGGAGGACTCCAACATGAATCGTGCAGACCCGTTTACCATGTTGTCATCATCTTCCGCCGCTGAGAAGGTTATCGTCTGTGGAACGGCGTAGTTCCCAGGGGTGAAGTATAGTTCTGTAACCTGTGAAGACAGATGTGCGTCGGCCTCATTAGTCTTGTTGAGCGTGACTGTTACCGCACCTGTGGGCTCATCAGACAACCAAACAGTCACTGTTGACACTGACGAACCTTCTGGGACAACAACATCTGTGCTGCTTGTCACAATTACCACGCTGTTCTCAACAAAATTCGCTACGACCGTTTTGTCAGAAGTCATGGAAACGTTTTGCGGGCTGGTTGTGCCTGTCAAGTTTCCCGACCATCCTGTAAATCTATATCCCGTGGCTGATATTGCCGTCATTTGAACTGAGGTTCCGGTATCGTAGGTATGAGTGCCTCGTGCCGGCGTCACGTCACCGCATGTTACGCAATCGACGCCATTTATTCGAGTTGCCACAGTTAAATCCCACGTGTTAATGAAATTCGCTTGAAGTGTTCGGTTTCCATTCATCGTCACCGATACTGCTGCACTGTTCGAGGTGATAGCGTTTGTCCACCCAGTAAAACGAGTTTTTGCTGGTCCGTCAATGGCTTCGACTGGAACGGAGTCGCCATAGAAAAAACTGAAATCCTTGGTTGATAGGCCGGTTTCTGAATTGCCATCAACATTGAAGTCTGCGAGGTGGGTCGAAGCAACAGTCAACGTGACAGGCTGCCTTAGGAACTCTGCTGTAAGTGTGATGTCTCGTGTGACTTGAAATGAATAGTTTTCCTCGGCCGCCCACTCGTCGCTGCCGGCTTTCCACTTGTCAAAATAATAGCCTGTATATGGGATGGCGTTAATAGTCGCTGTGTCTAGCGCCATATAGCTTTTTGTTGGAGTTTGCCCTCCGACCGATACTGTGCCGTTTCCAGCGCTTAAGACAGTTACGTCATAGTAGATTTGATTTACGCTATCGTTTGGTTCTAAATCCCGCAGATTACCTTCGGGCACCGGCGTGACTACAACAGGCATATGAACAACCACCGGAGAAGCTGCGCCAAGGTCATTGTGGGCATTGCTCTCTAGTGGGCCCTTGTTGTGCCACGGTTCAAATTCTGGGAGCCCATTGACGCTTGATGTCGCCAAGGTTGATAGATTTCCAATATTATATATCTCTCCACGATGTATTGGTTCCGGCAGTTGTCCATTTGGAAGCCATTCCAAAAGATCTGCCACGCCAGTCAACTCCGCGCCGGGATTGTTGATGGTAAATTGACGCTTGGCCGTCTCAATAATTCGCAGGTTCTCGGTTGATGATTTGCCTCTTTGCGCGATCATGGCATCTCGTGTGGCAGGCACCGCAATAGAAGCGACAATTCCAATCAATGATAGCACAACTAGCGCTTGAATCAATCCAAATGCCTGTTGTGATATTAGTGTTGTTCTAAGCCTCATTCCAATTTAATAGAACGGGCGCAAATTAGAGTCAATGCTTTTCTGCAGGTTGGACCCCCTTTCTTGAGGGCTTCCCGCGCCGGCAGAATAAATGTGCAATGTGTCCCGAGCGCGAGTTGTTGCCACGTAGGCCAAGTTTCGGCGTTCGCTCGCCGAATCTTCCACTTGCGGAACTTCGGTCGGGAGGTCCCAGAAAAAATGCACATTCTCCCATTCAAGCCCCTTTGCGGAATGAATAGTTGTTAGGCATACGTGTTCAGGAACCCTCCACCCCATGCGGCGTGTCATCAGCGGAGATGTTGCTATTTGAACAAGGTCCGCCCCGTTTTTAACCCACGCCGCCACCGAGGCATCGACCGGGGCCATTCGGGCTTCAAAATCTGTGTTGCTTTGCATGTGGCGGTATTTCCTGAACAAACGCAATGCAGCGTTCAAGCTGCTTTTAAAGTCAAAGTCTCTATTCCGAAGGCGAAGCAGAACATCCCGCAAATTTGTAAACGGGTCTTCTAGTGCGGACAGGCCGGTGAGCCCATAATTTTCAACAGCCAACTGCACGGCCGCTGGTGTTGCAAATGGCACCATTTGCAACGCACGCATAAGTGACACTACGTCGCGCGGATTGTAGGCTGCTTTTACAATGGAATGAAACATTCCCATCTCCACGCCGGTGGCAACTTCGTTTCCTCCTTGGCGCTGGTAGCGGACACCACTTTCTTCTAATGCCTCCTCAATCATTCTCACTGCTGGATGAGTCGTATTTCTGAAAATAACAGATATTTCATGCCCTTTCACGCCATCTTCCATTGATCTTCGGATAGAGCCGACTGTGCGCATTACCGCTTCTTTGGTGTTTTCAATAGCAAACAAATGCACATCTCCCTTCTCTTTTCTTGCGGGGACCATTTTCACGGCTTCGTCCTTTACCAGGGTGCTGTTAACGTATTCCACGATTTGTGGAACCGAGCGATAGTTTTTAGTTAGAGTGATGATTTTGCAGTCAGGGTGTTTCTTTGTAAAGCTATCTACGCCCGTGGGCAGTGCTCCTCGGAACCCGTAGATTGATTGATTTAGGTCCCCAATAATCACTCTCTGCGTATGGCCAATATGTTCCAGTATTTCGAATTGCTGCGCATTGTTGTCTTGCACCTCATCCACAAGCACATGCGTGAATTGCGCAGCAATAGTCATCCGATAGAGCATGTCTCTTTTTAGAGCGGACCATAAAAACATCAAAAGATGGTCGAAGTCAATCAGGCCATTTGTTCGCTGAAAGCGCAGATATTCATCATACAATTCCGAGAATTTTTCTGATTTGGTTAGTGTTTTTAGATACTCTCCCGGTGGCTTACATGATGCCAATGCAAATTTCATAGCACCCACAATATCGTCGAGGCAATATCCCTTGGTTTCGTGTAAGCGCACGGTTTGTGATTGACCAGAAATGTGCTCCCGCTCTCTTAGCCGATAATGTTTGATGCCGAATTTGTTGCAGCAAATAGCAATTGCGTGCGCGACATCTTTTTCGTCCATAATTGATGTTCCCGATGGCAGCCCGAGTCGAGAGGCGTTCATTCGCATTTGCCACGCTGCAAATGAATGGAAAGTTCCACAAAACACTCCATCGGCAATGGCCCCAGTCATGGAGATGAGCCGTTCTCGCATTTCCGCAGCCGCGCGGTTTGTGAATGTCAGTAACGCGATTCTTTCACCAGAGACGCCGCGTGCCAACCTTTCTTGCGCCCAAGCAACGGCCGCACGGGTTTTCCCTGTTCCGGCGCCCGCCAGAACGACCAATGCCTTGTGTGAACTTTCCGCAACGTGTAGCTGCTGGGAATCCAAACCAATCAGGTGCTGAGGCTTCGACTCCTCCGGTGCCTCTTGCGGCCTTGGTTCCTGCGAGGCAATTATGGTTACGAGGGATGACATTATAAGGCGCGACGACTCACTGATGACAATCTACGAAATTACTCTTGTGTTCAAAGCAAAAAAGGTGGTATAATTAAACTATTATGCATATCTCAACCACTTTCGATATCCCGGGCTACACCGTTGTGAAGCATTGCGGCGTTGCGCGCGGGGTTATTGTTCGCACGCCGACCATTTCACAGGGGTTTATGGGTGCCATGAAGTCCGTCGTCGGCGGCAATATCCAGGCCTACTCTGAGATGTGTGACCAAGCTCGGGCACACGCCACGGAACTTATGACCGAGGACGCCAAACGACTTGGAGCAAACGCTGTTGTTGGTTTTCGTTACGACGCCTCCTCTATCACAGGACAAGTTAACGGCACCGAAGTTGTTGCATACGGAACAGCAGTTGTGATTAAAGAGAAGTCCGCGTGAGGAGCCATGGCTCCTCATAAAAAAGCGGAGTTTTTTCATGTCTTGGCCGCAAACCTAGAGGCTGGTCGGTCTCTGCGAGACTCTTGTGCACATTTTTCTGGTGGAGTTTGGCGCGATGTGGCAAATGTCATTTCTGCCAATTCCGGAGATGATTTAGCGGGGCGTTTCCAGGCATTCCCTCATCTGTTCAATGGTTTTGATATCGAAATGATTCGCTGCGGCGACACTAGCGGGCACGTCGAGACTACATTCCGCGATTTGGCGGATTATTACTCAGCACTATCAGAACTGCAAAAACGCATAATAAAAGGACTGCGATACCCGGTTTTCCTGGTTCATTTTGCGGCCCTAGCATTGGCGGCGCCCGCCTTTGTCGTTGCTGGGTTTGAAGCGGCTGCTGGCGATGCCCTACGGGTGTTGGCCTGGTTCTATCTGATAGGTGCCGCATTTGGGTTTGCCGGGATTTCGCTTTTTGATGCTGCGCGCTCCAATACATCTCTTGAACGGATTGTTAAGGTTGTGCCGTTTGCCGGTAGAATTTGGGCCGGTGTTACTAGTGTGCGATTCTGTAGCGCCTTTCAAATGCTGATATCCGCTGGAATTGGCATTGTTTCCGCTTTTGAGAGGGCGGGTGTCGCAAGTGGAAGCCCCTCCATTCGGGCGGGATGCTTCCAAATCAGCGAACGAATTAAGAATGGCGTGCGGTTGCCGGTTGCCGTTGAATCAACACTAGGTTTCCCGAGAACGGTTATTGATGCCCTTAAAATTGGAGATGGGACTGGGGAGTTTGAGAAAGAAATTGCGAGGGCGAGGGCGGCCCAAAGCAAAAAGCTCTATGAGGCAATAGATTTTGCTTCCAATGGCATCCCACAGCTCGTTTATTTTGTGGTGGCCGGGTTTGTTGCCTGGAAGGTTGTGCAGTCTGTTAGCGGGTATTTCGGGCTTTTGGAGTCGTTTTTGTAAATACCCCGCTAAACTCCTTGTCAAAATTCAGACTGCGGACTATGGGGTATACATGAATTTCTTTGCAGATGTCCCACAACACACTTGGAAGCTTTTCGGGTCGTATGCTAACGGCAAAAACGATTCCAAAAGCGACTTTGATGTCATCCTTTGCGGTGTAACTCGCGAGGATCTCGAACATCCGTATTTCGAAGACTTGGTTCAACAACTGCGAACTTTTAGTGTCGAGGAGGGTAAGCATCTTGATCTGTTTATCGACCAACCTAGCCGGAACCGGCTTGAGTCGGTGTTCTCACCAGATGAACGCGCTATCGATGCTGGCGCTGAAGCATACAAGGCTATTCATTTTGGTGCCAAAGAGATTACCGTGATGCATTTGGTTCGTGCTTGCTCATACCTATCCGCTTCCGGGCGCGAGGAAATTACCAGCCAAGAGGAATTTATCGAAAGGCAAAACAGCAAGAAACGCGACCTAGACGCGCTTTTGATTGCGTCGCGAGAGGCTGAAGGGCTGCCGGCTGCTTCTCGGGGAAAAGCAGACCTGCCAGGTGTGCCTTCAAAAGCGCGGAGCTATTAGGGTTTTGGGAGCCTTTCGGCTAGCTCTGGCGGCAACGGAATGATGTCCTCTTCCTGCGATGCTATCTCTAGCAGCGAAGATACTGCAACTGGCTCCAATCCCTTGGCAAATAGCCCTTTTAATATCTCTGGCAGGGCGTCAATCGTGGCAAGGCTGTCGTCCCGCAGGGAAATAATGTCGCCAGCCTTAACGGCTTTCATAACCGTCTCCGCAATCGCCAACGCGTCATGTGTTTTGGGGTCAGGAGATGTAACGGCTGCGCCTATAACAGTTAATTGGAAATCGTCTTTTAGGCGCTTGTTTAATGCCTTTGTTGTTGCGTTGTATGGGGGGCGAAACGTTCCCGGCAAAAAACCTGTGGCTTGACCAATAGCCTCGTTGGTTTTTTCTACTTCCGCCTTTAACCCTGCCGGGGCCAGCCCCGTTATTCTGACCTTCCCCCATGTGCTACTGCCGACCTCGTGACCTGTGGATGTCATTCTGCTCAATAGCTCTGAGTTGCTTTGCACCGCAGAGCCAACCACAAAAAAGGTGGCCGAAATCCCATATTCATCAAGAATATCCAGAATTTGAGGCGTTGTTTCTGGGGTTGGCCCCCCTTCAAAAGACAACCCAACCAAGTTGCCCTCTATTTTCACCCGTTTACATGACTCATAATCTTCTTGTGCCAGCGCTACCGCGACAGACAAAATAAGACAGACGACAACGTGCTTCATGCAGACATGATATCATCAATGAAGTGTTTCGCCAAGAACACGCGAAAATATTTCACAACAAACGTGTCTTGTCGAAACAGCTCAGCGTGGCTATAAAGAACAAAAACATGAGTCACCTCGCTTTTGCTAGAAAATATCGCCCCTCTGCCCTTAATCAAGTTGTAGGGCAGCAAGCTATCTGTGCATTAATAGCCAATGCACTTGATACAAACCGGATTGCACAAGCCTATTTGTTTACTGGCCCACGTGGAACAGGAAAAACCACATTGGCGCGAATTGTCGCCAAGTCTTTAAACTGCAAAAGTTTCGACGCCCCAACATCGGCGCCTTGTGGGAAATGTTCGACTTGCATGTCCATTGCCGAAGGCAACAGCCTGGATGTGCGAGAGATTGACGGTGCCACGAACAACGGCGTTGACGCGGTTAAAAGCCTGCTTTCCGGCGTCGCGACGGCACCTGCTGAGTCTCGGTTTAAGGTTTATATTATTGATGAAGTGCACATGTTATCGACGGCGGCGTTCAATGCTCTTCTCAAAACACTTGAAGAGCCCCCGAGTCATGTTAAATTCATTTTTGCTACCACAGACCCGATGGAGGTGCCAGCCACAGTGATGAGCCGGTGTCAGCGCTTGGATTTGCGGGCACTGTCGGCAAAAGACATCCAAGGCACAATCCAAGCAATATGCCGAAACGAGGGCATTGTAATTGAGTCGGAAGCGGTATTCCATATTGCCAAGGCTGCGCGGGGGGGGCTCCGAGATGCCCTTACGATGCTGGACCAAATGGCGTCGCTTTGCCACGATAAAATTACCGGCGAGCAAACAATTGAGATTCTTGGAATGCCTTCTACTGACACAATCGTGAATTTCGGGCGGGCAATTGCGGCAGGGGACTTAGGGTTTTTGTTGTCGTTGTTAGACGCAACGGAAGCAACGGGTGTCGATCCGGGCGTTTTTTGCGGTGAAATGGCCGAGATGTTTAAGGCCTGCGTTGTTCGACATGCTACTGAGAATCATACGCCTTTCACTGATGAAATTATGGGGTTCTTGGGGCATGCAAAAGCGGTCGAACTGATGGCGCATTTTGGCAACTACGCCAAGGAAATCAAACGCTCTGTTGACAGGCGCTCCACCGTTGATACGGCCATAGTGCTAGCTATCAGCATATCCAATCGCGAGCGGACCCAACCTGTGGTGTGGCCGAGGCCACCCATTTTAACTAGGGCTAGGCCGCAGGACGAAGTTGCACCAGCGGAATCTGCCCCTTTGCCTGAGCCCACCCCACCTATCTCAGAAGCAGCAAAGCCAGAACCTGTTAAACCCGCAAAACAGCGACAGTCTAAAAAAAGTGCAGCACCTGTTTCGACGCAGGAAACCTTGTTTTGACATGGCCTTAACCATTGATTCGGCTTTTAGTCATCTTGTGCAGTCCGCCCGAGGGCTTTCACACGCCTATCTTTTCTATGGTGCCGACGCAGATGTCCATTTTGATTTGTCGGTGAGAATGGCCCGCCATTTACTTAGGTCCCCCTTGCCCCCGAACCACCCCGACTGCTTTCTTTTGCGGCCCGCTGGCAGGTCGCGAGTGATAAATGTAGATATGATATCAGACCTTGAATCCCACATTTCTCGGACTTCGTATGAGGGAGGCGCCAAGGTTGTTATTATACACGAGGCAGATAGGCTTGGCGTTGCGCCGGCCAACAAGCTGCTTAAAACCCTTGAGGAGCCGCCGAGGGACACCTACTTTTTTCTTACTGCGACGTCGGCAGACAGCTTATTGCCGACTATATTATCGAGGTGTATTCCTGTTCCCTTAATTCAGCCCAAGAGGCGGGCGCCCTCGATGTGCGAAAAAAATGCCACAGTCGCCATTTGGAAAGCCGTTGCGGAGAAGAACAGCCCCGCCGCCGCCGCACTGACTCTTGCCGGGCGCATTGGCGACATCGTTGACGCCTCTGCCTCTTCGGACATTAAAGCTGAACAATCCGCCATTTCGCAGCTTAAAGCGGAGGCCGAGAACGGGGGGCAAATCTCTGCTAGTTCGATTGCTGCAAGAGAAGAAGTTTTGGAGGGGATGCAGGCTGCCAGAGCAAAATATCACACTGTTTTAGCCATAATCGGAATTCGAAGCTACCTAACTAAGATATTTGCGTCTATCGTTTTCGAGCAGCCGGTCAGCGAATATTGGGCAAGCACTCTTTTAGAACTCTCTTCCGCAGCAGAGGCCGTTGAGAGAGGGGCGAACCGGAAGCTCATTTTAGAGTCTTTAAGCATTGCTCTTGCGTTCCACGTGCCTGATGAAATACGCGACCTTGTCTTCGCCCATAAACCTTCCCTGCCCTAACCTATGCCCGCATACTTTATAACTGGAAACGACGAGAGTGGGGTGAAACAGTATGCATCCACGTTAGCAAGCCAACTGGGTGCCGGTTTAGATGAGTTTAGCTTTGATGTGATTGATGGTGCCTCGGCCAGCGCGGACGAGTCAGCCGAGCGGATTCAAGATGTCTCCAACTCACTGCAGAGTTTTCCGTTTTTTGCCGGGAAAAAAGTGGTTTGGTTTAAAAACGCCGCGTGCTTTTCTGACAGCCCGGCCGGGAAACTCGATGTAATTGCTGAACCCCTTGATGCGCTTTTTGCGATTGCTACAGCGTTGCTGCCGGAGTCAGTTGATTTTATTGTTAGCGCGCCGTGCGCCGACAAACGAAGGGGGCATTTTAAGCGGTTTTCATCTGGTTTTGTAACTACGGTGATAGATTTGCCAACATTTGGGTTTAATGCCACGGAGCAAGACATTGTGCGGTGGGTTCAAAAACAAAGTCGCGATTATGGGCTCCAACTGGAACATGAAGCCGTGGTTTTGTTGGCCGCGAGAGTCGGGGCTACGCCAGGTCAGTTACGCAACGAGTTGGAAAAGCTCATGGTTGCCTCAGACGCAGGGAACGTTTCTGAACGTCTTGTTGCCACACTGGTTCCAACAACTCGACAAGGGAATGTGTTTGAAATAGGCAATGCCATTTCAAAACGAAACGCCAAAAAGGCGGTCCTGGTTTTGCAACGCCTATTTGCTCAGCGGGAATCACCAATTGGAGTTTTGCTTGCCGGTATTGTTCCGACTGTAAGGAATCTGTTTATTGCCCGTGAGCTGGTTGATTTCTACAAAATCCCCACCTCAGATTCACGTGCGGCGATGGGAGCTATTCAGCGTCTACCGAAGGAGCAGACACTCCATTTGCCTAAGAAAAAAGACGGGACTGTTAACGCTTATGGGCTCTCTCTTGCCGTTTGTGATTGCGAGAACTATACAATCTGTGAGCTGTCACGGGCTTTGCGCGGATGCGCGGATGCGAACACTAACTTAATCTACGGAGAATCAGACCCCGAGGTGGTGGTTCAGAAAACGCTGGTCGATATCGTTACGCGTTAAGCCCAAATCGTCGCAGCGATTTTTTCGCGACAAAACCAAAATTTATCACTTAGCTTTTCCATATCTGTGGATTCCCACATTTTTCGACTTGTGCTCCGCACAGCTTCGCGGGAAACAAATATTTCATGCGTTATTCCCAGCACCGTCGCAAACGCTTTGTGAGACAATGCGCACACATCATCGAAGCCTTTTCCGTTCCATTCTTCCCATCGGCCATCAACACGCTGTAAAATACCTTCAGTTAACCGGTAGTGTTCTTGGGCCACTGTTTTTTTTGCAATGGCTGTTATTGTTGTGTCAGGCGAGCATGCAGAATCAAGCATCGGAGACGTGATTATGCGAGCAGCATCGTGAGCCCATCCCCATTCATTGTCTTGAAACCGCATAAGATGCCCTAGAACTGGAAGCGCAAGCGATGGCAAGCGATTAAAGAAAACACGTTTTGGCGCGACAACAAAGCTCGCTTTTTGTAGGTTACAAAACCCTCTCAGGTATTTTGCGGTTGCCCGTGCCTCTGTCGCTATCATGCCTGGCACACCCATAGCGCGCGGTTCGGCCCAGAAGCACAGTTCGCGGAGCCCTATGACAACGGGGGATATTTGGTTTCGGGTGAGTTCCTGTATGATATCGCGGTAAATACCCACCTCGTTTATCCATGCCGGGTAGTCATCTCGTTCACCAGGCAAAAATATATGCAACTCGAGTGAGGCAGGGCATGGCGGCTCCCATATCACAAACGCGTGCATACTACGAGGTGACAGGCCACGTGAAGGGATCTCGGCGACGCCGATTGCGGGGTGCTTTTTAGGGGCATTTGCGCGGCAGCAGTTGGCGAGTTTTTTGCGCAGGGCAACCTTAAATGTTCTGCGACAGAAATACTGTTCCGATGCCCCAAGCTTTGCCGCTAAAAGCAGCGAATTGGTTTCGTTTTCAAGCACGTTTAAATCGCGCTCTGTATTTCCTGACGCCAAGTCTATTCCGCCGATATGGCTGCATTGCGATGTAAAAAAATCAACTGCCGGAACAAATTTAACCTCGGTGGGCGTTCTTGCTATTCTGGGACTTGCCATGAAGCATGTTGGTGCCATAGAAAACGGCTC
>Ga0247839_1007548_pt1 | contig 11905 bp, 6 predicted proteins | sample LaCruzMarch2015__6_FD_192405 | JGI IMG/M metagenome (GOLD analysis project Ga0247839, IMG submission 192405) | Freshwater microbial communities from meromictic Lake La Cruz, Castile-La Mancha, Spain - LaCruzMarch2015_16m | ecosystem: Environmental > Aquatic > Freshwater > Lake | place: Spain...
TGCCTTTTGGGTCTCGCTGGCGGATGCAGCGGAAACCACGAACCAGACATCGGTCACCGTGCTGCTCCCCGAGGTCAATCGACTCGATATCGCGTCACTGCGCAAACTGATGGATCAATCCAGAACAGGTGTCATTCGATGAACGTAAAGATCGTCGACGCTGCGGCCCTGCGGGCCATTACCCCGGCGGCATTGGCCGCTTACGCCCGCGGCGAGGGTTGGATGCGCACCGGGACCTATGGAAAGTTCGCGGATGTCTACACCGCGGCGGAGCGTCCTGAACTCTTGATTCCCCGCACCGACCTGGTGGCAGACTATTCCAGCGTGGTGTCGGAACTGATCGGAATACTGGGCGCATCATGCGGCCGGGATCAGTTCGCCCTGTATCGCGATCTGATCGGCGCCGACCGCGACCTCGTGCGCGTTCGTGCCCGCGGCGCGGACGACGACGGAAGCCTGAGTATCGACGCGGGTGTGGGGCTCGTCAGCTACGCCCGTGAGCTGCTCTTGGCCGCCGCCTGTGCGGCGAGCAATCCGCAGTCGCTCTACCGGGCGGGGGCCAACAAGGAGGCCAGCGACTACATGAACCGCGTGCGGCTGGGTCAGACCGAGCAGGGCAGTTTTGTCGTGACCCTCCTGGCGCCGGTGCCGCCCCTGTTGCAGGCCCCGCTCGATGCGGCCTGGACGGATTTCGAGGACGAGCCCTATGAGCGTAAGGTCACACGCCGTTTGATGGATGGCTTGGAGGCGTGCCGATCCGCGGCGGAATTGGCGAGCGCCGGCAATGGTATGGTCGAGTTCGAGCGGGGGGTCGACCGCGGGGTCAGTGCCAATCTGTGCGAGGCGGTCGCCAAGTTGGTCGAATACTCGGCCGGCCTGGAAGTCGGCGTGACCTGGGCGCGGACTCGCCCGGGGCCGCAGGTGCACCGCAAGGTGAGCTTTTCAACCAGTGACGCTGAGATCCTGAAAGAGGCGGCGCGCACCTTTCGCGCGCACCGCTCGCGTCAGGATGTGGAACTGTTCGGAACGGTGTATAAGCTCCAGCGTGACCAGGCGCAGTTGGCGGGACAGGTGACACTCAAGGCGCTGGTCGACAAGCGAATCCAGTCCGTCAAGGCGATGCTGGATCAGGCAAGCTACAGTCTGGCCGTGCAGGCTCATGACCGCAAGCTGCCGGTCGTCGTGCGCGGCGATCTGGAGCGGGTGGGCCAACGCTGGCAACTGAGCGGTGCGGAGTTGCTGAATGTGGGCACGGAGGACGAGAACGAGGACGACGCTGTCGGCGAGGTGACCTGAATGAGCTATCTCTCGGAAGCCGATCTGGAGGCTGCCCTGCTGGACCAGTTGCACGGCCTGGGCTACACCCGCACCACCGACGCCCGGATCGGCCCGGACGGCAGCGCCCCCGAGCGCGAGGCGTACGCGGACGTGCTGCTGGTTGGGCGCCTGACGGCCGCCATCGACCGACTCAATCCCCAGATCCCCGCCGAGGCGCGTCACGAGGCCCTGATGCAGGTGATCGCGAGCAAGTCGCCCTCGCTGATCGAGGAAAACCGCCGCCTGCACAAGCTCATCGTCGAGGGAGTGGGCGTGGAGTTCTACGCCGCGGATGGGACCATCCGCGGCGACCGGGTACGCCTGGTGGACTTCGCGGACCCGGACGCCAACGACTGGCTGGCGGTCGCCCAGTTCACCGTGATCGAGAACGGGATCAAGCGGCGCGCCGATGTGGTGCTGTTCGTCAACGGCCTGCCGCTGGCGGTGATCGAATTGAAAAACGCCGGGGACGAGCAGGCGACCCTGCACGGCGCATTCAATCAACTCCAGACCTATAAGGCGCAGATCCCCTCACTGTTTCGCACCAACGCGGTGCTGGTGACCTCCGACGGGCTGAGTGCGCGCATCGGCTCGCTGACGGCGAATGCGGAACGCTTCATGCCCTGGCGGACCATCGATGGGCGTGACATCGCACCGAAGACGGCGCCGGAACTCCCGGTCCTGATCGAGGGGGTCTGCGAACGCCGCCGCTTCCTGGACCTGCTCCAGTCCTTCATCGTGTTCGGCGACACCGGCAGCGGCCTGGTCAAGATCATCGCCGGTTATCACCAGTTCCATGCCGTGCAACTCGCCGTGGCATCCACGGTGCGGGCCATTACCCCGGCCGAGCCGGGCATCGGCGAAGACCCCGAAACCTATGGGCTGCGCGGGGTGAGAGACTACCGGCGCGGGGATCGGCGGGTAGGGGTGATCTGGCACACCCAGGGCTCGGGTAAGAGCCTGCTGATGGTCTTCTATGCCGGGCAACTGGTGCGCCGCGTGGAATTGGAGAACCCGACCATCCTGGTCATCACCGATCGCAATGATCTGGATGACCAGTTGTTCGGCACCTTCGCGCAGTGCGCCGAGCTGATCCGCCAGACGCCGATTCAGGTGAACAGCCGCGAGGACCTGCGCGCGGCGCTGAACCGGGCCTCGGGCGGCGTGATCTTCACGACCATTCAGAAGTTCGCGCCGGCTCCGGGGGAGACCCTCTATCCGCTGTTGAGCGACCGGCGCAATATCGTCGTGATCGCCGACGAGGCGCACCGCAGCCAATACGGTTTCAAGGCGCGCCTGGACCGCCAGAGCGGTGAGATCGGCTACGGCTTCGCCAAGTACCTGCGCGATGCCCTGCCCAACGCCTCCTTTATCGGCTTTACCGGAACGCCGATCGAACGGGACGATGTCAACACCCCGGCGGTGTTCGGCGACTATATCGATATCTACGACATCAGCCGCGCGGTCGCGGACGGCGCCACGGTGCCGATCTATTACGAAAGCCGCCTGGCCCGCATCGAACTGCCCGAGGCCGAGAAGCCGCGTATCGACGCCGAGATCGCGGACCTCACCGAGGACGACGCGGAAACGGAGCAGGAGCGCCTGAAGCGCAAGTGGTCCACCGTCGAGGCCCTGGTCGGTTCCGAGCGGCGGCTCGCGCTGGTGGCCGCCGACCTGGTGCGGCACTTCGAGGACCGGGTTGCCGTCCTGGACGGCAAGGCGATGATCGTCTGCATGAGCCGGCGGATCTGTGTCGCACTCTACCGCGCCCTGGTCGCGCTGCGCCCGGACTGGCACGCCGACGACGACCAGGCCGGGCTACTGAAGGTGGTCATGACCGGATCGGCCGCCGATCCGCTCGACTGGCAGCCGCACATCGGCAACAAGGCCCGCCGCGACCTGCTCGCCAAGCGCATCAAGGACCCGAATGACCCGCTGCAACTCGTGATCGTGCGCGACATGTGGCTGACGGGATTCGACGCCCCCTGCCTGCACACCCTGTATGCCGACAAGCCCATGCGCGGCTCCGGGCTGATGCAGGCCATCGCGCGGGTCAACCGGGTCTTTCGCGACAAGCCCGCGGGCCTGATCGTGGACTACATCGGCATCGCCCAGAACCTCAAGGAGGCCCTGGGCCAGTATTCCGCCACGGATCAGGGTCAGACCGGGATCGACGAGGCCGAGGCGGTGGCCGTACTGCTGGAGAAGTACGACGTGGTGGCGGCCATGTACAACAGTTTCGACTATCGCCGGGGTCTGGCGGGGACGCCGCACCAGCGCTTGGTGGTGATGGCCGAGGCCATCGAGTGGATTCTGGCGCGGCAGCACCAGGCGGCCGAGCGGGAACAGACCGCGGAGGCCAAGAAACGCGCCCACCGCCGCTATCAGGACGCCGTGTTGGCACTGTCGAAAGCCTTCGCGCTGGCCGCGGCGAGCGATGAGGCACGCGCCATCCGCGACGAGGTTGCGTTCTTTCAGACCATCCGCGCCGCCTTGACGAAGTCGGCCGGCGGATCGGGCCAGGGGGGCGGCGCGGATCGGGATTTCGCCATCGCCCAGATCCTCGACCGGGCGGTCGTCTCCACCGAGATCGTCGACATCCTGGCCGCCGCCGGGCTGACCACGCCGGACATTTCCATCCTCTCGGAGGAATTCCTCGCCGAGGTGGGGCAACTGGAGAAGAAGAATCTGGCCCTGGCGGCCCTGCGCAAGCTCCTGAACGACGAGATCCGCGCGCGTTCCCGCTCCAACCTGGTCGAGACCCGACGCTTCTCCGAGCGCCTGGAGGCGGCCATCGCCCGCTACCACACCAACGCCGTCAGCACGGTGGAGATCCTCCAGGAGCTGATCAATCTGGCGCGCGACCTCCGCGAGGCGCGCCAACGGGGCGAGGCCGCGGGCCTGTCGGCGGATGAGATCGCCTTCTATGACGCCCTGGCCGAGAACCAGAGCGCCGTCGAGGTCATGGGCAACGACCGGCTCAAGGTCATCGCCCACGAACTGCTGACCAGCCTGCGGGGCAGTGTCACCGTGGACTGGTCCCACCGCGAGAACGCCCGCGCCCGGATGCGCATCCTGGTCAAGCGCATCTTGCGCAAGTACGGCTACCCGCCGGACCTGGAGAGTGCTGCCGTGCAGACCGTCCTGGCCCAGGCCGAGGCCCTGTCGGCGCAGTGGGCGGCCTGAGGAGCGCCTGCCGCATCGGACCGCAGCGAACGCCCGGAGGCGCTGGCCGGTCGCGGCCGCGGATTTCCGCCTACTCAACCCCAATACCCGCACCTGCCCGATCTTGCGTTACCGGGCAGATGCCGAACTGACGAAAAAGATCTACCGTAACGTCCCCGTCCTGATCCGAGAGGAGTTCCGCCCATGACCCTGGCCGAGTCCATCTACCAGCACAGCCTGCGCCTGCCGGAGCAGGCGGCCCGCGAGGCCCTGGACTTCATCGAGTTTCTGGAGCAGCGCGACTCTGTTGCTGAGCCGCCCGGCACACTCACCCCGCGGCGCGAGGGCGCCCGCCGCGAGGCACTGGCACACCTGGCCGGTGTGCGCGTCGCCTGGGGCGGCAAGCCAATCCCGGACCGTGACGCACTCCACGACGACGCCCGGGGCGGGGATTGAGCCTAAACCCGGGAATTGCTCACACAAAGACACAAAGAACACAAAGAAAAACAAATTCCACGCAGGTACTCAACGAGTGCAGCCACGTCCTGCGCCACAAGGCCGGCTGGTCGCCCGCATGACGATGCTGCGGATACCGTATGAGACGGAGCAGTTTCCACCGAATACCATCCCGGGAACAACTTCAAGCCTTATGAAAATCGATGACTTCGCGATGATTCGCTGGCGTGGCGCGACCCTCGCCCGCGATGGTATCCCGGATCTGGACTACCCGGTCCCCCGCGCGGTGGTGGAAAACTTGATCCAGAATCAGGGTCAGAGTGAGGGCACCTTGGACTATGCGGATATGCTGCGCTGGATGCAGGACTACGCGGAACTGTGCCCCGACGGCTGGGACGGACGGGAGGCCGCCGCCCTGCGCCTGGCTGAACTGATCCTCCCCGCCGATCAGGACGCACCGGATGCACTCAGCACCGCTCAGTGGTATTTGCAGTTGGGTGAGGTCGACCTCGGCGCGACTATCGTCACCGTGCAGCGCGGCGAGCAGCTCTTGGCCGCCGTGCGCCCGGACGGCGAGGGGCGCGTCGTCGCCGCCATCTACCGGCCGCTCGATCACCATGCCGCCCGGCTACTGACCGGCTGTGCCCAAAGGCCCGGACCTGACGGTAGCGTCTGTCTGCGGCCCAACGCCTGGGAATACACCCTGGACCAGTCTGCCGCGATGGGACAGGTCTACGCAAGCTGCGCGGGGGGGTCCTATCTCTCGTTCTGGGAGTTGGGCCTGGGACTGAGTCGGGACCGGACGATCATCGCGCCCTGGCACGCGCAGCGCAGCCTGGAACCACTGCCGGCGCGCACGGCGGCGGGTCTGCTGATGTGCCTTGCCTACGACCCCCTGTCATGAATGCGGATGGTATGCACCGCACTCATTGAGAACGAGGGGGCAGGTGATGCTGACCGTTCGCTGACGATCCCGCTCAGCCTGTGTCTAACCGCCCGGCCCTACGCTGTGCCCAAGGTCGCAATCGTTCGCGGCCTGGTCACGCCAACACAGCGTCAGGAGTATCAGCAATGTACAGCTACCCAATCCACTGCCGGAACCAGCGGACCGCCTCCAAGGTCCGCGCCCCGCGGCCGTCCCGGTCGGCTGCCCGCTATCGCATCGAGCGCGACCTGAAGGTCGCCGATATGATCGCCCGCGCCATTGCGGACAACGGCTCCCAGCTCTATCGCGGTGCCTGATCCTGACCTCTGGACGGGCGGCCTTCAGGGACCGGTAACCCTAAGGTGAACTCCGGATAACTTTGTACCCATACCACAGACCGGAGGTCGAGGCTTCAGCCGGACGCGGCGCCGCCCGCTAAAGCGTCGACCTCCGGTTGAGTCACCTCGCTCACCGCAGGTCGTGCTCAATCCAGGAACAGGTTGTCGCCCCCCGGGCGGCGCGGGGCCGGGGTGGCCGGCTTGCCCGGCGCGGCCTGGCCGCCCGGCGGTGTGCCGCCGGTGCCGCGGCCCTGGCCCGCCCCCGACCGCGCGCCCCCCGCGAAGGGCTCCCAGCCGAGCCGGGTCAGTTCCGGCTTGGTCCAGGGGCCGGTCATGCGGTACTGGTAGCTGGCCAGGCGGTCGAGGGCGCCGCCGCTGAGCCGGTCCACCAGGTAGACCGCCGCCCCCACCACCGGGCCGCCGGCGACCCCGCTCGCGAGCGCGACACTGGTGCCGATGCTGGGGACGACGGTGACCGTCTGGTCATAGGTGCGGGTGCGCAGGTCCGCGAAGCCGCTGACGCGGATGTCGCTTGAAGGTCCCGCGATCTCAAAGGTCTGCAGGCGTGCCTGGCCGCTGCCCACCGCGATGCGGCCGGTGATGCGCTCGAAGCCGAACCCCTGCTCATAGAGGTCGGTGAAGTCCAGGGACAAACGCCGCCGCAACTCACCCAGGTTGAGGAACCCGAGCACCCGGCCCATGCCGGGGTCCACGTCGAGCAGCCGCCCGGGGCCCACGTCCAACTCGATCCGGCCGGTCGCGCGCGCCAGGGCAAAGGCGGCGAAACCGCCCGGCCAGGTGAGCCGCAGGCGCGCGTCCACCGGGGCGCGGCTCAACAGCGGGGCATAGTCCAGGGCGCGCAGCAGGGGGCCGGTATCCGCGGATTTGAGGTCCAGGGCGAGCCGCCCGCGCCCGCCGCCGGGCGCGGCCAGCCAGTCGGCGTCCCCCGTGACCCTGGTGTCGCCGGGGGCTTCGAGGTTGATGCGCGGGACCCGGACCCCGGCGGTGTCGGAGCGGACCTCCAGGCCCAGGCGGCCGAGCCCGGCCGCGCCCCAGCGCAGGTCCGCGACCCGCAGATCGAGCGACGGCGGGCGGCGGGCGGGGGCGGCGGCGGCGGCGGCGGCGGGGGCGGCGTCCGGGTCACCGGCGACGGGTACCAGGGCCTTCAGGTCCAGACGCTCCAGGTTGAGGTCCAGGGGCGAGGCGGGGGCGCCGCGGCCGGGCAGCCGGACCTGCCCCGCGAGTTCGCGCGACGCCACGCGCAGGTCCCAGCCGCCGCCGCTGGCGGGTTCGGCCTGCACCCGGGCCTCGGTAAGCGTGGCCCCGCCCAGGTCCAGGCGGCCGATCCGCAGGTCCGTGGACACCGGACCCAGGGTGTCGCCCGGGGCGCCCGGCAGCCCCGCGCCGGCCCCCAGCCGGACCGCGACGCGCTCCCACCAGTCCGACCAGGCCGGCAGGTCGAACGCCGGCAGGGCGCCGTCGATGACCAGCCCGGGCGCCGTCGGTGGCGTCGCCCGCGCCTCCCCCAGGGTCACCCGGGCGCCCTCCAGGCGCGGGCGCGGCCCGGCCAGATCCAGGTTCAGGTCCCAGGCCAGGGGCTCCAGGCGGCCGGTGATGGACAGGCGGCGACCCGGGACCAGGGCGCCGGTCAGTTCCAGGGGGCGCGGCGGCGCCGCGGTCTTGCCCAGTGGGGCCGGCAGGTCCAGGGCCAGGCCGCGCAGGTCCGAGCGCAGGGTGAAGCCGAGCGGAACGCCCGCGGTCTTGATATCGGTGTTGCGCACCTCGATCCCCAGGTCCCAGTCCAGGTCCCCGCTCGCGAGCCGCCAGAAGGGCGAGGGAAAGCGGGCGGCCAACAGCGCGACCGGCATCCGGGAGCGGGCCTGGATGCGGGTCGCGGCGGACTCCGGGTCCCCGGGGTTGCTGGTACTGATGGCGAGCGTGAGCGGCCGGCCCCAGAGCTTGGCGCGGATGGCCGGCGCGCTCACCGAGTCGGGCGTGAACCGCAGGTCCCCCGCGAGCCCGGTCAATTGCACCGGCGTGCCCCGCAGGTTGAGGCCGGCGGGCGCGGGCCAGGACAGGCGCCCGTCCAGACCCAGGGTCCCGCCCGGCTCCAGGGGTACCTCCAGGTCCAGGACCAGTTGCGACTGACCCGTGACCTCCAGGGACCGCCCCAGGGGTCCCAGGTGCTGCGCCAGCGGCGTGTCCGTGAGGACCTTCAGGCCGTCGGCGAAGGGGCCGCTCCCCTGGGCGTGGATCGCGAGGCGCCGCGGGTGCCAGAGGTCGGCGATGCCGGCCCGGCCCTGGCTCAGCGCGGTCTCGTAGATGCGCCCCCGGTCCAGTTGGATCTCGAGCCCCTCATCAAGGAACCGCAGGTGCCCCGTGGCCGCCGTGATCGGCGGCCAATCGGGCAGGTAGTCGAGCACCAGGTCCCGGTAATTGAGCAGCAGCTCGAAGGTCCCCTCCTGGGCGCGAAAGGGATAGTGTTTCAAGGGGCCGCGCAGCACCAGGTCGCCCCGGGTCACGATGCCGGAGACCAGCGCGCGGGTGAGCCAGTCAGTCAGTTGCGGGTGCAGCACCCCGACCGGGAGATAGCGCCGGGTGGCGGCGGCGTTGGCGTCCTGGATGCTTGCCCGCAGGTCGATGACGGGGCCGTCGGGCGCCGCGTCCGCGGGTCCGGGCAGCACCAGGGTGAAGCGCGCCTGTCCGGTGAGGTCCGGGTTGGCAAGGGTCAGGTTCGCGCCCGTCAGGCGCCACGCGCCGGTGGGGTCGCGCGCCCAGGCAAGTTCCCCGCCGAGGCGCTCCAGGCGCAGGGGCGGGTCGAACAGCGGGCGCAGGTCCAGTTGCAGCCCGGCGCTGCCGAGCGTCATCAGGCCCGCGTCCTGGTCCGCCCGCAGTTGGGCGTCCAGGCCGCCGAGGCCCGGGAGCGGCGCGTGCCGCTCCAGCGCGAGCCCGCGGACCTGGGCCGCGACCTGCCAGGTCGGCGCCCCCGCGGGGGGCATCAGCACCCGTACCGCCAGGCGCTCGACCCGCCCGCGCGGGTTCAGGGCGGCGAGCAGGGCCGGGGCCAGCGGCCCGGGCGCCGGCGGTAACCGCGGCCACACGCTCAGCAGCGGGCCGGTCACGGCCTGCAGGTCGAAGCCGGCAGACCCAAGGGCCAGGGCGCGCGGCCGCCGGTCCGCGGACAGGCGCAGATCCAGCTCCAGGTCCGGGAACTCGGCCCCATCCACCGCGAGCCCCAGCTCGGCCGCCTGGAGCCGCCAGCCGCCGTCCTGCGGGGTGACGCGGACCAGGCCGTCGAGGCGGTCCAGGGAGAGCGCGGCCGGGGCGGCGGCAGGCGCCGCGGCCGGCCAGCCCGCGCCCCCCGTCGCCGCGCCGCCGCCGGGCAGGCGCAGGGTGACGGCGCGCATCCCGACCCGGTTGAGACTCTCCCGCAGCACCCCCTGCTCCACCTGGTTCCAGCTTTCCAGGTGGACGTTGCGGCTGCGCACCAGGTCCGGATCGAGCAGGGTCCAGGGGACCAGGGGGGCCAAGTCCGCACCGTTGAGACTCAGATAGACCTGCCCGCCCCACTGACGCGTATCGGCCGCATCGCCGCGCAGGTCGGCCAGCACGCGCAGTCGGGTGTCGTCGGGTGCGGCCGGTGTCGGCGTCGGCGTCGGCGTGGCCGCGGGCACCGGGTGGGCGAACAGCTCGAACTGATGCAGGGGCCCGTCGTTGTGCAGGCGCAGGCGCACCTGGGTCAGCCGGACCACCGCGCCGCCCGCGGCGTCGTCGATGATCAGGATGTCGCCCCCGGTGAGATTGAGCTGCCCCTGACTCAGGAACACCTGCAGGGCGTCCGGGTCATCCGGGCGCAGCGCGGCGAGTCCGACCAGACTCACCCGCCCGTCCAGGGCGCGATGGACCGCCAGGTGGGCCCCCACCAGGGTCAGGGAGCGCAGCCGGGGCTGCCAGGCAACCAGGGAGGCGATAGGGTCCAGGTCCAGTTCCAGGGCGTCGAGGCGCAGGAGATCGGCCCCGGTCTGCGGGCAGGAAATGACCACCTTGTCCAGCACCAGGCGCGGCGACCAGCCGACGAGGCGCAGCCTCAGGGTGGCGACCTGCAGCGGATAGTGGAGCTGCTCGGACAGGGCCCGGGTCAACTCGTCGCGATACCGGTCGGCGACCGGCAGGGCCAGGCGCAGCACCGTCATGAGGACGGCGAGCAGGATCAGCCCGAGCAAGCCGAGCCGCAGGAGCCAGGCGAACAGCCGGCGCGTCAGTAATTTCATTGCAATGGGGAAATGGACAGGATTAACAGGATTAGTCAGGATTTACATGATTCTGGATGGCTTGCAGCGCGACGTCTTCATCCTGTTAATCCTGCGAAATCCTGTTAATCCTGTCTAATTTCGTGGGCCTTGCGCTATCGCCAGACTGGTGCCGGAACTTCCGCATCGCGGGACTAGATGAGCACGATGTCGTACTGCTCCTGGGTGTATAGCGACTCCGCCTGCAGCCGGATCGGCCGCCCGATGGACTCCTCCAACTCGGCCAGGTGGGCGGACTCCTCGTCCAGCAGCCGGTCCACCACCGCCTGGGAGGCCAGCACCAGCAGGGTCTCCACGTCGAACTGGCGCGACTCGCGCATGATCTCCCGAAAGATCTCCGAGCAGGTCGTCTGCGCGGTCTTCACCGAGCCGCGCCCGCCGCAGCAGGGGCAGGGCTCGCACAGGACGTGCTCCAGGGACTCGCGCGTGCGCTTGCGGGTCATCTCCACCAGCCCGAGCGCGGAGACCTCCGTGATGTGGGTCTTGGCATGGTCGCGCGCCAGGGCCTTCTCCAGTGCCCGCATGACCTGCCGCTTGTGTTCCTCCTCGGTCATGTCGATGAAGTCGATGATGATGATGCCGCCTAAGTTGCGCAGGCGCAGTTGTCGGCAGATCGCCTGGGCCGCCTCCAGGTTGGTCTTGAAGATGGTCTCTTCCAGGTTGCGGTGTCCGACGAAGGCCCCGGTGTTGACATCGATGGTGGTCATGGCCTCGGTCTGGTCGATCACCAGGTGCCCGCCGGACTTGAGGCTCACCTTGCGCTGCAGGGCCTTCCTGATCTCCTCCTCTACCCCGTAGAGGTCGAACAGCGGGCGCTCCCCCTGGTAGAACTCGATGCGGTCCTTGATGTCGGGGATGTACTTGGCGGCGAAGGGGACGGCCTTGTCGACCATGGCGCGGGAGTCGATGCGCACCCGCTCCACCTCCGGGGTCACCAGGTCACGCAGGGCGCGCAGGGCCAGCGGCAGGTCGTCGTGGATCAGGCCGATCGCGGTGGCCTGCAGGCAGCGCTCCCGGACCCCGCGCCACAGCTTGGCGAGGAAGTCCATGTCCTTGAACAGCGACTCTTCCCCCACCCCCTCGGCGGCGGTGCGGGCGATGAAGCCGCCGTGACCCGGGTGGGTCGCCACATAGCGCTCCAGGATGTCGCGCAGGCGGCGGCGCTCGTCGTCCTCCTCGATCTTTTGCGACACCCCGGTGCTTGCGAGTGCCGGCATACAGACCAGATAGCGGGAGGCGACCGAGACGTTGGTGGTCAGGCGCGCGCCCTTGGTCCCCAAGGGGTCCTTCACCACCTGCACCACCAGCTCGTCACCCTCGCGGACCAGCTCGTGGATGTGGTCGCCGCGCGGCTCGCCGTCGGCGCTCATGATGTCGGAGGCGTGCAGGAAGGC
>Ga0247839_1007568_pt1 | contig 11881 bp, 9 predicted proteins | sample LaCruzMarch2015__6_FD_192405 | JGI IMG/M metagenome (GOLD analysis project Ga0247839, IMG submission 192405) | Freshwater microbial communities from meromictic Lake La Cruz, Castile-La Mancha, Spain - LaCruzMarch2015_16m | ecosystem: Environmental > Aquatic > Freshwater > Lake | place: Spain...
CTTGCAGGTATGCGCCATAGCGACCAACACGAATTTCAATCTCAGGGGACAGATTCATGGTGTTTGTGGCACGAGCATCAATTACGCCTAAATCAGCTGATAATTCATTAAGTCCAGGCTGGCCATCTACGCCATAGAAGAAGTCGCGGAGCCAATCAACGCGGCCTGCTTCCCCGCTCGCAATCTTGTCGAGATCCTCTTCCATACTTGCCGTGAACTCGTAATCAACCAGCTTTGTAAAGTGAGTTTCAAGTAGCCCTGTGACAGAGAAGGCTAAGAAAGTTGGAACAAGTGCGCGACCGCGCTTATAGACATACCCGCGATCTTGAATAGTTTGAATAATTGATGCAAATGTTGATGGTCGACCAATACCTAGCTCTTCCAGCTTCTTAACAAGAGTTGGTTCGGTGTAGCGGGCTGGTGGCTTTGTTTCATGGCCTTCGCAGGTGTATTCATCAACCTTTACAGCTTGACCCACACTCATCGCTGGCAAGCGCTTATCTGCAGACTCTTCATCTTTGTTTTCTTCACTAACAATGTCATCGTAGGCGGCTAGAAAACCTGGGAAGGTAATAACAGATCCGTTTGCACGAAAGATTGTCTTCTTGCCATCATTTGTTGTTGCATCAAAGTCAACTCGCATTTGCATCTTTTTGGCATCTGCCATCTGGGATGCCACTGTGCGCTTCCAGATTAAGTCATAGAGTGCGAACTCATCACGAGATAGCTCAGGTGCTAACTCACCAGGAGTCTTAAAGACATCTCCTGCTGGGCGGATTGCTTCGTGGGCCTCTTGTGCGTTCTTAGTTTTACCTTGGTAGGTGCGTGGTGCATCTGCAACATGGTCTGCGCCATATAAAGCTTTAGCAGCGCTGCGCGCAGCGGTGATTGCTTGTTGCGACAAGTTAATGCTGTCAGTACGCATGTAGGTGATGTAGCCGTTTTCATACAATCTTTGAGCAACGCGCATCGTGATCTGTGCGCCCCACCCAAGCCGACTACCCGCATCTTGTTGCATCGTCGAAGTTGTAAAGGGGGGCTTTGGACGCTCTGTTCTTGGGCTTTCTTCCATTGATTTAACAGTTAAATCACTGCTCTTAAGCGAATCAACTAGCCCCTTGGCAGATGTCTCATCAAGAAGAAGAATATTTGCAAGTGACTTTTCTTTGACTGCGCCATCTGCACCAAAGTCTGAGGTTGCTGCAACTTTCTTGCCATCTACTTCTAGTAAGCGCGCATTAAAGCCAAGGGCGGTAACTGCAGCCAAATCCCACCACGCACTTGAAATAAAGGCCATACGTTCGCGCTCTTTTTCAACAATTAATCTTGTGGCAACAGATTGCACGCGTCCTGCTGAAATACGTGGCATAACTTTTTTCCACAAAACAGGAGAGAGTCTGTATCCAAAAAGACGGTCTAGAACTCTTCGAGTCTCTTGGGCGTCAATTAAGTGATAATCAAGATCGCGGGTGTCATTGACCGCAGCTTGAATAGCCTCTTTTGTAATTTCATTAAAAACCATGCGCTTGATGGGAATCTTTGGTTGTAAAACTTCAACTAAGTGCCAGGCGATTGCTTCACCTTCGCGGTCTTCATCTGTTGCCAGAATTAACTCTTCAGCGTTTTTCATTAACTCTTTGAGTTCGGCAACCTTCGCCTTTTTATCTGGGTTAATCACATATAAAGGTGCGAAGTCGTTTTCAATATCAACGCCCTCTTTAGCCCAGGCAATCTTTTTATATTCCTTGGGGATATCTGCAGCGCGCTGTGGCAGGTCACGAATATGGCCGACGGAAGCCTCGACGACATATCCGTCGCCGAGGTATCCACCAATTTTTCTGGCCTTTGCTGGTGATTCAACAATCACCAGCTTGATCAGGTCAGCTTTTGCTGTGGCCATTAGGGGAGGTTTCCTAGGTGCTAGTTGATAATTGCTGTGGCTTGCTTACGGTTGCGATACAAAGCACCAACAATAACCAGCACAGCAAATGCTGAAATCAGCTGACTCTGTGACTCGCCATTACCCAGTGCCAAAGAAACAATTGCTGGTGTAATTAACAGAGCAACAAGGTTCATAACCTTGATAAGTGGGTTAATTGCAGGTCCTGCTGTGTCCTTGAAAGGATCTCCAACAGTGTCACCAACGATTGTTGCTGCGTGGGCATCACTGTTCTTTCCACCGTGATGGCCATCTTCAACCATCTTCTTAGCGTTATCCCATGCACCACCTGAGTTAGAAAGAAACACTGCCATGAGTGTTCCTGTGCCAATGGCACCGGCAAGGTATGCACCAAGTGCGCCCACACCTAAACCAAAGCCAACAGCAATAGGTGCCATAACAGCCAGTAATCCTGGTGTTACAAGTTCACGTAGTGAATCGCGTGTGCAAATATCTACTACACGACCATAATCAGGCTTTTCAGTTCCCTTCATGATTCCTGGGTGCAAGCGGAACTGCTCGCGCACTTCAACAACAACTGCGCCAGCTGCGCGTGATACCGCGTTAACTGCCAAACCTGAGAACAAGAACACAACTGCTGCTCCGATAATCAAACCAACAAGGTTACGAGGATCTGCAACATCCAAGATGCCCTGGAACTGCAAGCCAACTTCTGCTGCAGTCTTACCTGCATCAATTACTGCTGTCTTGATCGCGTCCGTAAAGGCACCAAACAACGCTGTTGCAGCCAACACGGCTGTTGCAATTGCAATGCCCTTAGTGATCGCCTTAGTTGTGTTACCAACTGCGTCCAGGCTTGTGAGGATATCTGCGCCTTCGCCATCAACATCGCCAGACATTTCAGCAATGCCTTGTGCGTTATCTGAGATCGGACCGAATGTGTCCATCGCAACGATGACACCAACAGTTGTTAGTAATCCTGTGCCAGCTAGTGCGATTGCAAGGAGTGAGAGCACAATGCTTCCGCCACCTAGCAAGAACGCTCCAAATACCGCTGCTGCGATAAGTAACGCAGAGTAAACAGCTGATTCAAAACCAACTGCGATACCAGCCAAAATTACTGTTGCCGCACCTGTCTCAGATGAGGCTGCAACGTCATTTACAGGACGCTTGCCAGTTTCTGTGAAGAAGCCTGTTAATACCTGAATTGCTGCAGCAAGTGCGATACCAATCAAAACAGCGCCAATAGCTAGAACACGTGGGTTTGTGTTGCCTGCTGCTGCTACTGCCTCTGGTGACAAACCTGTCATCAACTTGAAATCAGATGGAAGGTAAGTAAATGTTGCGAGCGCTGTTAGCCCTGCAGAGATAATTGCTGATAAGAAGAATGAGCGGTTAATCGCACTCATTGCTGACTTATCTGTGCTGCGCAATTTTGTTAAGAAGATTCCGATAACGGCAGTGACTGTTCCGATTGCTGGAACGATCAATGGATAGATAAGACCAGCATCACCAAAGGCAGCTTTGCCAAGGATGAGTGCTGCAACAAGTGTTACGGCGTATGACTCGAACAAGTCTGCAGCCATACCAGCACAGTCACCAACGTTGTCTCCTACGTTGTCAGCAATAGTTGCCGCATTTCGTGGGTCATCTTCTGGGATGTGCTTTTCAACCTTACCGACAAGGTCAGCGCCAACATCTGCTGCCTTTGTAAAGATTCCGCCACCAACGCGCATGAACATTGCAAGCATCGCTGCGCCAAAACCAAAGCCTTCAAGAACAGCTGGTGCGTTCTCGCGATAGATGATCACAACAAGTGAGGCACCGATAAGTCCAAGACCAACAGTTGTCATACCAACGACGCCACCTGTGCGAAATGCAATCTGCACAGCCTTTGCGCCATCCTTGTTACGGGCTGCATCTGCAACGCGCACATTTGCGCGCACAGCAAGCCACATACCGTTATATCCAACCAGTGCAGAAAATGCCGCACCTAGTAAGAAGAAGATTGAACGGCCAATGCGAATTTCAGCATCACCGGGAAGAGCAAACAAAAGGAAAAATACGATTGCTACGAAATAGGACAGTGTGCGGAACTGGCGAGATAAAAACGCGGCGGCTCCTTCTTGCACAGCTTCTGCGATTTCACGCATCTTTGCTGTGCCATCACTTGCTGCCAATACCTGGGCGCGTAGGCCGTAGGCGATGGCAAGGGCAGCTAGGGAAATACCTAGAACGATGTAGGCGATATTTAGGTTAGATCCGGTCACTTGGACCAGCGATACGGTGCTTGAAGCACGCATAGGTTCTCCTCCATTGGAGTTACAGGCGCCCTAAATCGAGGGTCAGGCGCGAGACTGACGAAGTGTAAGCGGAGATACCCTCAAAGGGGCAAATTTATACTTATCTATTACCTAACACCGGGCCTACCGGGCGGGCTAGGCGTGAGATAACCTGCCCCGCATGAACCTTTTAGATGCCAATTCAGTCATCTCCACGCTGGGCCTCCTCGGCGTTCTTGGCATCATTTTTATGGAGACTGGTCTCTTAATCGGCTTGATATTTCCGGGCGGTGAAGTTGTTTTCTTAGCCGGTATTGCAGCATCTGGTTCTGGATCTGCCCTCTTGGGCGATGCCAAGCTCTCTGCCCCTCTTTTGTTTACCCTGGCACCAATTGCAGCAATTGTTGGTGGCGAAGTTGGTTATTGGTTTGGCAAGACGTATGGTCGAAAGTTCTTTGATCGCCCTGACAGTCGTTTCTTTAATCAAAAGATGGTTCAAAAGATTGAAAAATGGTTAGGCAAGTACGGACCACGCAAAGCGTTGGTCTTTGGTCGTTTCATTCCATTTGCAAGAACATTGATTAACCCAGTGTGTGGTGTTGCTAATTTAGATAGAAAGACTTTTTCCACCTGGAACGCAATTGGTGCAATTATCTGGACCCAAGTTGCAATGGGTATTGGTTACTTTTTAGGTGATGTATTTGAAGAAAATGGTAATTACTTTATTGTCGGAATTGTTACATTAATAGTTTTAGTAAGCGCAGTTCCACTTGCACTAGAAGTTTTTAGAGAGTGGCAATCAAAGCGTTATAAGCCTAAATCAGCTAACTGATAAGCAGCGCGGTATTCATAGCCTGCTTCTTTTATCTTTGGTTCTGCGCCTCGTTCAACAATTACTGCTACGCCAACAACTATTGCACCTGCTTCAACAAGTGCCTCAACTGCGGTCAGTACTGAACCGCCGGTAGTTGATGTGTCCTCAACTGCTAAGACTCTCTTACCTTTAACATCTGGGCCTTCGATGCGACGTTGTAGACCATGTGCTTTTTCTGCTTTGCGCACTACAAAGGAATCGATCTTTTTGCCTTGACTAGCTGCCACATGCATCATCGCTGTTGCGACTGGATCTGCGCCCAGTGTTAAGCCACCGACTGCTTCGTAATCAAGATCTTTAGTGAGATCAAGCATTACTTGGCCAACTAGCGGAGCTGCCTGTGAATCCAATGTGACGCGACGCAGATCTACGTAGTAATCAGCCTCTTTACCGCTAGAAAGAATGACTTTTCCATGCACAACTGCCTTGGCCAGGATCTGTTCCCTGAGTGTTTCACGTGAATTCATACTTTAACCTTACCGTGGCGGCCATTCATCTCTACATTATGGGGATGAACGCGCAACGGTTAGAGACCTCACGATTAATGCAACGCTTTGGCTTCGGACCTCGTCCTGGTGAATATGCGCAAGCCCTTAAAGATGGAGTTGTTGCAACTCGCGCGAAGGTTGTGACTGTCCCTGCAGTTGATACGGGTGCGGCAGCGGTGGTGGTCCCTGAAATAACAAATATCGGTAAGCGCCCTGCTCCAAATAGTGCCGAAATTGTTCCTTACACAATTGCGCTGCGATACCAAAACCAACAATTAGTTCTTTGGTGGCTTGACCGCATGGCGATGAGTGATCATGGATTAACAGAGCGCATGACATGGTTTTGGCACGGACATTGGGCCACCTCAATTGGCAAAGTAAATTTCGCACTTCCTATGATGAACCAGAATAAAACATTGCGTACTCACGCTTTGGGCAACTTCAAAGATATGTCCCGCGCCATGATTAATGACAGCGCCTTGCAATTTTGGCTAGATGGACAAGACAGCACATTAAAGTCTCCTAACGAAAACTTGGGGCGAGAGTTAATGGAGCTCTTCGTCTTAGGTGTTAACCGCTATACAGAAGATGATGTGAAGGGCGCAGCAAGAGCTCTGACTGGGTATCAAGTTGTTAATTACGAAGGAACCACCACCTTTAACCCAAAGCGACATGATCCAAATCCAATAACCATTCTTGGAACAACACAGCCATTTACTGGTGAACAACTTTCTGATTTCTTAGTTGCTAGAGAAGATTGTGCAACATTTATTGCCGAGCGTTTGTGGTACAGATTCATTTCAAGTACTGAAACTATGCCTGCCTCTTTTGGGGCAAAAAAAGCTTTTGCCACAAGAGATATCTCATCTGCTGTTAAAGCAATGGTGCAGGATCCAGCGGTTGGCGATGTCAAAAATGATTTAGTGAAGTCTCCAGTTGAGTGGTTTATTGCAGCTTGCAGAGCACTTGAGTTAACACCATCAAATCTCAAGACACCTGCCCAGTTACTTAATTACTTAAATCAACTCAATCAAGTTCCTTTTTCCCCACCAAATGTTGGTGGATGGCCTGCTGGTGAGGCCTGGTTGTCCTCAGCAGCTGTCCAGTACCGCATCGCATTTGCAACATGGTTGATTAAACAAAGCTCTTTGCGTGGATTGCTTGAAATTCCTGTTGCAAATCGTCCTATGAAAAGTGCGGACTGGTTGGGTGTTGCCGAATGGAGCCCACGAACACAGGGGGCACTTCGCAACTCAATGTCTGATCCGGCGCAGTTTGCCTTACTTGCCTTGTGTAGCCCTGAATTTATCGTGAGTGCATAGGAGACCACCATGGATACAGTTACCAGAAGAAAGTTTCTTAAACTCACCACTGGCGCAGTTGCAGTTGGTGCCGCCGCTCCGCTGCTTAGTATCGATGACATCGCACAAGCTGCAATTAGTCGTCCACTGCCAGCAAACACACCGATTCTTGTCATCGTTACTTTGTATGGCGGCAATGATGGTTTAAACACCGTTGTTCCATATACAGATCCTTTGTATTACTCACTACGACCAGAGCTTGCATACAAGCAAGAGGTTGTTCTGCCACTCAATGCTGAGCTTGCCTTAAATCCTGCAATGAAGGGTTTGAAATCATTGTGGGATCAAAACAAGGTTGCAATTGTGCGTGGTGTTGGTTATCCAAACCCTGATCGCTCCCACTTCTCATCAATGGCAAAGTGGCAAACAGCATCTCCTGCAAAGAATATTAATTCTGGATGGATTGGCCGCTGGATTGATACACAACCAGAAGAACCAATGCTTGCAATCTCACTTGGTTCAGTACTGCCACCAGTCTTTGCAGGTAATAAGCGTTCAGGTTCGGCACTTCCTTTAGGTGGTTTAGTAATTCCAAAAGGTGATTTAGCAGCGCAGTGCCTCAAGCTTTCTCGTCCTGTTGCCAAAGATTCAAGGTTAATGGCAGCTGCTGCAACTTCAATGCGTAACTTATTTAGCGTTTCTACAAATGTGCAGCCCGTGCTCAAATCACCTGCACCTGTCCCACCAGATCTACCCACAACCAATGGCGGAAACGCTGGCGGAGATAGCAATTTGGCCCAGCAGCTAGATGTTGTGGCAAAGCTAATTGCAGCAGGATCTCCAACAAAGGTGTGGTCTGTTTCTTTGGGTGGTTTTGATACTCACGCTAATGAAGCCAATGCACAAGCATCATTGCTTGGAACTGTTTCAGACTCCTTGTCACGCTTTATGGGTCAACTCAAGGCAACGACAAGAAGTAATGATGTGACAATCATGGTTTATAGCGAATTTGGTCGTCGCGTCATTGGTAATGGCTCAGATGGAACAGACCACGGAACAGCAGGTCCGATGTTTATGGTGGGCAACGCAGTTAAGGGTGGCTTCTATGGAGAGCAACCCTCACTGAAGAATTTGTATAAGGGTGACTTGGCTGTTACAACAGATTTCCGTGATGTTTATGCAACGGTTATTGAAAAAGTACTCAACTCACCTGTTGAGCCAACACTTGGCAAATGGACTGGCCGAGTTAACTTTTTTAACTAGTCTTCTTTATAAATAATCACTTCAGTTTTACGACGTGCCACTAAACCTTTAGGTGGGTTTTGCTCAATCAGTGCGTTTACTTCAATCCGAAGCTGTGCGACTTCAACTGCCATGTTTGCAACTGCAGATTCCAGTTCAATGATTCGCTTGATGCCTGCGTGATTGATTCCTTCGCCAACAAGTTTTTGCACTGCGCGAAGTAGTGCGATGTCTCGTAGTGAATAACGACGGTTGCGTCCTTCTGTGCGCGAGGGTGAAACTAAACCTAACTTGTCGTATTGACGAAGAGTTTGTGGGTGCATGCCAGAGATCTCTGCGGCAACTGAAATCACATAAACGCCAGCTTCATCATCTGGCTGATTGTTCATACTCTCGTTGCTCATATTTTTGCCTTCGTTGTGAAATCTGCACGAACATCTTGGCTAGATGTCTCTTCTGCGAAAGTTTTCAGTGCTTCTAGCGCTTTGCCATCAACACGCTTTGGTACTTGGACTTCAACGGTGACCAATAAGTCGCCTGTGGTACTCCCCTTTGTGATGCCACGGCCCTTCACGCGAAGTGTGCGACCGTTAGGTGTGCCAGGTGCGATACGAACTGTTACATCATCACCAGCCAGTGTTGGCACCTTAATGTCGGCACCTAACGCAGCTTCTGCAAATGTCACTGGCAAAGTAATAGTTAAGTTTTCCCCTTTACGAGAAAAGATTGGGTGAGGCTTTACATGTAGTTGAATAAACAAGTCGCCAGGACCTGCTTCACCTTGTGCACCTTTACCTTTAACGCGAATTTTTGCTCCATCACTGACGCCAGTTGGAACACGTGCTGAAATGTTTTGTGCTTGACCTCTATCTGTTGCTAAACGAAGATCAAGTGTTGTTCCAAATACTGATTCACGGAATGTAATTGTTGCCTCTGTTTGTAGATCCTGTCCTTTACGTGGTCCACGACGCGCGGCATTACCAAATAGGTTTGCAAAGATATCTTGTGGGTTTCCACCACCAAATACATCATGGAAATCTCCACCTTGGAAACCGCCGCCTTGCGGGGCGCGGAAACCACCTCTTTCAAACAGTGATCTCGCTTCATCATATTCAGCGCGCTTTTTTGGATCAGACAAGATTTCATATGCCTCAGATACTGCTTTGAACTTTTCCTCTTTTGCTGCATCACCCTTTGTTTTATCGGGGTGTAGATCACGAGCAAGTGCGCGGTACTTCTTTTTGATTTCATCGGCAGCAGCCTTCTTATCTACACCAAGGACTTTATAGAAATCCTTTTCATAGAGATCTTTGGCTGCCATCTGAAATTACGCTCCCGCTGGATCTGTTACAGCAACACGAGCTGGACGCAAGATGCGCTCTTTGTACTTATAACCAGGCTGCAAAATCTTAGAAGCAGTTGGCACTGCAACATCTGCTGATTCATCATGCATAAGCGCCTCATGAATCTGTGGGTCAAAAACTTCACCTTCTGTGCCATATTTTTCTAGGCCTATGCGTGAAGTAATTGAATTTAGCTGATCTGCCACTGCTTTAAAGCCGCCTGATAGCTCACCATGTGCTTCTGCGCGATCAACATCATCTAGCAGTGCCAAAAGCTCTGTTAGAACTGCGCCAATTGCGCTTTCATGGGCAACAGCGCGGTCACGTTCAACACGCTTTCGGTAGTTTGCATACTCTGCTTGCAGGCGTTGCAAATCAGATGTCAGTGTTGCAACCGGGTCAGCTTCCTGACCCGGCTCAACAACTTCTTCAACTACTTGTTCAGTAGTTTCCTCTGACATTACTTTGATTCTTCTTCAACAACTTCAGCGTCTTCAACACCATCTTCTTGTGGTGCTGCATCTCCTTCAGCTGCTGCCCCTGCTGCATAGAGTGCAGAACCAAGTGCTTGGCTAACGGTTGCAACCTTTTCAGTTGCTGACTTAATCATTTCGTAGTTTGAACCACCAAGTGCGGTCTTCAACTCTTCTAATGCGGCTTGAGTTTCTGTCTTCTTCTCAAGTGCGTCCCCTTGTGACAACTTCTCCTCGTTGTCCTTGATGAACTTTTCAGTTGAGTAGAGAAGTGAATCTCCAGCGTTACGGATCTCTGCTTCTTCCTTACGCTGACGATCTTCTTCAGCGTGTGATTCAGCATCGGCCATCATGCGAGCGATCTCATCCTTGTTAAGTGCAGATCCACCAGTGATGGTCATGCTCTGCTCTTTACCTGTTCCAAGATCCTTTGCAGATACATGAACAATTCCGTTTGCATCGATGTCAAATGTGACTTCGATTTGTGGAACTCCACGTGGTGCTGGTGGCAAACCTGTTAGTTCGAACATGCCTAGCTTCTTGTTATAAGCAGCCATTTCACGCTCGCCTTGGAATGCCTGGATCTGAACAGCAGGCTGATTGTCATCTGCTGTTGTGAAGACTTCACTGCGCTTTGTTGGGATTGTTGTGTTGCGCTCGATCAAACGTGTCATCACGCCACCCTTGGTTTCGATACCAAGTGACAGCGGGGTTACATCTAGCAGCAATACATCCTTTACTTCACCCTTTAGAACACCGGCTTGAAGGGATGCACCAACTGCAACAACCTCATCAGGGTTAACACCCTTATTTGGTTCTTTGCCGCCAGTTAATTCTTTCACCAAATCAACAACTGCTGGCATACGAGTTGATCCACCTACAAGAACAACTGATTCAATCTTTGCAATAGGAATTCCAGCATCCTTTAGCACTGCTTGGAATGGCTTCTTGCAACGCTCTAGTAGGGCAGCGGTTAACTGCTGGAACTGTGCGCGCGTAATTGTTTCATCCATGAACAATGGATTCTTTTCAGAATCAACTGTGATGTATGGAAGGTTGACTGATGCTGATTGTGATGATGAAAGTTCGATCTTTGCCTTTTCAGCAGCTTCACGAATACGTTGCATCGCCATCTTATCTTTTGTTAAATCAATTCCATTTGCGGCACCAAAGGTTTGTACTAGGTGATCAACAAGTGCCTGATCCCAGTCATCTCCACCTAGGTTGTTATCGCCGTTAGTTGCCTTCACTTCAACAACACCGTCGCCGATTTCTAGAAGTGAAACGTCAAATGTTCCACCACCAAGGTCGAATACAAGAATTGTTTGTTCTTTTTCTGCCTTGTCTAATCCATATGCGAGCGCTGCTGCAGTTGGCTCGTTGATAATACGAAGAACATTAAGACCTGCGATCTCGCCAGCCTCTTTTGTTGCTTGACGCTGTGCATCATTGAAGTAGGCAGGAACAGTGATAACTGCATCAGTTACTGTTTCGCCCAAATAGCTTTCCGCATCGCGCTTTAGCTTTTGTAGTACGCGTGCTGAAATTTCTTGTGATGTGTACTTCTTGCCATCGATATCAATAGTCCAGTTAGTACCCATGTGACGCTTAACGGATCGGATTGTGCGATCTACGTTTGTTACTGATTGACGCTTGGCAACTTCACCAACAAGGACTTCACCGTTTTTGGCAAAGGCCACGATTGATGGTGTTGTGCGCGCACCTTCTGCATTGGCGATAACCGTTGGCTCGCCACCTTCAAGGACAGATACGCAGCTGTTAGTTGTTCCGAGGTCGATTCCGACTGCTCTAGCCATTATGTATGCTCCTTTGTATCCCTCTCGAGCCTGATTTAGGGTCGAGGATTGTCGAACTTGAGTCGAGTATACACAAAAGGTTGAGTCGTCGCGACTCAGGTTTCTGTCTAGTTGAACACACACCTATGAGCCTTTATTGCCTACCCTCTCCCTATGAACCT
>Ga0247839_1007577_pt1 | contig 11869 bp, 11 predicted proteins | sample LaCruzMarch2015__6_FD_192405 | JGI IMG/M metagenome (GOLD analysis project Ga0247839, IMG submission 192405) | Freshwater microbial communities from meromictic Lake La Cruz, Castile-La Mancha, Spain - LaCruzMarch2015_16m | ecosystem: Environmental > Aquatic > Freshwater > Lake | place: Spain...
GCACGTCTATACTTTTTTGAAAAATAAGTGTATTTCAATTAAATTAAATATTTACCTATTTATTCGAATCTTTTTGAAAAAAAATCAATTTTTGGAAAGCCTTACTTTTTGAGTGAACCCTAAATAAGAAACATATAACTTACTCATAAAAAAAAATCCCATTCATTTCTGAACGGGATAATTTTATGAAATACAATTTAAAACACTAAAACTGCAAAACTTTATCAAAGCCAACTATATTTACCAAAACCACACCACTGCTAACTGGATTTTTCAAAGTGGCTAAATCAAAGCAAACATCTTTTGTGAAATATGCTTGACATAATTGGACTTTTTCGTCCACTAGTTTTACTTCAAAAGTTGGAATAGCACCAGCATTTGGAAGTTCTTTTGCAATTAATTTAAAACGTTTAGTAGTATTATCGCAACCACCAAAACCTATATTTAAAATCAACTTGCTATTGTCTATTTTGGCGTTCAAAATAATTAAACTTGCAGCATCTAATTTGTCGTAACTAGTAGGAAAAGTAACTGCAGAACAATCAGTTTTGGGTTTTACAACATTTATAAAATCAATGGTAACTCTTGTAAAATAAAAGTAAGCCATTTTACAATATATTTCAAAACTACCTATATTACCAGTGTATTTATGGTATTTCAATTCTACTCTGTCACCTTCATTTAATTCAATGGCAACTAGTGGTAAAAATGATTGCTCACAAGGCTGTAATAATTGCCCGTCATCGGTTTTTATCCATAAACTTTTCCCGTAAATACTCAATCCACAGTTTTGAAAAACAACAGTACCTTTAACCAAAGTATTGTTTCCGCCACCATTGCCTCCACCGTTTCCATCACCTTCGTCATAACCCCACCAACCTTTTTTACAACTAGTAAATCCAAGGCTTAAAATCATTGCCAATATCAAAACTGGCTTCATCATTAACATTGTTTTTTTCATAATCATTTAGTTTAATTGTTTATGGTTGTTTGACAGGTGCAAATTACAAAATGTTGCATTAAAAAATAAATTTTATTCCTGATGATAATCCCAAATACTGAGCAGCTGGTTTATTGGCAAAATCATTTTTAAAATATTGATTGAAATGCACACGAACAGTTGGTCCTGCAAAAAACGAAACATGCTTATTTATTTCATATTGCGCATGTACTGATGAAAACAATAAATACTGTACTTTATTAAACCTGTTATTGGCTACTTCGTTTGTAGTAGTTGGCGATAAATTCAACGAATCGTTTTGTAAAGTATAAGTTTGTGTTTGTGTTAAAAATTGAATTGCTGTACCAACTTCAGTTGAAACACTCCACTTTTTATTCCCAATTTTATAAGCCACACTCATTGGAATTTCAATAAACGAAAGTGATTGATCAATTACATTGATAAAATACCCAGCTGCATTCCTGAAATTTTCTTTACTAACTAACGATTTCTGCGAATCTTGAAGCTTATAAATTTTATCAAATTCAACTTGATTATAGGCTAATCCAGCTGAAAAAGTAAACTTATTTCTATAAACACCTGCCAAAAATCCTAATGAATACGCCCTATTTGCTTGTTCGTTATAATTAATTCCAAAATTATTTTGTATGGCTTCATTATCTCCACCATTATATGCTCTATTTAAAAACATATAGTTGTTAAATAATGCAAATTGAAACCCAAGATTTGATGTTTTTTTAGATACACTATTCGATAAATCAATCTTTGTTTTTGGTAAAGAATCAAGAGCTGTAACTTGATTATTTTCTGCAATTTTATTCTCTTCAAGTAAAATCAAATTAGAGTCTTTTTGTGTTGCTAAAAATTCATTGTTTTCAGTTTGTTTGTTTGTAATTACCTTAGTGTTTACTAATTTAATTTCAGGTAAATCAAATTCAGTTTTAGGGATTTCCAATATTGGTTTTATAAGCTCATCCTTTTGTTTTAGTTCTTGATTGTAAGCAGACTTTTCTTTAAAGATTATAATACTGGTTTCACTTATAAAAAGCTTCCTATTTTCAGTGCTTTTGGTAAATTGTTTTTGTTCTTTATTTAGAATTATTTTATTCGTGGAATTTGAATTCTGTGATTCATTTTTAGCATGATTTTGTGTTTCATTTTTTGTAATTATTTCAGGAATAAATTGAGCAGTTTTGTTTTGTAAAAAAGTAGCGTTTTTAGTGTAAAAATAATTGGCTAAAGCAATAATTGAAACCAAAAGAAAACACGATGCTACAGAAAAGAAAAATATAATTTTACGCCTATGTTTTTGTTGCATTCTTTTAGCCAAAATATTTTCAAAAGCATCAGCATTCGGAGTTACTAAAAATTCTTTAGCCCGCTTACTTAATAGTTCGTTAAATTTATCGTTCTGCATACTTTTTAACATCAAATCCTAGCGTTAACAATCGTTTTTCCAAAAGCACTTTTGCTCTTGAAAACTGTGAGCGAGAAGTACTTTCATTTATATTCATAACCTCAGCAATTTCTTTGTGAGAATAACCTTCAATGGCATACATATTTATAACAATTCGGTATCCTGCAGGTAGTTTTTGAATACATTCCATCAATATTTTTAAGTCAATTTGGTGCATTTGTTCTACCGAAAAATCTTTGTTTTCATAAATAGTTTCAATGTCGGATTCCCATTTTACTTTTTCGTTGGCCTTTAAAAAATTCAATGATACATTGATAATAATTCGAGTAATCCAAGTTAATAAGCTAGATTCAAATCTGAATTTTGACAGTGAATTAAAAATTTTTACAAAACCTAATTGCAGTATTTCATTGGCATCCGACTCGTTTTTAGCATACCTAAAACACACACCCAAAAGTACAGGAGCATATTGCTCAAAAAGCATTTTTTGAGCAATAGCATCATTATTGATACAGCGTTGTACCAGTTCATGATCGGTAATTCCCGATTTTTTATGCTTCAATATTAAAGGCAATTTTTGTGCTTACAGTTTTGGTTTGACAATTTTTTTTACACTTTTGCTGCATGTAAGATCAAAATAATTTTTTATTTATTTTAGGAACAATAAAACAATACCATTCGAAAAATTTAAATCACTTCATATATTGCGAAATTATAAAAGAATAATATGAATCCAGCAGTTGATTTTTACTTTAACAACGCAAAAAAATGGCAGCAAGAATTAGAACTTTTGAGAACTATTGTGCTTGAAAGTGGATTGAATGAAGAATTGAAATGGGGTTGTCCTTGTTATGTTTATCAAAAAAACAATGTCTTAATTATTCATGCTTTTAAAGATTATTGTGCATTATTGTTCTTTAAAGGCGTTTTGCTAAGTGACGCCAATGGATTGTTAATTCAACAAACTGAAAATGTACAAGCTGGACGCCAAATTAGGTTTACCAATTTAAAAGAAATTGAAGATTTAAAACCTGTTTTAAAGGCTTATATTTTTGAAGCAATAGAAGTTGAAAAAGCTGGATTGAAAGTGGAAATGAAAAAACACGAAGAATTTAAAATTTCAGAAGAATTTCAAAATAAATTAGCTGAAAACCATGCACTAAAAACTGCTTTTGAGGCCTTAACTCCTGGAAGAAAAAGAGGATATTTACTTTACTTTTCGGCTCCCAAACAAGCCAAAACAAGGGAAAGCAGAGTAAAAAGCAGTATTCAATTAATTTTAAAAGGAAAAGGGCTAAATGATTGTACTTGTGGTTTATCTAAAAAAATGCCTAGTTGCGATGGTTCGCACAAACAAATTAGATAATCAAGTAAAAAAAGCTAAAAAATCTACTACTCTCCTAACAAAATATGTGTGAGTTTCACAAAGTCATCTACACTTAATTCTTCAGCGCGTTTGTCGGCATAATTTACAATCAAACTTTTATCACTAACAAGTGAACTAATTGCATTACTCAATTTTTTTCTGCGTTGGTTAAATGCTAACTTTACTACTTGCTTAAACTTTTTTGGATCACAATTCAAATCAGTTGTTTTGCGTGTTAATCGCACCACACCCGATTTAACTTTTGGTGGTGGAATAAATACATGTTCATCAACAGTAAACAAGTATTCTACATCAAAATAAGCTTGAGTAATTACACTTAAAATTCCGTAATCTTTGGTTCTAGGATTTGCTCCTAATCGTTCGGCCACTTCCTTTTGAAACATTCCCACCATTAAAGGAATTTTGTCGCGTTTATCAATTAAAGTAAAAACTATTTGAGAAGAAATATTATATGGAAAATTACCTATTAAACTAAAGCTATTTTTGAAATAATTATCGAAATTTAAAACTAAAAAATCGGCTTCTATTAAACGATTTTCTAATTGCGGAAAATTGGTGTTTAAGTAAGGAATTGATTCTTTATCTAACTCTATTGCCCAAGTATTAAATGTTTTATTTTCTAACAAATACTTAGTCAACACACCCATTCCAGGACCAATTTCTAAAATATCAGGCGTTTGGCACTTATCAGTAAAAGCTTTTACAATGTTAAAAGCAATGTTTTCATCGTTTAAAAAATGCTGCCCTAAATGCTTCTTAGCCCTTACTTGAGTGCTTTTTTTAGTTGATAAATAAAATTTTTCCATTAGGCTTCAAAGCTATGAAAATTTTACAGCTTTATCAGTCTAAAAACCTATTTTACATAACTATCATCAGTAAGTGTTTTAAGAAACGCAACCAAAGAAGCTTTTTGTTGAGTACTTAAATTTAATTTATAATGAGGCGCTTTTTTGCTACTTATTGGATCAATAGTTGGCGAATAATTTACACCAGAATTATAAAATTCTACTACTTCTTCCAATGTTTTAAACCTTCCATCGTGCATGTAAGGAGCAGTAAAACCGAGGTTTCGCAAAGTAGGAGTAGCAAATTTTCCTAAATCGGCTTTGTTATTGGTAATTAACCAACGGCCTGCATCAAAGCCTTCAAAAGTGGCACTTACGCCATTATTATGAAATTCGTTATCGCTAAAAAGTGGTGGTTGGTGGCAATGGAAACAATCGCCTTTTTCGGTAAAAAATATGTTATAACCTTCCCATTCTTCATCAGTAAATCGGGCTGTACCTAATTGTAATTGATCGTATTTTGAATTAATACTAACTTTTGTCCTCAAATATTGAGCAATTGAATAGGCAATTTTCTTTTGTAGCTGTATAAAACTAAGCGAATAAATATCTTTTATTAAAAATGCTTTGTAAAAAGCATCTTTGTAAAACGGATGACTAGTAAGTGCTGCGTATAAAATGGCAGAATCTGAATTGAAAATATCTGGTCCAAAATCGCCCATTGCTAAAGTATCTAAACTGAGTTGAGAACCTTCCCAATTATAGTTCTTTTTAAAAGCCAAATTCAAATGTGGCGGAACGCTTATAGTATAACCATTTGGTGCAAAATAAAAAGGTCTCGAAAATGAATTAGCCGGTTGATGACAAGTGATACAACTTTTTCCGTTTGTAGATAAAATTGGATCGCTATACAAACTTTTACCTAAGGCAATTCCTTCAACAGTTAATGGATTTGCTATTGATAACACATTGTATTCAGGAAATCCAGCTGGAATTTGAAGTACATATGGCGTTGGTTTGTAATCATTGTTTTCCACTGGAACATCGGTTTGAGTTTTAGCACACGAAAACACAAAACTTACCGATAAAAATAAGCCGATTTTTAAAAATTTACTTTGCATAAAATACGTCATTACCATTGTTTTTAATAAAATTCATTGCGGTAGAATCGCCCATTGTATAATTACCATCTTTGTTAAAATCAAAAGTATAAGGATTTGTAAACCATTCGTTTAAATTCATAGCTAAACTTAAATTGGTTGTTTTGTTTTCCAAAATACTCATATCTTTTATAATCGGATTCTGTAATACCAACGAAGCGTTTAAACCAATATGAATGGCTATTCCTTTTTCGTTGTTTAACGAGTCTAAGTATTTACCTTCTAACTTTAAAAAATGATAACCTCCGCCCATTACATCAGGCCAAAGCATGGAAATATTTTCAGGATTATTAGGAATTGCATTATGAATATTCCTTGCTGCATCTATTCCAATATTAAACGAAATTGAATGATAATTCCCTACAGGAACACGCGATAAGTTTAAGTTGATTGCATTTAAACTTGCATCTATAAACATAATGGAATCAAACAAATAATCATTGTTATTTTTACCCCATAATTTTACATTTGTTATGTAGTAATTTACTCGTGAAACACTATAAAAATTATTGGCTTTATTTCGATACAAAATGGTATCATAAATCAGGGCTTTTCCATCTACTTCATGCAAAAGCTGAATGTTTAAAAATCCTTTTGGAACTGAAGGTTCCACAACAGTGGTTTCCGTTTTGGAACATGAAATAATGGTGCTAAAAGTAACAGCCAAAAACAAGTATTTTATTTTGTGATTCATACCCTTAATTTTATACAACCAAAGGTGAATGAAGTATGGCAAAATTTCTGTAACAGTTGTCACATAATTCCGTGATTTATGATGCAGAATTAAGGGAATTATAGCAGTAAAAAAATTTTAAATCCTATTCATTTTCCCATTCTACATAACAACTTGCAGTTTCAAATAATTTTAGCTTTTTGAGTGTAATATTGGATGGTAATTTTGGCATAATTCTTTGTGCTATTTCCGTTACTAAAAACTCTGCTGTAGGTTCTTCTTTTAACCAATGAATTTTTGTATTTATTGTTTTATAAGCCTCTTTGTTTTCATGACTCATTTTTAAAATTAATGCATGATCAAAATCGTTGGTTACTTGTATTTCTACAATTTTTTTTAACTCCTTAAAATCAATCAACATATTGGATTCATTGAGCACTTGGCCAGTTATGGTAACATGTAATTCGTAACTGTGTCCATGAATATTTTTGCACTGCCCGTTGTAACACGAAATGGTATGGGCAGCTTCAAAATGAAATATTTTTGTAATACTTAGCACTAATTTTCCTCCTTCAATTTTTTTTATTTTCAATCATTAACTTTCCTTTTCAGTCATTATGTTTTTAAAATAATGGAATAAAATAGTGATGCATAAAAAACCCATAGAAAGCATCAAAATTAAGCCCGAAATAGTAAAAGTTTGGAACCAAGGCAATAAGCTTTTCATCATATTGTAATGCACAACTTTACTATTTGTTACTTGCCAAATTCCTTTTTTTATTCCAGCAATATTTAACGACAACCAAAAAACCAACAAGCTTATTTGAACCAACCAAAAAGAAATATTTAGTAATTTATTCGATTTATTATACGTTTTTGTATAGTTACTAAAATAAATAAAACATGCAGCAAAAAGTATCATTGAATTTATCCCAATGGTTGTTCCCATTGCATGTGCCACCGTTACATGAGTTCCGTGTGTATATATGTTTAATGCGGGAATTGACATCAAAAGGGCTTGTATTAAATTTAACAATATCCAAAAATCGGAAGCCATAATAAACCGATAAGGATAATAATGATAATTGGTGCATATACTGTTTAAAGTATTTCGCCATAAATACACAATTCGAAAAAAGAAAATCCATTCTGTCATGCTAACTCCATAGCCAACATACCTAATATAACTTTCGGTTGGAAGCGTGTAAATATGATGTCCCCAATTAAACATTAAGTTAAACATACCAAGGAAAAAAATGGCAAATGAAAGTTTACTATAGCCCACTTTATGGTTACCACTAATTCTGTCCATTAAAAAAAAAGCAGTACCATAAATTATTTGATTCCATGAACCCACCAACGAACCATTTACTTTCCATTGAATGGTCATATCGGTGATAAAATTTTCTCTAAAATAAGGAAAAATCCAAAGGTAATTTTCAAGAAAAGTGAACAAGAAAAAGATAATTCCTGTCATCCACATCCAAATATAAACTGGCCAATTTTTTATTTTCAGTGCTCCCTTTAAAAAATTATAAAGAAACAATAACCACGACAAAGCAATTGGCAAAGCCCAAATGGGATTGAATTCCCAATATTCTCGTCCACCAAATTCTTGTTTAAAATAACCCATTACTATGCCTATAATTGCTATCAACCAAAGTACAATTTGTAAGGCAACAGTTTTACTAGTAAAAGCACTTGGATTAATTAACTGCATGCCGCTAATTACACTTGCGGTAGCACCCAAAATAATCCAAAAAACTACAAACGAAACATGCAACGGCCGGAGTGCAGCAAAGCCCAAAGAATCTTTTAAAAAATCAGGTTTTAAGTATACATAAGCTGCCAACAACCCAAACACTATTCCAGCTAAAAGCAGTACTAATGCAAAAGCAAAAAATAATTTTCCAAAGTTTATTTGTTTAATCATTTTCGTTCAATCATTCCATTATTATAAATAGTAAAATTATTGTAGTCAGCCCTTCCACTTTGATTGGTTTGTTTAAAAAATTCCATCAAATCTGTCATTTCATTTTCCGACAAATGATAAGCAGGCATGGTATAATTTCCAGTGGAAATTACAGCTTTTATAAATATTTCGCCTTTACCTTTTGCCGAATAAATATTGGTTAAATCAGTTCCTAAATATCCTCCTAAACCGTATAATTGGTGACAACTTTGACAGTTATATTTTTGCCAAACCAATCGTCCATTTACTGCTTTATTTACAATAATATTTGCATCGGCTTTAGCATAAATAGGATGTATATAAATGCTAAAAGAATAAGTCAAAAAGCAGAGACATAAACCAATAAAAATATAAGCAGGTTTGATTTTCATTACTACATGGTTTTATCAATTTTTATTCTCACATCTACGGCTACTAATTCCTTCATATTTCCCCTAAAAGGATTGATATCTAATTCCGAAATTTCGGGTGCAAGGCTTACCAATGAAGCAATTCGCATAATGGCATCTTCAAATAAATGCTCATTTACCCCTTCCCTATTTCTATATCCTTTTATAATTTCATAACCTTTTAACGAATGAATCATGGTGGAAGTTTCTAATTGATTGAGCGGTGCTAAACCATAAGAAATATCTTTTAAAACTTCTACATAAATGCCACCCAATCCAGCTAAAATTAAATGTCCGTAGTTACCTTGTTTTGCTGCTCCGCAATACAATTCTTCACCCGAAACCATGGGTTGAATAATTACTCCTTTTGCATCCGGAATGGCTATCATTCTATCAAACTCGCTGTGCAATTTTTCTTCATTATTGATATTTAAAGTTACACCGTTTACTTCGGTTTTATGAAGCGGACCAAGCACTTTCATTACTACAGGAAAATGAATAGACTGCGAAAGCAATTTGATTTGTTCGTGGTTATAACACAAATGTTCTTTTACCAAATTGATACCGCAAGCAGTCAATAATTCATTGCATTGCTCAGTAGACAAATAACCGTTTGGTGCTTGAGAAATAATGCTACGAATGGTGGCGGTTTCCATTTCCATTAAATGAGTCATGCCAAAAGTAGGTTCCGCACAACCATAAACATGTGGAAGTGCTCTTCCTAATATTACTTCATCCGAAAAGTTAATTCTTCCTTTTCCAATAAATAAATCAATTTCTTCTTTTGCATTTACTAGCGATGGAAGCACCGGAAATATTGGTTTTAAACCAGTTTGCATTTTTTCATCTAGCAATTGATAAACGTCTCTAACGTTAAACAATCCCGGACTTCCAAACACCACAATAATTCCATCTATTTCATCTAATGTTTCACAAAAATCTATGATTTCTCCTAATTGTTTTGCTGTTCCCGTTGCTAAAAAATCAATAGGGTTTGAAACTGATGAACCAGGATTTAGTTTTGTTAAGAGTTCTGCTCCTTTTTCTGCATCAATGAATGGAACTTCCATTCCACGGCTACACAAAGCATCGGTAAGCATTACAGCCGAACCACCCGCGTGAGTAATAATAGCAATTTTATTGCCTTTTAAAGCTTTACTTTGAAAAATACAGCCAGCAGAAATTAACTCATTTCTGCCACTACAATACACAATTCCAGCTTTTTTAAACAAGGCTCTAATTACAATGTCGGAAGTAGCTAATGCGCCAGTATGCGATGAAGCAGCTCTTCCACCTGCATCGGAATGACCCGATTTTATTGCGGCTATTTTACACCCTTTTCTAATTAATGATGAAGCATGCTTCAATAATTTAAAAGGATTGCGAATACTTTCTAAGTATAACAATTTTACTTTTGGACTATTGCTATCAAAGGTTTTGTCCATGTATTCCAAAATATCTTCGGCCGAAGTTTGAGAAGCATTTCCTATGGAATAAACGTTCGAAAACCTTAATCCTGTTGACTTAGCAGCTTCCATAATAAAAACTGCAGTAGCACCAGAACTTGAAATTAATTCACAACCTTGCGAATCGAAGGCAGGAATTGGAGTGGTAAAAACACCTTTGTAATTTTCGTTGATTACACCAATGCAATTAGGCCCAATTAAACAAGCATTTGCATTGGTGATTGTATCAACAAGTTCTTTATCTAACAATTGTCCCTTCTCGCCTGCTTCAGCAAAACCAGAGGAATAAATAATAAAAGCTTTGGTGTTTTTTTGCAATAAATCTTTTACTGTTTGTAAGCAATATTCAGCCGGAATAGCAATAATTGCTAAATCAACTTCAGGTATTTCGCTGATATTTTTTACATGAATAACGCCTTCAATATTTAACTGATTTGGATTTACTCCATAAATTTTACCTGTAAAACCACCGCTTAATAAATTAAACAGCACTTTTCCTCCTGGCTTCGATTCATGTTCAGAAGCTCCAATAACAGCTATATGTCGTGGCGATATGAGTTGTTGATTGATCATAGTTTTTCGAAACGTGCTTGGAAGAACCTTAAATATTCAGGTTCGTACACCATTTTCATTCCTTTTATTTTATTTCTTTTTTCGTAAACATTTGCTGTTGCTTCAGCTATTACATCCATATGCGCTTGGGTATAAACCCTGCGAGGAATGGTAAAACGCACCAACTCTAATTTTGGATTATAGTTTTGTCCATTGGCTTTTCTTCCTGCGCTAACAATACCACGTTCCATGGTGCGCACACCTGATTCTATGTAAACTTCTGCTGCAAGTGTTTGAGCCGGGAATTGATCTTGAGGAATATGTGGTAAAAATGCTTTTGCATCCACAAATATTCCATGTCCACCAATTGGTTTAACAATAGGAACACCGTATTCAATCATCTTGTTTCCTAAGTATAAAACCTGTCCAACACGCGCATGTTGATGGTGGTCATCTACACTTTCTCTAATGCCTATGGCAATGGCTTCCATGTCACGACCGGCAAGACCTCCGTATGTTGGCATACCTTCGTAAACTACTACTAAATTTCTTGCTTTTTCATAAGTATCAAGCTCATTTGTTGCCAAAAATCCACCAATGTTTACCAATGCATCTTTCTTAGCACTCATAGTAGCACCATCGGTATAAGAGCAAATTTCTTTTACAATATCTTTGATTGAAACTTTTTCATAACCTTTTTCGCGAGCTTGAATAAAATATGCATTTTCAGCTACACGTGTCATATCGTGAATAATTCTGATACCATGTTTATTTGTATAAGCGCGTAAATCTTTTAAGTTTTGCATGCTTACTGGTTGTCCTCCAGCTAAGTTTACATTAGTGGCAATACTAATATAAGGAATTTTAGCAGCACCATGTTTTTTAACAATTGCATCTAATTTATTCAAGTCAACATTGCCCTTGAAAGGATGTTCGTTAATTGGATCATGTGCTTCATCAATAATAATGTCTTCAAATTTTCCACCTGCTAATTCTTGGTGTAAACGAGTGGTTGTAAAGTACATGTTTCCTGGTACGATATCACCTTTTTTTATCAATATTTTTGAAAGAATATTTTCAGCACCACGACCTTGATGAGTAGGAATT
>Ga0247839_1007614_pt1 | contig 11813 bp, 11 predicted proteins | sample LaCruzMarch2015__6_FD_192405 | JGI IMG/M metagenome (GOLD analysis project Ga0247839, IMG submission 192405) | Freshwater microbial communities from meromictic Lake La Cruz, Castile-La Mancha, Spain - LaCruzMarch2015_16m | ecosystem: Environmental > Aquatic > Freshwater > Lake | place: Spain...
CCTCCCGGTATCGCCTGTCCCCGGTATCGCCGCAGCGGAAACGAGAAGCCGTGGTCGATGCCGACCAGGGTGGGCGCATCCTCGGCGAGACGCTGCGCCAACCATTCCGCAATACCGCGCCGCGTCCAGTATTTGCGCGGGCTGGGCGGCGGCAAGACCTCCGCGGGCGGCGTCGCCCGCTCCGCCTGGTAGACGCGCAGCCCCTTGAGGCTCGACCTCGGCGTCGCGGCGCCCGAGTAGTCGATGCCGATGTAACGCGCGAACGCCGGCTTATCGTTGCTATACATGTCGGGGGGATGATCTCACGCCAAGGCGCCAAGCTCGCCAAGATGAAGAAAGAAGGCATGGGTGCGGGCCTCACGCCAGCGCGTCGTGCAACACGGCTTCGAGCAGGCGGCGGCTGTCGGATTGGGCGGCGGTGAGGTTGGCACGCTCCTAAACTCTGCTTGGGAACCCGGGGAAGGCAAAACCAGTGGAACAGACCTCATGATAACTTCCGAATATAGGGGCGGAACCGGGGGTGGTTGATCAGTCGGGTATAGTCGAGCAACGCGACTGAAGAAACGTCGGCTAGTGCAATACGCCCGCGCAGGCGCTGGTTGAGCATGTCTCGCAGGGGCCCCAGGTGTATTGTCAGGGCAGCGGGCAACTCGATAGCGACGACCAGCCGCAGCGGCAACCTGGCACGGGCCGGCGTCGGCAATTGCGCCCTCAGCGCTTGTCCCCTACCGGTGCCGGCCCAAGCGGCGAGCAGCATCAATAGAGAATCGGTGAGCTTGTCGATCAGCGTCTGAAAGCGCCACGGGATGGGCAGTCTCTGCCCGGGCACGAAGTCGGCACCACTCAGCGTTGCGCACGAGCCGCCATAGTCGCGCACCTCAAGCAGGAGCAGTTCACCATTGTCGATCCAGGCGAAGTCCATTTCTTTCAGGTGCTGCCCGCAGAGGGCCTGATAACCCGGCAAGTCGGCGAAACGGAAATGGGCGCCGACAGGTAAGCTGACACTCAGTCCGGATTCCTCGTAGACGACCATACTCACTCCCCAAGGTCCAGCCGGACGTCTTCGTCGAATAGCATGAGGGATTGCTGGATGATGGGGTTGTCCGGCAGCCCCTCGGCCAGGTGCGTAGCGATACCGACCACGCCTGCGCCCGCCTGCCGGCGCAGATCGAGCAGGGTATAGTCCGCCGCGTGCCGACGCGCGAGTTGTTCCAGGCGCTTCAGCAGGAAATAGCTGTGGGTCGTGAGATAAACCTGAATCCCAGACTGGGCGAACTGATGTAGCATTTCGGCAAACAGGATGACCGCACGTGGATGCAGATTGACCTCCGGTTCATCGACGAACAGCAGGCAACCGGTCATGGGCGAGATACGGCGATTACGCATCAGGCGCGAGAGGATGCCGATCTTCTTGATGCCCTCCGCCGTCTGGTGCATGTTGAATCGTTCCTTGCCGCGCTGAAACCAGATGCCCTCGCTATCGAGATCGATTTCGCCACCGCCAGTGACGTCCTCGAGATGGTTGATCGCGGTATTGATGTTCTGTTGCAGTTTGCCGCGCACCAGGGGCTGGCGGAAATCCTGCAGCAGGTCATAATAGGTATCGTCGAAGGCCGCAATCTCAGTACCCTCGCGGGTGGCAACGATCGCATCGTAGATAGACAGGATCTCCTTGGGGGGAAGGAAAGTGCACTTTTTTTCATTCATCTGCGCAACGTTGTTGCTTTCGCACTCGAGGATCTTGCTGACGGTGTCCTTGCCAAAGCCAAAGCGCAGGTTTCCATCACTGTTCCAGCCAAGTGTCACGCTCAGGCGATTGCCAGAGCCGCGAGAAACTAGCCTGCCCAGTTCGAGCTTCTGTGGCAGGAAGGTCCAGCGCAGCTTATTGGCCAGCAGTTCCGGGAGGTCTTTTGGTTCGGGGCCGGCACGCTTCTTCGCGTAGTCCTCCATCGCCCGTGCCATGGCATAGAGCAACTTCAGCAGGTGCGTCTTGCCGGTGTCGTTTTCGCCAATGATGACGTTCAGCGAGCCATGGTCTTGCCAGTCCAGTTGCTGCTGAAAGGCGACAAAGTTCTCGGCCTTTACTGATGTGAATATTTGCATGGAGTTCTCGAATCACCGGGCCGATATGGGTTTACTGAATGCGGCAAGCGGCCGCCTCCAGCGCCGGGGCCAGCGCATCGCGCAGCACGGCCTCGAGGAGGCGGCGGCTGTCGGTTTGGGTGGTGGTGAGGTTCGCTTCCAGTTGGTCGCAGACGGCCATCAGTTCATCGACCTTGGCGACGATGCGGTGTTGTTCGGCGAGGGGCGGGAGTGGAAAGGGAACCTCCTTCAAATTAGACGCGCTGATACCCCAATTGCCAACAGTCGTAGCGCAAGAGTCCTCCAAGGCATGCCGAACGAGATCACTATCACCGGCGAGACGCACGTAACCGGGCAGCGCGAGTGCCGGATCGACACGGACGCGGATCAATTTGTCCGGATAGATCGGATTAATCCCGAGGTAGTTGCTGAACAGTTTCAGGCGCCCCACGAACGATTTGTTGCCGTTGAAACGACAGGCAAGCAGATCACCGGAAATCAACCCATATTGAACACGGGTCGCGCTGTCTATGCCGCTGATCAACTTGTGCTCTTCCTCGGCGACGATACCGTCCTGTCTAACAGTCCCGGCGCTGATGCGCAGGATCGGCACGCCGTCCGAAGCGTCATCCGGCTTTCTGGAGTATCCATTCCGCGTGCCTTCTGCGAGGAGATGCTCAAGGCGCGAATAGCGCCATGAACTCGGCAGGCTGTCTGGTGCCAGTTCAAGAGCCTTCGCACTCAATGGCGCCGGTAGGTCCGCGGGGTTCTGCTCCACGAGCTTCCCGCGGACGGCGAGGTTGAGGATGGTCTGGCGCAGGGCCATGATGTGCTCAGGCCGGGTGGTGAGGCGCGGCATATCTTGAAGAAACACAGGCTCACGCCAAGACGCCAAGACGCCAAGGGTCTTTTCATCAACTTCTTTTTCTTCCTTGGCGTCTTGGCGTCTTGGCGTGAGACCTTCTTCATTCTGCAGTTGATGTAAGCTCGCGCTCACCAGCCGGTCGCGCCGCTGCTCGCGCTTGTTCTGCGCCGCCGCCAGCCGATCACACAGCGCCATCAGCTCGTCGACCTTGGCGACGATGCGGTGTTGTTCAATCAGCGGAGGTAACGGAAGAGGAAGAGATTCAAGGGTTCCCTTGGTTACATGCTGCAGGCCCACCCCACCCTGGGCCTGCGCAATAAGTACATCCAATTGGCTATTGATCGCCAACCGTAGGAACTCCGCCCGAAACGCACCACCGATTTGGATGCAACGGAAGATATGCTGATTAAGCACAGCAAGACCGCGTCTCCATATAAACGCACCGAAGGAAGTCCCGGGAGTGCCTGACCAACTAATTAAAAATTCATCATCGCGAATCAGGTGCCGCTCTTGAACGGCATCTGGATCACAAAAATTGAACGGAGCCTCATCACTATTTAAGTTTTGAATTCGGACGATAGGCAGCCCACTGGCAAGCCATTCAGTTGGCTTGAACGCACGCCCGTTGATCATGTCCAGAACATCCCCGAGTCGCACGAACTGCCATGGCATGGGAGCGATAAACGGCTGCTCATCGAATCTGATCGCTTTCATGAGTCGATCTTTAGTGCGAGAGCCGCATTTCAGCAGTCGCGCCTTCTCTGCCGCAATCCGCTTAAGTAACTCCGAAGTCGGCTCGTCATTAACGTCTTGCTCCACCAGCTTCCCGCGCACGGCCAGATCGAGAATGAACCGCCGCAACCGCGGCACGGCGTCCGGCGCCTCGGCGATGCGGTCGAAGTGCTTGAGGAGTTGTTCCTGGTTCATCGCAGTAGTGCCTCCGCCAGGATGCCTTTCAACTGATCGCGCAGGTCAGCGGCCCGTTGTTCATCCTGCTCCAGCTTGGCCAGCAGCTCCTCCGGGTCGCCGTGGTCATCGGCCACGGTGTGCGGGTTCTTGAAGTCCAGGTTGTAGCCGCGCGCCTTGATCGTGTCGATATCGACCCGCCACGCCTGCTCGGTCTCCTGCCGGCCAGCCCGCTCGGGGCCACCCCACCAGTCCACACAGCCCTGGAAGTGCTCCACCCGGATCGGGCGGGTCATGGAGTACGCCTTCTGGCCCGCGGGGATCGGGTGCTCGTAGAACCAGACGTCCCGCGTCGGCTCGCCCTTCTCGAAAAATAGCAGGTTGGTGCCGATGCTGGCGTAAGGTTTGAAGACGCTGTTGGGCAGGCGCACGATGGTGTGCAGGTTGCACTCTTCCAACAGGTGTTCCTTGAGCCGGGTCTTCACCCCCTCTCCGAACAGGCTGCCGTCGGGCAGCACGATGCCGGCGCGGCCATTGGGCTTCAGCAGCCGGATGAAGAGCGCCAGGAACAGGTCCGCGGTCTCCCGGGTGCGGAACTGGGCCGGGAAGTTGGATTCGATGCCGTCCTCCTCTTTGCCGCCGAAGGGGGAGTTGGAGACGATGATGTCGACCCGGTCGTCCTTGCCATAGCTGATATAGGGCCGGGCCAGGGTGTTGTCGTGGCGCACGAAGCTCGGGTCCTCGATGCCGTGCAGCAGCAGGTTGGTGACGCAGAGCATGTGCGGCAGTTGCTTCTTCTCCATGGCGCGCAACCCGGCCTGCAACGCCTGCTCGTCCTCGGGCCGCTTCACGTAACGCTCGCGCATATGGCGAATGGCGCAGGTGAGGAAACCGCCGGTGCCGCAGGCGGGATCATAGAGAATTTCGCCCGGCCTGGGGTCGATACGACCGACGACGAAGCCGGTGACTGCACGCGGGGTGTAATACTCACCGGCGTTGCCGGCGCTTTGCAGGTCGTTGAGCAGTTGCTCGTAGATGTCACCGAAATGCTTGCGCTCGAACAGGTCGTTGAAGTCCACGCCACTGATCTTGTTGATGACCTGGCGCAGGAGCTGGCCGGACTTCATGTAGTTGTAGGCGTCCTCGAAGACGGCCCGCACCACCCGGGCGCGATTGGCGTAGGCGCCCAGCGCGGGGAGCCCCTTGAGGGCGGGAAAGAGGTCGTCGTTGATGAAGCCGAGCAGCGCATCGCCGGTCCGGCCTTCCGGGTCGGCCGCCCAGGCGCGCCATTGCAGGCGCTCGGGGATGGGCGAGCGGTAGTCGTCGCGCGTGACCTCCAATTCCTGGTCCTGGTCGTCGATGATCTTTAGGAAGAACATCCAGCAGAGCTGGGAGAGGCGCTGGGCGTCGCCGTCGACGCCGACATCCTGGCGCATGATGTCCTGGATGGACTTGACGGTGGTTCTGGCGGACATAGCGTTTCCGGATGCGTCAAAGCGGTAGTAATTAAGAGTCTCACGCCAAGGCGCCAAGACGCCAAGGAGGAGAAGAGGTGGTCATGCCTCCAATATCGATCTATGTGTGTGCGCTTTCTCCGCTGATGATTATGGCGACCCGATCCGGGAACAGGGCGCGATCACTCACCCATTTCTTCTCTTCCTTGGCGTCTTGGCGCCTTGGCGTGAGCCCCTCTTTCTCCTCTTCCTTGGCGTCTTGGCGCCTTGGCGTGAGACATTCTTTTCTTCATTCATGCTCATTACCCGACATCCTGATACAGCGCGGCTTGCAACTCGTGCACGGCCTGCTCGAAGCCGGCCTTGGTGCCGAATTGCTTGATGAGTTGGAACGGTGTGCCCATGGCACTGAAGGGCGGAATCTCCAGCACCCGGACGTTGTCGAGCCCACTGACGATGCCTTCGTCCTGGTACTTGTCGAGCAGCGCCTCCAACACGGCGCGGGCCTGGGGGCCGTACTGGGTGAACACGTCGCCCTTGCTGACCTTACCGGCGCGCTCGCGGCGGGTCAGCGGCGGTTGATCGAAGGCGATGTGACAGATCAGGTCGAAGGGGTCGAGGTCCTTGCCCACTTCTTCGAGCAGCGGGTCGAGCAGCAGTCCTTCGTCGGCCAGCTCCGCGATGATGACATCCTTGCGCTCGGCGCCGCGCCAGCGCCGCAGGAAGTGGTCGAGGCTCGCGTACCGGCTGCGGATGGCGCGGCGGGAGTAGTCGCGCAGGCTCTCGGTGACGAGCTTGCCGTCTTCGTCGAGGTACTCGACCCGCTCGGCGAGAACCGTGACCGGCCGGCCCTTGATGTAGTACTTGGCCGGTGGTTCGGCGACCCCGGGCGGCAGGCTGATGTCCGGCGGCTGCGGGGCATCGACGACCGTCTCGTCCGGGCCTGGCTCCGCCGGGATGGGGTCCTCGCCCTCGTCGACCGGTGGCACGTCGTCCGGCGGGATCGGGGGATCGTCCTCACCGGGTTCATAGATCTGCACCGGCTCGCCGTCGAAGTCCGGGTCGGCGAAATGGTTGGTGGCCTTGCGGAAGTCGACCAGGGTGAAGTAGTACTTCTTGCTGTCCTCGTGCACCCGCGTGCCGCGCCCGATGATCTGCTTGAACTCGGTCATGGAGCCGGCCTCGCGATCCAGCACGATCAGGCGGCAGGTCTGGGCATCCACGCCGGTGGAGAGCAGGCGCGAGGTGGTGACGAGCACCGGGTAGATGGACTCGGGGTCGATGAAGTTGCCGAGCTGGGCCTGGCCGTCGGGGTCGTTGCCGGTGATGCGCATGACATACCGGCTGTTCTGCTGGGCGAGGTCGGCGTTCTCGTTGATCAGGGCCTGACGCATCCGGGCGGCGTGCTCGGTGTCGACGCAGAAGACGATGGTCTTCTGGAAGCGGTCGCCGCTCTGCTTCAAGTAGTCCGAGACCCACTTGGCGACGCGCCGGGTGCGCTCGTCGATGACCAGCACCCGGTCGAAGTCCTTCTGGTTGTAGTGGCGGTCTTCGATCAGGTGGCCGTTGAGGTCGCTCTCGCCGGGCCTTGGGCGGTAACCCTCCACATCGACATCCAGGTGCACCTTGATGACCTTGTAAGGGGCAAGGAAGCCGTCGCGGATGCCCTGCTTGAGGGAGTAGCTGTAGACGGGCTCGCCGAAGTAGTGGATGTTGGAGACGTACTCGGTCTCCTTGGGGGTGGCGGTAAGACCGATCTGGGTGGCCGCGGAGAAGTAGTCGAGGATCTCGCGCCAGGCGGAATCCTCCGCGGCGCTGCCCCGGTGGCACTCGTCGATGACGATGAGATCGAAGAAGCCGGGCGAGAACTCGCGGAAGAGCTTCTGACGCTCCTCCGGGCCGGTGATCGCCTGGTAGAGGCCCAGATAAATCTCGTAGGCGGTGTCGATGCGCCGGGGCTGGTGGCTGCCGCGGGGACGGTCGAGGGCAGTGGTCAGGTCGGTGGCCGTGCCATCGGCGCGCTCAATCGTCTTGGCGTCGGTGCTCAGCTTCGCCATGGCCGCCCCGAAGGGCCGGAAGTCGTTGACCATGGTCTGGTCGATCAGCACGTTGCGGTCGGCGAGGAACAGGATGCGCCGCTTGCGCCCGGCCTTCCACAGCCGCCAGATGATCTGGAAGGCGGTATAGGTCTTGCCGGTGCCGGTGGCCATCACCAGAAGGATGCGGTCCTGGCCCTTGGCGATGGCCTCGACCGTCGCGTTGATGGCGGCGCGCTGGTAGTAGCGCGGCTCCTTGCCGCTGCCGTCGTCATAGTAGGGTTGCAGGACGATGGCTTGCTGGGCGGGGGCCAGGCCCTTCCAGGTGCAGTACTGCGCCCACAGGGCGGCGGGGGTGGGGAAGGCGTCCAGGGCGAGCCTGGTCTCGAGCTGGGCGCTCTGGCCGGTACGGTCGTGGAAGACGAAGGCATCGCCGTTGGTGGCGAAGACGAAGGGCACGTCGAGCGTCAGCGCATAGTCGAGCGCCTGTTGCATCCCGGCGCTGACCGGGTAGTTGTTGTCCTTGACCTCGATCACCGCGATCGGGATGCCGCAGTAGTAGAGGATGTAGTCGGCGCGCTTGCCCTTGCCGCGCGTGACCAGCTTGCCGCGCACGATGATGCGGCCCTTGGTGAAGTAGATCTGGCGGCGAATCTGGTTGATCTCATCCCAACCGGCCAGAAGCAGGGCCGGATTGATGAATTTGACGCTGATGTCGTCTTCGCTCAGGGTCTTCTTGCTGATGGTCATACGACTCCGACACCCTTGTGGATTTCAGTCGACAGGCTGCGAAGCGCGATTCTCCCACAAGCGTGGGGCAGGTCCTATCAGCGTTGACCGCGGCCGTTCGGACAACGGCTGGTCCGGGGCGGGGGCACTGACGGCTCAAGAGGGGACCGGACGGCCAGGGCCGACGGGCTACCTTCACCACCGGCCCGGCCCCGCCGGATTCCCCGGCCTTGGCCCCCGGATGGTCACGTTCCTGTCTACCCCGCGCGGTCTCCCGGGCGGTGCCCGGTCTGGAACGTCCCGCGCTGGCCGATCGTCTGGAACGGATATCATGTATTCGATCCCGCCGGGCGGTCCAAGTCGGCGGGAGCGGTATCCGCGCCGATCGCTGCCGGGCGGGGCGCGGCGATCCTCCGGGATCGCAGGAGCGCATCGCACCCGCCGATGCGGCTGGAACCGGACATGACCGGCACGGTCGGGACGTGGCTCGGCCCGGTATTCGCCCGGAGCGCAAACGAAAAAGGGCCTAGCCTCACGGCTAAGCCATTGTCTTTATTGGCTGGGGGACTAGGATTCGAACCTAGGTTGACGGAGTCAGAGTCCGTAGGTTAAAGGGGTCAGGCTCAAATATTTTCCCCCTGAAGCCGACTTCACCGTTCTGTTTTCGCCGTCAAGTGTGCACGAATCGCCGAGCGGTCGCCAGCGGCAGAAACAACGTCAACGGCGAATCCGGCAAGGCGATAAAGGCATGATGCCGGTAGAAGGCTGCTGCCCCCTCATCCTTCGCCTCGACGACCAAAGCATAGGCCGCAATTTCCGAGCGGCCAGCACGCTCCAGTGCATCCCCGAGCAGCGCGCCGCCAAGACCTTGCCCCTTGAAACCCTGATCCACCGCCAAACGGCCCATGCGCGCGGCCGGCACGCTGGGTATCGCGGCAGCTTCTTTGCGGTGGCGGGCGGAAGGTCGGCCAACAGCAGGCTCGCGGATCTCAGGGTGTAGTAAGCCGCGATGCGTTAGTTCCTGGGGGGCCAGCACCTGCCCCGGCGGGCCGCTCGGCCAGTGCCGAAAGCGGCCTTCGGACAGGCGCTTCTGACACAGCCAAAAGCCCTGGCCGTCGTAGACCAGGAGCTTGATCGCGGTACCGCGGCGGTTGCGGAAGACGAAGAGCGCTCCGCTCATGGGCTCATCGGCGAGCACCTGACGCACCCGCCGGGCAAGACCATCAATGCCTTGGCGAAAGTCCGCCGGCTCCGTCGCGACCAAGACCCGCAGCTGCGGGGTCAGGGCGAGCACGGCGCCGCCTCCCACAGGCTGCGCGCCACCGTCGCGACCTCGCCGGTCGCCGCCCCGGTCCACTCGATGCGCAACGAACGACCACCGGCGTCGGACAGGGTCAGCACGCAGCCCGGTCCCGACGGTGGTAAGCCCAGCATCATTTCCACAAAGGCCGGCGCCGCCGTGGTGGGCACCGGTGGGGGCGCTGTCCGCGCCGTCAGCCGCCGCTTCAAACCGGCGTAGTCCAGCCGCAGCGTCGCGGCGACCTTGCTCACCCCATGGCGGGCGGCCAGTTCAACCGCCCGCGACCAGAGTTCCGCGGGAATGCGCGCGCCTTGGGATGTGGTGCTGCGCCAGTGGGCGAAGGCCGCGGCCGTCTGCGCCAGATCGGCAGTGGCGGGGAGTGACAGTGACATCGTGGAGCCTCCGAATCGTCAAAAACGGGGCTCCCAGGCTACCGGGCCGGGGACGGGATTTCATGCAGCCTTGCCGGAAGGACACAGTTTCCGCGCTGACTAACCGGTCGATGCGGCAGGCACGGCTGGGCTCAAGCCGCATCGGCAGTGTGAACCTCGATGTCCACCTTGAGTCGATCGCGCAACGCCGCGAAGATCGCCGCCAGGTTGTCCATGCTGGGGTTGCCATTGGATGACAGCATCCGGTGCAAGCTCTTACTCGGCCTGTCGGTCAGCCGGGCCAGTGTCTCGAAGCCGACCGTGGCATTCACCAGGTCGCGCAAGATGAGACGGGCCGCGTCCGGCTCACCATTGAGAAACAGGGTTGCGGCCTCATCGAGCAACGCCTTGGCAAAGGCGGGGTCGCGTTCGACCCGCTCGACAACGGTCTGCCTGAAATCGTGAGAGAGGGCCATGGACGGTTACCGTGTCGTTCGATCTGTCTGGACCTGCGCGAGCAGTGCTTTCCTCGCCTTGTACTCCGCATGAAGCACCTGCGCGCGCTCGATGTCGGCCTGTTGATGTCTCTTGGTACCTCCCCCAAGGAGAAGGATCAAGTGCTCGCCATCGGAGGCCAAATAGACTCTGTAGCCGGGTCCCCAGTCGATACGGTACTCGCCGATACCGCCGAACCACTTGACACGAGAGGTGTTACCGACAGACAGGCGCATCACTGCTGTTGCAATCTTGGCCGCCGCGTGGGCATCGAGAGCGTCGAACCAAGCCCTGAACGGGCTGGATCCGTCCTCCCGTAAGTACTCTTGCACGCGGATGTTCATCTCAGCGGAACAGTAACACAGATGTTACCTCTCGTCCAAAGTTCCCCCTGTAGGAACTCCGGCAAGAAGGCGGCTACGGAGCGATATAGGGGACGTACCACGATTCTTCGCGTAGCCGCAGCCCGCGCACGGTGGACCGGGCGATTGCGCGGCCCAACCTCCCCGCTGTCGCATGGCGCCCCCTGCCGGCATCCTGAGCGGCGGGGTCAAGATCGATGCAGCAAGGAGACGAATCCCATCTGCTCGAAATGCGCATCGAAGCCGGCGAAGCGGCTGATAGCGGCATCACGCATGACGACGAAGCTGCAACAGTCGGTGACACTGAAATCCTTGTCGGCATATTGCCGGAACAGCGCGAGCGCCCGCTCCTTCACCGGCCGTCCCACCTCTGCTACGTCAAACCCGCTGGCCGCCACCTTGTCGAGGAAGCGAACTGCGAGATCATGGCGACCCACGGAACAGTTGAGGTAAGTCAGCGTCTCAAACAGCACGAAGTCAGACAGCACGACCCGGTACGATCCCAACAAGCGAGGCAATAGTTCCTTCGTCAGCATATGGTATTGGTCGCGGCGGTCAAACAGCGCGATCCAGTAACCGGTGTCGACGAACACCGACTCCCTCACTTGCCCAGCCCGACGAGATAACGGTCGTGCCCTGCAGCACCGTCTTCGCGAAGGTCGATGACGCCGATCAGATCATCAAACAGGTCAACCGGGGCAGGCCCGGTTGCGGTTGCATCGGTCGCCGCTGGGGGTATCGGGTCGATCACCGTGACGATCAGCCGCGCCCGGCGAACCGCAGGCAGATCCTCCAGCAGCGTGACCTTGCCATCTTCGTACACCGCATGAACGGAAACCATGTCTCCCTCCGGATCAACACAGTCAAGTTGGCGCCCGGCAGCACGCTGGGTACTGTAAGGCATAAGCCCGGGGGCTGCCATCCAGTTATCCCTCGCCCCGCGCCCGCCAGGGGCCCGGAACCCCAACGAAAAGGGCCTAGCCTCGCGGCTAAGCCCTTCTCTTTGTTGGCTGGGGGACTAGGATTCGAACCTAGGTTGACGGAGTCAGAGTCCGTAGTCCTGCCGCTGGACGATCCCCCAAGTATGGGTATGGCGATCAGCGAGCGGCGCCGGTGCGGGCCCCTCGCCAGTCGCCAGCCAAGCGGACTAGCGCTTGGAGTATTGCGGTGCCTTGCGCGCCTTGTGCAGGCCGACCTTCTTGCGCTCGACCTC
>Ga0247839_1007615_pt1 | contig 11812 bp, 16 predicted proteins | sample LaCruzMarch2015__6_FD_192405 | JGI IMG/M metagenome (GOLD analysis project Ga0247839, IMG submission 192405) | Freshwater microbial communities from meromictic Lake La Cruz, Castile-La Mancha, Spain - LaCruzMarch2015_16m | ecosystem: Environmental > Aquatic > Freshwater > Lake | place: Spain...
AGTATTAGGTGGCGATGATAATCCAAATAATTTACAAGTATTATGCGGATCATGTAACTCAAGCAAGGGGGGTAGGTTTTTTGATGGGCACAGAACACCCCCGACTCTTCATGATCTTAATTCCCCTAAAAACGCCTCAATCAGCCACTATCAGATCGAAAAGGACTCAGAGTGACTGAATCGGCTCAAAACGGCTCAGAAGGGCCTCAAAAGGCTTGGGAAGAGGTAGCAGATCGCCGTTATGGCTCTCAAGTGCCTAGAATCCGCTCTAAACCCCTAGATTTACCGACTCGGGGCGATGAGATGGTGCAGTTCTGCAAAGATATCGGCTTCCCGATGCTTCCTTGGCAGGAAGACTTAGCTAGAGATTGCTTACGCTATAAGCCAGATGGCAGGTGGGCTCATCCCCTAATTGGGATCATGCTTCCACGCCAACAGGGTAAATCGACCTTTATGGCGCTTAGAATCTTATTTGGAATTTACATCCTAGGCGAGAAAATGCACCTGGCTACGGCTCACACACTTAACACAGCAGCCGAAATCTATTACAAAGTCGGCTTAATGATCGAAGATAGCGAACTACTTAAGGATAACTTCCTCAAGAAGTACGAAAGCAAGGGTTCCCAGGAGATGCGCTTTAAGAATGGCGCTCGTTATTTGATCCGTGCCGGTAATTCGGCCGCTCGAGGTATTGCCGCTCCAGATGTAATTCATATCGACGAGCTGAGAGAGTTCGATACCGAAGATGTCTGGTCTTCGATGCGCTTTACTCAGATGAGTAATCCTAATCCTCAAAGTTATGTCTATTCCAATGCTGGCCACGCGAATTCGGTTTTATTGCTTAAGTTTAGAGAGCGAGGGCTCGCCGCTTCAGAAGGAACAGATGATTCGATCGGTTGGTTTGAGTGGAGTGCGGTTCCAGGAGCAGATATCACCGATAAGGAAGCCTGGTATCAATCTAATCCGTCGCTAGGTCACACAGTCCATGAGGACAATATCAAAGATTCACTATCTGATAGAGAAGACATCTTTAGGACTGAAGTACTCTGCCAATTCGTTTCAATGATCAACCCAGTAATCTCAGAGGCCGAATGGAAGAAATGTAAAGCTGAAGTCCCAGAATTAGACATCGAGAAAGATACCTGGATGGCGATCGATCTTAGCCCAGACAGAAAACATGGCTCACTTGTTGCCGGTCAAAGGATCGATACCGATAAGTTCATGGTCACACTACTTCACACCTGGTTCAATCCCGTGAACCTTGACGATAAGGAAATGGCTAACGATATAGCGTTCTGGGTTCGTAAGTTCCCTGTTAATCAGGTTGCTTATAGTAAGAGCACCGCCAGCGCGGTAGCGGCAAGACTTCAGCCAGCAGGAATTCCTATGTACGAGATTGGCGGTCAGGAATACCAGCAATCATGCGACGAATTCGTATCAGCCGTGACATCGATGCGCCTTCAGCACTCAGATCAGGAAGAGCTGACAAAACAAGTCCTAAGCGCGGTAAAACTTACTCGAGGAGATGGCGGCTGGGTTATGGGCCGTAAGGCTTCTGGAATCGTATGCGGAGCGGTAGCGGCTGCAATGGTTACTCACTTTGCAACTCGAGGAGAATCGGAAGTGGACATTCAGATAGGATAATGTCTAAATGTTGGACATTACTGTATAATATGTCCAATGGGAATTCGGGACATCTTCACATCAAAGCCAGCGGTAGAGATTACCGTCGATGCGGCTTCTACTCCAGCGCCGTTTAACAACACCGCGTCATTCAACCCTTTCGTATTTACTCAATCGGTAGCAAGCCGTCAGCAAGCGATGGCAGTACCGACAATCGCACGCGCTCGCAATATCATCTGTAGCACATTAGCAGGACTACCCCTTACACAGTATTCACGCCTCGATGGTTCTTACATGCCAGTACCGGCGGTTATCAATCAACCAGACCCACGCGTCCCTGGCTCTGCCATCTATGCATGGCTAGCAGAAGATTTACTCTTTCATGGAATTGGTTATGGCCAAGTATTAGAGCAGTATGGCGAAACAGGTCGAGTGCGTTCCTGGACTCGCGTAGCGCCAGATCGCGTAACACCTAAACTTAATAACAACCAGACCGAGATAGTCGGATATCAAGTAGACGGATCAATCGTCCCTAATGCTGGAGTAGGTTCTCTCGTCGTGTTCTACGGACTCGATGAAGGAATCCTTAATCGCGCAGGTCGCACAATTCGCGCAGCGCACGCACTAGAACAAGCCGCAGAAACTTTCGCGAAAGAGCCAGTACCTTTACAGGTTCTTAAGTCTAACGGAACTAACTTACCAGCAGAACGTATTTCTAAACTACTTGAATCATGGCGTACCGCTCGACTTACTAAGTCTACAGCGTTCTTAAATGCCGATGTAGAGTTGCAAGCGTTGGGCATCGATCCAGCCAAACTACAGCTCAATGAGGCTCGTCAATATGTCGCTCTGGAATTGGCTCGCGCTTGCAATCTTCCTGCATATTTCGTAAGCGCCGAAGCATCGAGCATGACCTACTCCAACAGCGTTTCGGAGAGGCGTTCGCTTATCGACTTCTCCATGAAACCGATTTTAACCTCGATCGAACAGCGTTTATCTATGCCAGATTTTATCGCTTCGACAGGTGAGATTAGATTCGACCTGGATAACTTCTTACGCACCGACGCACTACAACGCGCGCAGGTCTACGAGATTCTTAATCGCATTGGCGCTATGAGCGTCGAGCAAATTCAACGTGAAGAAGATTTAATCGATAACGAAAGAGGCAATCAATGAAGATCACTATGCCATACGCCATCACGGCGGCAGACACAGAGTCACGAATCATCGCTGGCCGAATCGTGTCATGGAACGCAGAAGGCAGCACATCAGCCGGACGCACTATGTTCAAAGAAGATTCCATCACTATGGCTAAGAACATCAAGCTAGTTCTACAGCACGATGTCACTCGTCCATTAGGCAAGATGGTTTCATTCGAGCAAGATTCAGAAGGCATCACAGCAGAATTTAAGATCGCTAAGACCACCGCCGGTAATGACGCATTAGAAGAAGCCGCTACTGGGCTTCGTTCAGATTTTAGCGTGGGCGTAGATGTCGCAGAGTGGGATAACGAAGACGGCGTAATGGCTATCAGCGCAAGTAACTTAATCGAGGTCAGCCTCGTAACAGACGGCGCAATTCCAGGCGCTGAGGTCGCGAAAGTAGCGGCAGTAGACAATGAAGTTTCTGAGCCAACTCAGGAAGAAATACCATCAACCACAGAAGGAGAACAAGTGTCAGACACTACCGTTCCAGAAGTCGCTCCTGCCGCAGAAACGGTAGAGGCTGCAAGAGTCGAAGTTAAGGCTGCAACTGCACCTTATATTTCGACAACAGTTCGTAACCCTATCGTTGATAAGGCTTCTTATCTCGAGCACTCAGTCCGCGCTTCACTTGGCAACGAAACATCAAAGATGTACGTCGCAGCAGCAGCAGACACAACAGACAACGCAGGACTCATTCCTACACGTCAATTAACTGAGGTCATCAATGGCATCTCAAACGCAGATCGTCCATTTATTGACTCAATCTCAACAGGCGCACTACCAGACGCCGGCATGTCCTTCGAAATTCCAAAGGTGACAGTAGCACCAACAGTCGCCGTCGCGAGCGAGGGTGGAGCACCATCAGAAACAGATATGAATTCAGCGTTCGTATCAGTATCAGTACAGAAGTTTATTGGCCGTCAGACTTTCAGCCTTGAACTTCTTGATCGTTCATCTCCTGCGTTCTTTGCAGAACTCGTACGTCAAATGGAGTTCGCTTACGCAAAGGCTACAGACATAGCAGTCGGAACCGCGCTAATCAACGGCGGAACAGACGGCGGAAACCGTGCAGCACTTACAACTGGCGCACTAGTATCTGATTTCGTATCAGATGCAGCCGTGTCAATCTACAAGGGCACACTCGGATTCGCTGAGAACATCGTCGTATCTCCAGAACAATGGGGCGCGCTCATGGGCTTGGTCGATTCTTCAAACCGTCCAATCTTCCAGCAGACAATCAACCCACAGAACGCCGGCGGAACTTTGACGGCTACTGCAGTTCGTGGAAACCTACTTGGACTTAACCTACGCGTATCACGCGCACTCACAGATGGATCAGGACTTGGCGATAACACACTCATCGTCGTAAACCCAGATGCATACACATGGTACGAGTCACCACGCCTATCACTCCAGACAAACCTCATCTCAACAGGTCAGGTCGAGGTCGGATACTACGGCTATGGCGCAATCGCTACAAAGATTGGCGCTGGCGCATACCGCTTCATGGTTGCGTAGTCACAAACCTAATCATGGGGGGGCGGTTGCTCCCGATCGCTCCCCCAGTCGTTTACTAGAGAGGATGTAGAGATGGCAACGATTGTCACCGTAGCAGAACTAAGGTCTATCCTTGGCGTTTCTACATCCCTTTATAACGACGCATATCTAACAGATGTAATTGATACGGCTGAGGCGGTTATCTTGCCTATGCTCGTAAAGTATTCAAGCCCGATCGATGTCGTAGCGCTACAAGATAACATCGCGACGTATTACGTCCTAGGCGATAATAACTTCGGCGTAGGTCAGAGCGTAGTCGTTACCGGCGTAGGCGCTCCGTTTAATGGAACTTTCACAATCCTAGAATCAAGTAATTTAGATTACGATTCATTCATTCTACGATCTAATTCGCGCATATTTTTAGATGGTTCATATAGAGAATTCAACGGGTTCTTCACAGTAGCCATCACTAACGCAGACATTACAGAGCGCAAGGTCATTCCTTCAGGACTTGCCACTCTTTCAGGCGCGGCCACTTATGTCGGTAACAGCGCAGTCGAGTCAGCAGTCCTAGCAGTATCAGTAGAAGTATTTCAATCTCGAATCGCTCCAGGTGGGCAGATCGAGGGCATCGACTTCACACAGGTGAGCCCATATCGCTTAGGCCGCAGTCTTTTCAATAGAGTGTCAGGGCTCCTAGGCCCGTTTATTGACACCGATTCTATGGTGCAGTAATGACAGCCAGCACGATCCTCAGCTCAGTACGCCAGCCACTAGCCACAGCTCTTACAGGCGTCCTAGGCAACGTCTACGCCTACGTTCCAGAGGCTCCTATGGTTCCTTTCGTGGTGACAGTCCCAGACGCGCCATATCTTGATTTGGAAACCATCAACAAGTCCACGTTACATCTTAAGATAAATCTTATTATTACGGTTGCAGTTGCTTACAATTCCAACCCAGCATCGCTCGACAATCTCGAGCAGTTAATTATAAGTGTTCTGAAAGTAATCCCAGCAGGGTACACGATCGGGGCAGTTGAACGACCAACGGTAACTCAAGTAGGGCCATCTAATGTATTAGCGGCCGATATCAGAGTTTCCACCTACTATACACAAACAAACTAAAGGAAAATAATATGGCAACCGTAGTAATCACAGGGCGCGATATTTCTCTATCTTTCACAGGTGGAACAGATATCGAAGCACAAGCAACAAGCGCAGTTCTTACAAAGACAAACCTTCGTGAGACATATCAGACACTTGATGGAGAGGCTTACAAGACCACTAACATCGAAGGTACTTTTGAGCTATCCATGCTCGCTGACTGGGGTAAGGCAAACTCAGTATGTGAGGCTCTTTGGATAGCAGCAGAATCCGCTCCAGACACAGATATAAGCGTTACTCTAACTGCGGCTACAGGCGCTCAGTTCGTATTCCCAATCATGCCAGAATTTCCTACCGCAGGAGGCGCTGGAACAGATGCTCAGACAGTAGACTTTACCTTTAAAGTATCAAAGGGTGTAGTATCAGATACCTTCAGCTAAAAACTAGAAACGGGAGCAAACAATGCAACAGAAGATAACAATTACATACGTAAACGGAGAAGAAGTTACCTACGATATCTATCCTCCAGATTATGCAAAATGGGAACGTGCCACTAGCAAATCTATCCAGGAGTTCGCAGGTATGTACGATCTTCTTCATGTATCGCACAGCGCTTACAAGAGAGAGGCCGCCGGTAAGCCAACCAAGACACTCGATGTCTGGATGGAGTCGGTGGTCAATCTCGAAGTAGGAGATGATAACCCAAAAGCCATAGGCGAGGAAGCCTAGGGCGGCTAATAGTAGAACTCGCTATCGCTACCCAGATTCCGATGGTTCATTGGACAAATGCTGAGGACATACTAACGGCCTTAGAGATATTGGAGCAAAGGAATGGCAAGTGAGCAGACAGGCATTAATAAAGCCGAACTGCGCCAGGTCTACAAGGCTCTAAAGGCTATGGGCGATGAAGCGAAGGAAGAAGCTAAACGCGATTCCAACGCTCTCGCCGAGTATGCACAACAGCAGATTTCCTCAACGGCTACTCAACGAGGGGTCGCAGCGATTAAGATTGCCGATGGATCGAGAGTAAAGAAATCCTCCACTACTGGCGAGATTACTTACGGATTCGCTTCTCAAAAGTTCTCAGGCGGTGGCGATACTAAAATGCTATGGGGTGGCAACGAATTCGGATCAAACCGATATCGCCAATTCCCTATCTGGTCAGGCCGTCAAGGTCGAGGGTCTAAGGGCTGGTTCATCTATCCTACGCTTCGTAAGATTCAGCCTTACATCGTAGAACAATGGACTAATTCATTCGATAAGATTCTGAAGGAGTGGGGATAATGGCACAAGCATCAAGAGCCTTAACGCTCAAGTTACTTGCCGATATATCCGACTTTACTAAGGGTTTAGATAAAGGCACTAAACAGACTCAAACATTCGGCCAAAAGATCACCGCGTTCGGCAAGAACGCAGGTCTAGCCTTTGCAGCCGCAGGAGCCGCAGCAGCGGCATACGCTGGTAAGTTACTCATCGATGGCGTTCAAGCCGCTATCGCAGACGAAAAGGCTAATGCGCTTCTAGCCAATACTTTAATAAACGTTGCCGGTGCCACAGATGAAACTATCGAAGCGACCCTGGCTTATACAAGGGCAACAGAATTAGCGACAGGCGTAACCGAGGATGAATTAAGGCCGTCGCTTAATAGACTTACTATCGCTACGGGCGACGTTCAGAAGGCCATAGCATTACAGACTTTAGCCTTAGATGTATCGGCAGGATCAGGCAAGAGCCTAGAAGCCGTCACCCAGGCATTAGCAAAAGCCCAAGAAGGTAATACAGCATCACTTGGACGCTTAGGCGTAGGCTTGACAGCCGCTCAGCTGAAAACGATGTCAATGGATGAAGTCACCGCATCCTTGGCTAACACCTTCGAGGGCGCGGCTGCAACATCGGCCGATACCTACGAGGGCAAGATGGCTCGCCTAGGCTTAGCCTTCGAGGACGTGCGAGATACTATTGGTGGATTCGTATTAACTGCCATAACCCCTATGGTCGAAAACATCGTAACTAAAGTTATGCCGGCGCTTGCCAGTTTTGCCGATAGTCTTGGCGGTGGCGATGGCTTAAAGGGCACTTTCAATTCTTTCGTAGAGGCTGCTAAGAATATATTTATTCCGCTCTTTAATGGAATTAGATCAGCCTTTAATATGATTAAAAAATCTGTAACAGATAATCAAGAAGAGTTCACCGCGCTTTTTAACTTCTTAAAGAACTATGTAGCACCTTTCTTAGGTGGTGCGTTGAAGCTCGCAGTACAGGGCATTGGTATTGCTATTAGCGCTGTCGTAGACGTGGTCGCTACTCTAGTTAGAGGATTCCAGCAGGTCGTCAAATTCGGATCGGCAGTCGGCGGAATTATAGGCGGCGCGGTAGGCGCTCTAGGCTTCGGTGGTGGTCGCGCTATGGGTGGGCCAGTATCTGCTAATACGGCTTATGTCGTCGGCGAGAAAGGCCCCGAGTTATTCGTTCCAGGTAAGTCTGGCACTATTGTTCCTAACGGTGGCGGTGGTGGCAACACAATCAACCTAACGGTAAACGGCGCGATCGATGCAGAAGGTACAGCGAGAACGATCGTAGACGTTCTCAATAAGGCACAGGCTAGAGGCACTATTGGCGCTGGTAAATTGGTCTTTGGATGACAGTTTATACACCCGATTACAAGGTATTCATAGGCGGCGCAGAACTAACAGACGTCACTATCGCAGACCTGACTATTACTTCTGGGCGCACAGATATTTATCAGCAACCAGTTGCCGGGTATTGCCAATTACAACTTCTTAACCTAGATAATTCTGGTTATAACTTTGATGTCGGATCAAGCGTTACAGTCGAGGTGACTGACTCGGTAGGGGCTTATATTCCAATCTTCGGCGGCCTTATTTCCGACTTTACTCTTACAGTCAATAACGCAGGGCAACTAGGCTATACAACAATAGCCAGCATTACAGCTCTTGGAGCCCTATCTAAACTACCTAAAATTATCGATGAAGCAATCCTTCAGCAAGACTTTGATGGGGATCAGATTTATACCCTTCTTAACGGCTACCTATTGGGCTCTTGGAATGATGTCCCGGCGTCCGAAACTTGGTCGGCGTATAACCCGACCGAAACTTGGGCAAACGCAGTAAATGTAGGACTTGGGGAGATCGATCAACCTGGAGCCTATGAACTTATTTCTAGGTCAGCAAGTGATACAGACCTTTACTCAATCTGCACAGCCATCGCTAACTCAGCCTTCGGCGTATTATACGAAGACGCTCAAGGCAGGATCGGGTATTCAGATGCCACGCACCGCCAAGACTATCTGGCCAACAACGGCTATACGACCTTAGACGCTAACCATGCTAACGGCGTAGGGCTATCAGTAACAACTCGTTCAGGCGACTTACGCAACTCTTACACAATTACATACGATAATAACGCCAATCAAAGTTATACAGCCACAGACCCAGAGAGTCAGGTTCTTTACGGCGTTTATTCTGAAGCCTTCACATCCCGTATTAAGAAAACAGTAGACGCAGAAGATTTTGCAGATAGATTTATTGAACTTAGAGCCTTTCCTTACCCGAAATTCCAGAATATAACTTTTGTCCTTGGAAACCCTGAGATCGATGATAATGATCGAGATGCCCTTATTAACATATTCCTAGGCCAGCCTGTCTGGATTCAGAATCTACCGCCGAATATCTCTGGCGGATCATTCCAGGGCTATATTGAAGGCTGGACGTTTAGGGCAAGCCTAAACAATCTCACCGTAACATTTAACGCTTCTCCTATAAACTTGAGCCAAATTGCGGTAAAATGGGAGCAAGTAGACGCGTTAGAAACCTGGAATACCCTAAACCCTAGCCTAACCTGGCTTGATGCGATCGGAGCGGTAGCGTAATGGCAACAACAACCCCTAACTTTGGTTGGACGGTTCCAACCTCAACCGACCTAGTAAAGGATGGCGCGACCGCTATCGAGTTACTCGGTGATTCTATCGATGCGTCATTGGTTGATCTTAAAGGCGGAACTAGTGGGCAGGTACTTTCTAAAGCCTCTAATACCGATATGGATTTTACATGGGTGGCAGTAGACCCTCTTCTTATTCTTGACGCTAAAGGCGATCTCATTACGGCAACTGCAGCCGATACACCGGCACGTCTGCCAGTAGGTGCAAATGGCACAGTCCTTACGGCTGATTCATCCCAAGGAACTGGCCTAGCATGGGCAACCCCAGCAGGTGGCGGTAAAGTTTTGCAAGTAGTTCAGGCGCAATATTCAACGGCTACAACAATCGCTAGTACCTCGTACACAGACACAGGCCTAACGGCAACAATTACTCCAACACTAGCGACGAGTAAAGTTTTAGTGTTTTTCACGCAACAAGTAAGAGTGTCCCGCAGTAGCGTCGATCAATATGGTGGTTACCAATTAGTTAGAACAAGTACATCGATCCTTAATTTAGGTAACGGCGGCTACGAATCACACGGCCTAGATGTCGGCGGCAACGGAGGCAACAGCCTACAACTGAGAGGAATTATCTCAGGCGCTTATCTTGACAGCCCAGCCACAACATCAGCAACTACTTACAAAACACAATTTAAAGTATACTCAACCGCCAACTCTGGCACATCGACAATCAACGAAAATTCAGCCCCGGCGACAATGATTCTTATGGAGATAGGTGCATGATGAGAGATTATTTAGCAGACGCAATCAAATCACTACGCCCATTGGCAGAGTTCTCATTCCTTGAGCAAGATTATTCTACTATTCAATGGGACGTCTTAGACGGCAAAGCCCCTACAAAGGCTGAGATAGATGCAGAGATAGCAAAAATTAAAGCCGATGAAATAACGGAAGCGGAAAATAAGGCAACGGCTAAGGCGGCTCTACTTGAGCGTCTAGGCATTACCGCCGACGAAGCAGCATTATTAATCGGATGAAACCCGTATTATGCAAGGCAGGCCAACAACTGCGAGAGCAGTTCGATGACACCTTCCCAGATCGTGATAGGCGTTCCGATGGCTGGATCGGCGATCTCCGTCATTCAGCGCGTCCTAGTGACCATAACCCTGATAAAGCGACTGGGGTGGTTAGAGCCATCGATGTCGATAGAGATGTACATAAGTCAGGCAAGCCCGATCTCATGCCCGATATTGCAGATCAGCTTAGACTCGCAGCCAAGCGCGGTGAGAAGCGTATCTCCTACATTATCTTCGCCGGTCAAATTGCATCGCCTCGCATGGGCTGGCGCTGGCGCAAGTATTCTGGAATCAATCCGCATAATTCACATCTGCATTGTTCTTTCACTAAGCAAGGCGACAAGGACGGCTCTTTCTTTAATATCCCGTTACTAGGAGGCGAATAAATGGAACAAGCAAAATCACTAGCGGCATCATGGGGTCGCTCATTCTTAGCGGCTGCTCTAGCGCTATACATGGCAGGGGTTACAGATCCTAAGACTTTAGCGATGGCAGGAATAGCAGCAGTAGCGCCCGTGATCTTGCGCTGGCTTAACCCTAGCGATGCATCCTTCGGCGTGACGAAAGAATGACACAAGAAAACTTCTTTACCCTTTACTTTGCTAGCCTTGCCGTAATTGGGGGCCTTGCCGGATATGTAATCACACACTTACTGTCCGAAATTAAGCGACTTAACTCGCGTGTCGATGAGATTTATAACATCCTCTTAGAGCGATAATTTCGGACATGGCAAGAAAGAAAGTCATCGACCTAGATACTTATAACGCTCTCGACGCATACGCTATATCTATGCATGAGTTCTATAAGTCCTTGCGTCGTGCTGGGTTCGCGGTTGATCTATGCTTAGCAATAATTACTGATCGCGACGCTTACCCTGATTGGATTCTGCCATCGATCCCCGACCGAGTGGATCGCCTACCTTATGAGGATGACGACGAGGATTAAATGAAGCGCATAGTGATCGTGTCAGACTTGCAAGTCCCGTTTCATGATCAAGTAGCAGTCAAAAATGTAGCACAATTTATAGCCAAGTTTAAGCCTCACGAAGTAGTCACAATAGGTGACGAGATTGATTTTAATACCATTAGCAAGTGGTCAGAAGGGACGCCAGAAGCGTATGAGCAGACTCTTGGAGATGATCGCGAAGAGGCTATTCAGGTACTTTACGATCTACAAGTAACACAGATGATTCGGTCTAATCACACAGACCGTCTATACACGCAGATTATGCGTAAGATTCCGTCGTTCCTATCTTTGCCAGAACTCAGGTTCGAGAAGTTTATGCGCCTTGATGAGCTGGGGATTACCTTTCATAAGAAGCCTTATAACATCGCTCCAGGCTGGATCGCAGTCCACGGGGATCACACGCCTATTAAGTCTCAGGGTGGCCTATCAGCCCTAGAAGCGGCTC
>Ga0247839_1007625_pt1 | contig 11796 bp, 15 predicted proteins | sample LaCruzMarch2015__6_FD_192405 | JGI IMG/M metagenome (GOLD analysis project Ga0247839, IMG submission 192405) | Freshwater microbial communities from meromictic Lake La Cruz, Castile-La Mancha, Spain - LaCruzMarch2015_16m | ecosystem: Environmental > Aquatic > Freshwater > Lake | place: Spain...
CCGGTACTCGGCGTGATCGTGGTTCGCGTCCTCGAGATCCTGTCGGTGGACATAATAGCAATCTGTAATACCCCCCTTCCGCTCGCGCCAGATGTAGATCACGAAATTCTGATACGCCGTCAGGCAAAGGATCAGACACCGCTTGTCCGAGGGATCGATGCTCATTATGCACGGGCCGTGCTTCGCCTCGAGGGCCGCGCGCAGCAGGGAGGTTTCGTCCATTTGTGGAGTCGTGGTGAGCATATTTGTTTTTGGTTTTTTTTTCGGGGTTGGTTTCTAAAACCAAAATGCAGCTTCAAGATAGTCCCAGTCTCCCCTTGAGCTGTGTGTGCTGCTGTTTGTCGTGCACGCCTTCAACAATGCAAAGCTGAGGCAGAGGGTCTAGGGCGGCGGTTGGGACCTCCCACACCAGCAAGAGGGTATGTGGATTCAATGTAGGTGCCAAATTCCACCATTGTCTTGAATGCATCTGTGTGCACAAAGCTGCATACACTGGAGGTGCTGCACTGGTTGCAATTGTAGAACAGGTACTGGATAGTAATATGATTATCCATTGGAGGATTGGCGATGATTTCCTGTATATGGCGAAGAAGCAATGCATGTTTCGTTGCTGATGGAATTTGCTTGTTTGTTCCGGATACCTTAAATCCATCTGGATTGTATCGAATGAAGTACATTGGCAATGTGCCCACTGCATTTGCAATGTCCTGAACCCGCACCAAATTGCATCGTCCGTCCTCTCTGAAGTGGGAGTGTTCGTCATTTTCAACCACAAGAATCCAGCTTCCCATGTCGTAGAAGAAGTCAGGCTTGCGAGCGTTGCAGGCTGCTGTAAGGATGTCAGGAAGAACCTTATCCCACGACGAATACAGGGGTATTTTTCCTTCTTCTGCCCATGTTCTAAGCCGCCATTCCAGTCTTTTTTCAGATTTCTTTGCATGTCTGGAAGTGCTGGGACAGCATGTGCCACATTGTACCCCTCTCTTGCCTGTTATGTTACAGCATGTGATACAACAATAGGCCCCTCCACAGGGTTTGCATACTGATTTGATGCGTCCGTGCTCACAGATTGACCCGCCACCACAGGGTTTGCATTGTGATTTTCGGCGCCCGTGCCCACAGATTGATCCACCGCCACAGGGCTTGCAATTTGATTTTAGGCGCCCGTGCTCACAAAATGATGCACCACCACAGGGTTTGCATTGTGATTTGTTGCGCCCGTGCTCACAGATTGATCCACCACCACAGGGCTTGCAACGTGATTTTAGGCGTCCGTGCTTACAGATTGATCCGCCACCACAAGGCTTGCATACTGATTTTCGACGTCCGTGCTCACAGACTGATCCACCGCCACAGGGTTTGCATTCCGATTTTCGGTGTCCGTGCCCACAAATTGATCCACCACCACAGGGTTTGCATTGTGATTTTTCGCGTCTGTGCTCGCAGATTGATCTACCTCCACAGGGTTTGCAACCTGATTTTTCGCGTCCGTGTTCGCATTTGGCTCGTTTCCGTGGCTTTTGTTCTGTTGTTCTTGCTCGCTTTCTTTTGGTTGACGTTTCTGGCGTTTCTTGCTCGTCATCTTCTTCTTCCTTAATACCCCATTCGTCGTGCTCAGACACTAGACCAACGGATGGCAGTGCAATTGCCCATTTTGGAATATTAAAGGCCATTATGGATGTTTGTTGGTTTTCCCGTCAAGTGAAGGCTGATTGGTGTTTTTTTTAGTTTTTTTTCCGATACCGCGTGGTGAGCATTTAGTTTTTTTTCGATTGAAGCCGTCCACAAAACAATGCAGCAGCTCAGAGAAACCACCGAGTTCAAGAAAACGCCCTCGCCGCCCCTCGAGCTCTGCGCGCTGCTATCCGTAGTGCACGCCATCATGACCATTCTGGTCGTTTTGAGCATCTGCACCGAATACATCACGCGAGACGAGGACGCGCTTGTGGGGTACGTTTTGGCAACGGGACTCATGGTGGCGGTGCTCTGGGAGCTCGACGGGTCCCGGCGCTTTTTGTAGAAAAAACAAACAACCAAGCTCTCCTTGCAGCCCCATTGCCTATCACCAAAAAATGCCCTCGCCGCTCCTGCACGCGCTCGCGGCCGTGGCCTACCTGGCCGTGGCGTGCATCGTGCTTTACGCGTCGCATTTGCCGCTGAAACAAACACACACCCTATACCTCCCCGCCCTGCTTGACAACTGTACCTGGATTTTTCATGAATACCTTCCATCGCCGTGGGAGATGGAATGGACCAGCGGCGTTGCTAGCCTGCAGGCCGACGTGTGCGGCCACACCGACCCCGAGAAATCCAGGGCGTGGATCGAGGACCGCGACGACGCCGTGCTGTCGCACTTCCGCTTCACCAACTCGTGCACCAGCGACCACATCATGATGGTGCCGATCGAGCCGCTCGTCGGTCTCACGCGTCACCCTTACTTCTGTCTTCGCGGCGAGGCGTACCTCGTCGACAAAAGCTACATGCTCCCAGCACAAGCGCTCGCCAAAGCGCCCACCGCGCGCCACCTTCTCTTCGACGTCGGCGCTAGTCTTTACGACGAAGGCAGCGGGGGCGCGAGCCAGCGGTGGATCGTGGAGCAGTACCCCGGCGAATGGGACGGCATCTGGGCCTGGGAGGCGACGCCCCTCGCCCCCGCCGAAGTGTGGCACCGCATCCCCGCGCACCTGCGCCCGGTCTACCACTGGTATAACATCCCCGTAAACGCAGATGGCAACGACCCCCTGCGCTTCATTCGCGCCGTCGCCACCCGGGCCGACTTCGTCGTCCTCAAGATCGACATCGACAACAGCCCGCTGGAGAACGCCATCATGGCCAAGCTGCTCGCCTCCGACGACACCCTGGCGCTGGTCGATGAGCTGTACTTCGAGCACCACGTAGATGTCGCGCCCATGTGGCCGTACTGGGGGCGAATCCCGGGCACCTCGCTCGCCGACACGTACGCGCTGTTCGGGGAGCTCCGGCGCAGGGGGGTGGTCGCGCACTCGTGGGTTTGAAAACGAGAAACTATAAATTAGAAGCCCCGGGCATCGCGCATGGCACGTGCAGCACTGGCGTCGGTAGATCGCATGCTGACAACGCTGGACAGCAGGGGTCTCGTGTCGAGAACTATCACCATGGACACAAGAGGTGCTTCGAGTGAGTACCCTGAAAATATCCCTGGTGACAGACTCAGTGTTCAAGCGACGCTTGACCCCAGCACAAAGCTGATTACCATGAACATACAGGGCAAAATCTTTAAAGGAGAGTATCCTCAAAGCACGCTGTCAAACGAAATCCACCACGTTTGTTTCGTTTGGAAGCAGACAAAGAAAGTAACAAGAAAGGTGAACTGGTATGTGTACACAAAAGAAACCGAAGAAACAGTGGAGACGGGGATTACCCTCGAGTTGAACTATTACACTGACAATCACCTATTTGTTCCAAATGTTAACACGTTCAGGGTTACGTACCATGCGACCGAATAACCAGCTACTTTGAGAGCCATCCAACACAACCAAACCCGACCACAGTCCGCTGTTTACAAAAAAAACATATTTAAACCAACCCCCTAAAACCCCGCAGGAGCAAAAACAAAAGATGCAGCAAACGCCGCCCACGTCCGCCCTCCACGCCCTCCTGTGCCTGTCGACCCGCCTCCGCGACGACGCGCCCCCCGGCAGCGACGACTCCATGCTGGCCGTCGTCGTCAAGTCCTGGCGCGACGCGACCACGGTCCCCGCCAGCGCCATCGGCCGGACCATGGACAGCACGCAGCTGCGCTGGCCCGACCGCAAGCTGGCGCCGCGCGCGGAGATCCTGGCGGCGGTGCTGGAGGACGCCGACGAGGCGCTCGCGCGTCAGGAGGAGCTGGTGCGCCAGGGCGCCTCGGCGCTGGAGCGCTGCAAGACGATGCGCGCGGAGATCGGGGCCGCGCTCGACGAGAGGGCCCCGAAGCGCGCGAAGCGCGAGTAAAAAAACCAACTCACACCCCACCTTGCCTCGAAAACCCCACGCGATGACGCCAAAATGGAACCGGCCCTCCGACCGATCGTGTTCGTGGTCGCGTGGCTGGTCGCGTTGAGCCTGTGGAACAGCGCGAACGTGTGGCGGGCGCATCGAAGGGGCGTTCGCACCAATCGTGTCAACACGTCCACCGCCAACGCGACCCAGACGCTGCTGCTACACCCAAACACCACCACCGCCCCGCGGCCGATCGTCCTCATCGTGCCCCTCCGCGACCGCGAGTCCCAGTGGGCGGAGATGCGGCGCCACATGTGCGGGTTCTGGCGCCCCGAGTGGCCGCCGCTGGAGATCTGGGCCGTGCGGCAGGAGGAGGTGAACACCCTCTCGTTCAACCGCGGGTGGCTCTTCAACGTGGGTTTGCGGCTCCTGGACGGGGCCGCCCGGTGCGTCGCGCTGCACGACGTGGACCTCCTGCCGCTCGACGGGGTGGACTACACGGCGTGCGAGGAGCGGCCCGTCCACCTGTCGAGCGAGGCGGAGAACCACAACTGGGGGTCCCCGTACGCGCACTTCAGCGGGGGGGTGTTCCTGGCGTCCCCGGCGCACTGGTGGCGGATCAACGGGCTGTCGAACGAGTTCTGGGGGTGGGGCGGCGAGGACGACGAGATGTTCTTCCGGTGGCGGCGGGAGGGCCTCACCAACGGCGGCGCGCCGCATCACCCCATCGCCGGGCGCGGGCGGTTCAGGAAGAATCGGGTCGAGCACACCCAGCGGAAGCGCGACGAGCGCGAGTACAGCCACAACGTGCGGCTGATGAACGAGATGGAGGCAGGGGTCCGCTCCCCGGACCAGGACGGCGTGCGGCAGACCCTGTTCGCGGTGCGCGGGCGCTCGGCGTACCGGGAGTGCGCGCGGGTGCAGATCCGCGAGGCCAACGTCAGCCAGCCGGCGTGGGTGGGGGCGGAGCTCGCGGGCCGGCTGGGCAACCAGCTCTTCATCGCCGCGGCGTCCCACGGCATCGCCAGGCGGCGCGGCGCGGCGTGGTGCATCCAGGGGGGGGACTGGGCGGAGCACGTCGTCCTCACCGACGAGCCGCCCCCCGCCCCGTGCCCCTCGACCGGCGCCGCGAGCCTCGACGAGGGCGGGCGGTACGCGGCCTACGTGCCGGAGCTGGAGAGCGCCCACCCGGGCCAGAGCGTCGCCCTCCGCGGGTACCTGCAGAGCCACCGGTACTTCGCCAACGCGACCGCACCGTTCCGCCTCAGGAGCACGGACCGGGCGCGCGCGTGGGTCCAGCAGCGCGGGATCACCGTGGGCGTGCACGTGCGCCGGGGGGACTACCTGACGGACGCCAACCACGTCGGCAAGACCCCGCCCCTGGACTACTACGCGCGGGCCCTCAAGCTCCTCGGCGTGGTCGACAGCCCCTCGACCCTCCTGGTCTGCAGCGACGACCCGGACTGGGTGGACCAGCAGCCCCTCTTCCGCGGCGCCCACGTGTCGAGGGGCCGGAGCCCGGGCGACGACATGGCGCTCCTGGCGGCGTGCCCGGGCGGCCTCGTCATCGGCGCCGGGACGTTCGGGTGGTGGGCGGCCTTCTTCTCAAAGGCGAGGGTGGTGTACTACCTGCGGGCGGACGACGCCGACGTCGCGGGGGGCCGGATGGTGCCCGCGGACCACTTCCCCGAGGGGTGGGTCGCGCTGGGTGATGCCGCGGCGACGAGCAAGTGGGTCGGGTTCTTCAACATGTGGAAGGGAGACCCCGCAGTGTTCGACGCGATCTTTCACGAGCAGGTCGCCGAGATCGAGTCCACCATGCAGCGGCTTGATTATGTCCAAACAGTCTTCTTCGGGGATGGGGGGGCTCCCAGCCACCCACGGCTTACGCCCCTGCTGTCCGCGCCCGCTGGCACCGAGAAGGTCACCCTCGAGTTTCTGCACGCTCACTGCCGCGCCCACCCGGAGGATCGCGTCGCCTACCTCCACACCAAGGGCTCCTTCCACCCATCCGACACGAACACGATCTTCCGCCGGAACCTCATGCGCGGCGTCGCCGCGTGCATCGAGGGGGGCGCCCTCGACACCGCCGACGTCTGCGGCATGCGTGTTTCGCCGCTCCCGCACCCGCACTTTCCGGGCAACATGTGGGCCGCCCGCTGTGATTACGTGCAACGGCTACGGGGTCCCGAGGAGTTCGAGGGCCTCCTCGACACGTCCGACACAGCCTGTCCGGACTGGTACGTCGGCAGCGGCCGCTACGCCGCAGAGCACTGGATCCTCTCCCACCCCTCCGCTATCGCGTTCGACGTGCTCCCAGACCACCGCTACGCGTGGGGATACGAGGGCCTGCCCACCGACTGGCAGCCTGACCCGCGCCGCTTCCCGACCCGTCCGGGCACGGACGCCGCTCGTTTCCTCCCCGCCGGCGAGTGGCTGCGCCTGCTGGCTCGCTGTGCGTCCGTGGAGCACCGCATGGCCGAGTACCACCGCCTGTACAACACCAGCGACACCACCACGCTGGCAGATTCGCTGATCGCCGAGTGGATCCGCATCGTGCGACGGGATCTGGCGGTGAGCACCGATCCCAGCGTTGTGGAGTACACACGCATTTCAAACGTATAGACGACGTGAAAGAAAAGCTGGATACGATGTGCACCACATATGGGTGGGTCGCGCTGGGCGACGATCTATGAGGCTTATGCGTACGCGGAGTCGCCTCAGCGCTTTATTACTGTAATGGAGCAGAGGCCATCAGGGCCCTGTGGTCGGGTTTGGTTGTGTTGGATGGCTCTCAAAGTAGCTGGCATTATCGAGGCGGTGGCGCGCCCAGACTTGCGGCAGGAGCTCCCGGGAGACGTTCCCGTGGGAGAGGCTGCTGAAGCGATCCACGACCGCTGGAGGCCTTTCAACAAGGGGCACCACGGGAACGAGCACCCGGCGGTGGGTTCGCATGAACCCGCGCATGTGTGATGATAGTACACGATGCTCCCAGAGTTCACCAGACATAGTCACCACCCCTCACGTCCCCGACCTCCACATACACGTGCGCGCACTTGTCCACCCACACGCAGCGGAGCTCGTCGATGAGGCGGTTCCAGTTGGACCCCCGGGTCCCCACCCACGCGTCCGCCTCGAGCGCCATGAGGAGCTGGAGCAGGTGGTCGTGCATGGAGGTGTTGGCGGTGGCGGCCTTCCACTCCTTCATAACAAACCCGTCCCGGCCGCGCGGGATGTCGGACGCCACGAACGCCCACCCCCCTCTGCTCGCCAGCGCGCGGCTCGTGTTGATGGCCGACGCGCTGTCGGAGGTGACAAAGTAGGTCCGCGCGCCGAACGAGAGGGGCTGCAGCTGCGCGAGCCGCTCGGCCGCCTCCATGTACACCGCCGGCTCCACCAGCCGCATCTCCCTGTGCTTGTCCCCGTGGCGGATGTGCGCGCTGATGGTGCCGGCCGGCACCGCGGGCTCCCGCCGCCTCCGCGCCCGCACCGACGCCATCGTGCCGGCGTTGAGCCGGGCCAGGTACCCCGCGCTCTGCGCCCGCCACCAGTAGAGGATTTCTTCCCCTCTCGTCCGCAGAACGGGCTCGATCGCCCGCCGGAAGTCGTCGGGCACCAGGTGCTGGTACGCCAGGTGCCCCTCGATGCTGCCGACCGCGTTCCGCGCCACCACGTCCGCGGGGCAGTCGGTGATCGGCAGGAAGAACCGCCCGCACGACCCCGTCGCCCCGCCGGGCACGTACCGGCACGAGCCGCGCCCCCACGCGAGCACCAGCCCGCCCTGGATGGCGTGCGCCAGGTGGGCGCCGATGACGTGGAGCGACGACCCGACCCCGGACCCCGCGTTGCCCTCCGTCAGCAGGAACCGCGCCGCCGAGCAGTTGGCCGGGTTCATCCGCCGGTGGATCTCGGCCTGCGCCCACCGGGTGAGCGGCGCCAGCCCCTGGTCGTGCAGGCCCGCAGGGGGGAGGCGGGTGGTGCGGTAGAGGGCGTTGGTCGGCGGCGGGTCCGTGGCGTTGGTCGCGAGGTGGGTTTGCACCGAAGCCCTCCTCGCCGGCTGCGGAACCCGCGCCGACATGTTCCACACGCACACCCCGGTCAGCATCGCCACCGAGAGCAGGATGAACCGGCTCACCTCGGTGCGGATCATCATCGCCGCCCCGTCGCGTCCGGCCGCTATGGCATGGGGTTGGTGGTTTTTTTATATCTCTCGTCGGATATGATGCCGTCGAGCCTGCAGTTCAACCGAGCCAGCGCGCCCATCACGTGGCCGTCCGGCGCCGACGGCGCGCCCTCGCCGAACCCGCCGCTCCGCGGCTCCTCCTCCACGCAGTCATCCGCGACGAACCCGCGCGCGATCGCTTCCGGGCGACTCGTGCACAGGTCGGTCCAGCACACCCCGTCGTCGCTGGTGGTCACCCGGTACGCGTCGAACAGATCCACAAACGGCGGCCCCTTGGTGGCTGCGTTCCTGAGTTGGATTTTCTTCACGCTGCCGCGATCCTCGAAGTCGTCGACCTCGAGCGCCACCCCGTCCGCGCGGTACCTGTTGAGCACGCCCTGCAGCATGTCCACCAGCACCGTTTCGCACATCATCCGACCGCCGCAATCCCTGGTGTAGAGGTAGCGAACGAACGTGACAAACGTTTTCCACGGGACCATTTTATTCTCCGGCCTGCCGTTGACCTTCAACAGCAGCACGTCATTCTCCGCCTCACCCCCCACGGCGATCTGTATGTGGTCGCAGACCATCCCCAGGCTGTTGGAGCTCAGGTTGATGATGTTGCCGCGGTGACCGTAGTACCCGACCCTCAGGTCGCGACAGATCTTCTCGCCGACCACAACGCGAAACCTGTCCATAAATCTGTCCCTCACCCCATCGCCCCGGCGGTCCGTCTCGCGCTCGCTCGACCCCGTCGGATCCTGGCAGGCGTCCTCGCGCGCCGGTCCCCGTGGCAGGGGTTCCATCGGGTAGTGTCGCTGCGCCCGTTAAATAGCGGCGCCCCAGTAAACCCACCCCCAACACGTCATCGCCACATGCGCGACCCCGACGCACGCCAGCACCGCCCCGTGGACGATCATCGCGAATCTGCGAAACGCGAGGTCGTCGTCGTCCGCGCCCATCGCACGCCCGGCCCCGTCCAGCATCCCCTGCGTCGCGCGCACGTGCGCCCGGTCGCCTCGCACCACGAGCGGCCGCAAGACGTCCGACAGCCTCTTCCCACGCACCGTCTCCGAGGTGATGGGGTTGGTGGCGCTGCAGCGCGTGAGCCAGTGCACCAGCATCGTGCACTCGAACGCGTGCCGGGGGGTGAAGCCAACGGGGTGCTCGATGTCGGCGGCGCGCGCGAACGAGATGGGGCACCGGTCCGACGAGGGGTCGCCGGCGAACAGCATGTTCTTTTTTTTTGGCTTGTGGTGACGATAATATAAAAGCCCGCGAAGCGGCGGGCGCGCATGCTGCGCACGATGGAGCGGGTGGTGGGGGTGCTGATGTCCGATGCACTGGCAACCGACGGGGTGGTTACAATCAAAATGGGAACCACGTATAACGTGCTGGATGACAAGGGGGGTGTTTCGTTCACAGACCATTTTCCACGGTCCATGATAGCCAACATTAAGGATACAGCCAAGGCGGCTGCACTGGTAGCGGGGCTCGTCAAAACGGTCTCGGACTCGGCGGCGAGCATGCCGGCGGTGGTGGCCCGATCAGTGACATTCAAAGGCAACACCATAAGCTTTACGACGGGGACGATGCCGTTTCGCAAGACATTCACTGGTACGACAGAGCTAACTGCTCCACAGCTGCTGTACGTAAAGGTCAACCCATGGGAACTGGTGAATTACACGGAGATACCCAACATGGACCTGCCGGCGATCGAAGAGGTCACCTACAGATGCGGTGTGCACACGCTTAAGTTCAGTACGCGCACACTGTAAACGATTGTACACGCGCTTGAAGACACGAAAAAAAACTCAGCGATATAGCGCCCACTTGCGTCCAGTAAACAGTTCACACGCTCCAATGCCCCCCCCCGCGCTGGTGGTGCTCGCCGCGCTCCTGGCCATCGTCCTCTGCATCGCCCTCGACGCCCGCCGCAGACGCCCCGACGCGGTGGTGGCGCCGCCCATCCCGCCGCGCGCCAACATGGGGATACTGCATCAGGGTGCGTCTGTGTGACGCCTCAAGGGCTCGACACCACGACGTTCCTCACCAGCCTCGCGCTGGTCACCACCCCCAGCCCCCCGTCGCCGTCGAAGAACAGGCTCGTGGGATTGTGCTCCAGCGCCACCCTCTCCAGCACGATCTCAAAGCACGGCGCCCCGTCGTCGCTGAACGTGATCCTGAACCGCTGCACGGCCTTGTGCGAGTACAGCGCCAGGAACGCCTCGCCCTTGTCGCTGACCGCCACGTCGTGCGCGTGCGGCATGCCGCCGATGGCGATGTAGGGCTTGTCGTCGCGAAACACGTGCAGCCGCCCGTTGCCCCACTCCGCGACCAGGACCAGCCCCTTGTACAGCGCGACCCCGCACGGGCAGAACAGCTGCCCGGGCTCCTGGCCGTACCCGCGCCCCAGCGCCCGGACGAACTCCCCGCTCGCGGCGCCGAACACGGCCACCCGGTGGTTCTCGTTGTCCGCCACGTACAGCTCGTCCCGCTCGTGGTCGAGGGCGATCCCCACCGGCTGGTTCAGCAGCCCCTCGCCGAACGACCGCTCGTACATCAGCGGCGCCCCGTCGGGCGTGTACTTCTTGAACACCTTCACGCATCCGTTGTACCGGTCCACCACGTACGCGCTCACGTACGGGAGGCTGACGCCGCAGTTGATCTCGGTGCGCTCCCTGGAGACGGCAATCCCCTGCGGCATGCGGAAGTCCGCCTCCTCGGCGCTGACCACGTCGCCCTTGGCGTCGGTCACCAGCAGCCGGTTCGATGCCTGGCACGACACGATCCTCTGCCCGTTCGGCAGCGCGGCGGTGAAGCGGAGCTCGGGCGAGGCGTACACGTTCATCATCTCTGGGGGCAGCCAGGCCGGTGGGCTTATGTACGCATTCGTCGGTTGGGCGCGGTTGGCTCACGTGTCGGGGGTGTTTAATTTTTTTTTAATATTTAAGAGTGCTGCAACTCTTTCTGGAGATGGAAGACGACCCGTTGGAAGGCACCTGGGTGCTCATGAAAACAACTCACATGGAAATGGCTCCCGTGGGCCTGTTGGTGACATTCCAAAGGAATGGATTTATACTTGGACACCCCACCGCGTTGACGAGGTTTTTTCGCAACGACATGCGCACTGATCTTACCCCCGACGCTGTGTATGTGAGGGTTGGTGGTTACTATCATTGCGGACCAAGCACGCTGTTCTTGGCGAACAGGACCACATTGGTTCATCGAGTTTGGCCTGCGCGCGAGTTTGTCTTCAAGAGGGTTGGGTGAAAACAGCTTCTGCAACGCTCGGATGGGACGACTCCGACGCCGACGCCTGGAGCTTGCGTACGCCTGCGTTGAAACCAGCCGATGCGTTGGGGTGCACGCTGTTTCAAAATACGCGCATTCAATAAACAGACCCACCCCAAATCGCGCGCCCCCACAACCAACGACGCGCAGGATATACGCCCGAACCCCCTCCCCTCTAATACAACCAGACATCGTCGTCCCACAGCCACAGAACCGGTGGCATCGACGGCGGCGCGGCGGGCGGAGCCTTCTTGGGCGGCGCGGTGTCTGCGGGCTTCAGCATGAGGGAAGGCGCCGCGGCGTTCGTATATATCTGGAAAAAATTTCGTTCCCTCTCATCCCGGCCTCAGGGTCCAGGTTCCCCCCCCCTCCCGGGGCCC
>Ga0247839_1007626_pt1 | contig 11796 bp, 8 predicted proteins | sample LaCruzMarch2015__6_FD_192405 | JGI IMG/M metagenome (GOLD analysis project Ga0247839, IMG submission 192405) | Freshwater microbial communities from meromictic Lake La Cruz, Castile-La Mancha, Spain - LaCruzMarch2015_16m | ecosystem: Environmental > Aquatic > Freshwater > Lake | place: Spain...
GGTCTATTTTGACCAGTTCGGCAAGGGGGTCGATAAGCCTGCGGCCAATGCTTACGGAACCGCGCACCGTGACATCGTATTGCGGAAACTCATCGCGCGCCACTTTGCTGGCCGAGTAGATGGATGCGCCTGCTTCGTTGACCACAAAGAGCTGCACTTTGCGGTCGAAATGGATGTTTTTGACCAAGGCCTCGGTTTCGCGGCTGGCGGTGCCGTTGCCAATGGCTATGGCTTCTATCTTGTATTGCTCTACGAGGGTAGAAAGCTTTTTTATGGCCATTGTCCGCTCATTTTGAGGCGGATGTGGATAGATGGTTTCGTTGTGAAGCAGGTCGCCTTGGGCGCTAAGGCACACCAATTTGCAGCCCGAACGGTAGCCAGGGTCGAGGGCCAACACGCGTTTTTCGCCCAATGGCGGAAGCATGAGCAATTGCCGCAGGTTTTCGGCAAATACCTTGATGGCGTGTAAGTCAGCCTGCTCTTTGATGGAGTTGCGCATTTCAGTTTCGAGCGAAGGGTGCAGCAAACGCTTGTAGGCATCTTTGGCAGCAAGGCGAACGTGGTCGGAGCTGGCGTTGTTGCCTTTAACGAAGAACCGCTGGAGGGTTTGGGCTGCGTTTTCTTCTGGAGGAGCGATGCCCACCTTGAGAAATCCTTCGTTTTCACCCCGCATCATGGCCAAGAAGCGGTGGGATGGCACACGCCTTAAGGGTTCCTCATGCTTGAAATAATCACGGAATTTCTCGCCATCCTGCTCCTTTCCCTTCACCATTTTGGAGGAGATGATGGCCTCGCGTTGAAATACTTGGCGCAATCGGGCGCGAAGGGCTGCGTTTTCGCTCATCCATTCGGCTGTGATGTCGCGCGCACCTTGCAAGGCATCCTCCACCGAGCCTACTTCGCCTTTCACGAAGCGCTGTGCGGCCATGTCAGGAAAACGCTCGTTTTGCGCCATCAGCAGCTTGGCCAACGGTTCCAATCCGAGTTCGATGGCCTTGGTGGCGCGGGTCTTCCGCTTAGGGCGATACGGTAGATAGAGGTCTTCCAGCTCTTGGATGGTGGCTGCAGACTCTACTTTCTGCCGCAGGTCGGCTGTTAGCACATCCTGTTCTTTTAGCGATGTGAGGATTACTTCTCTTCGCTTTTCCAGTTCCAAATAGCGCGCATGGAGGTCTTGGATGTTGCCAATCTGCACCTCGTCAAGCCCGCCCGTGGCCTCTTTTCTATAGCGCGAAATGAAGGGGACGGTGGCCCCACCTTCCAACAATTTCAATGTGCTCGAAACCTGTTCGGCCCTGCATCCTACCTCTGCTGCAATTTTTGCTATCATGGTGCGAAGTAATTAGAATTAGTGCCACGGATTGATGTGTAATTATTTTTCGTGAACGCTCCATTTCATCTTTACCAATACACTCAATTCTGCACAGTCAAACCCTACCTTTGCCGCTTCAAAAAGAACCTATTCTCATGACAAAATATGATGTTGTTGTTATTGGCTCAGGACCTGGAGGTTATGTTGCTGCTATACGTTGCGCGCAACTTGGTTTGAAAACCGCCATCATTGAAAAATACGCTGTTCTTGGTGGAACTTGTCTTAATGTTGGCTGCATTCCGTCTAAAGCCCTCCTCGATTCGTCTGAGCATTTCCATAATGCTGTCCACAACTTTAAGGAACATGGCATCGACATTCCTGCTCCCAAAGTAAATCTTGGTCAAATGATTAAACGCAAGCAAGATGTGGTGGACCAAACAACAAGCGGTATCGATTTTCTGATGAAGAAAAATAAGATTGATGTGTTCAATGGTCACGGCAGTTTCGCATCCAAAACACAGATTATTGTTACTAAAGCCGATGGAAATGCGGAAACTCTTGAAACCTCAAAGACTATTATTGCCACGGGTTCCAAACCATCTTCCCTCCCATTCATTACAATCGACAAAAAACGGATTATCACATCTACAGAAGCGCTAAAGCTGACCGAAGTCCCAAAGCATTTGATAGTAGTTGGCGGTGGGGTTATTGGTCTTGAATTGGGTTCTGTCTATGCCCGCCTTGGTTCCGAGGTTTCAGTGGTGGAATATATGGATAGCATAATTCCAACCATGGATAGCACTATGAGTAAGGAGCTTCTTAAAGTGCTCAAGAAGCAAGGCATCAAGTTTTACCTTGGTCATAAAGTGAAAGAAGTGACCGCCAACGGCAAAGTAGTTACGCTAAAGGCGGATGACGCGAAAGGTGCAGAAGTGGTGCTCACTGGCGATTACGGACTTATTTGCGTTGGCCGCAGACCATACACCGACAATCTTGGTCTAGACAAAGCGGGTATAACTGTTGATGAGCGCGGCCGCATACCCGTTGATGCGCACTTGCAAACTACAACTGCTGGAATTTATGCCATAGGTGATGTGATTAAAGGAGCCATGCTTGCGCACAAAGCCAGTGAGGAAGGCACACTAGTAGCTGAAATTATTGCTGGTCAAAAACCTCACATCGACTACAATCTTATTCCTGGAGTGGTATACACTTGGCCAGAAGTATCTGCTGTTGGCAAAACAGAAGAACAATTGAAACAGGAAGGCCGTGTTTACAAAGTGGGTTCTTTCCCCATGCGTGCGCTTGGTCGTGCCAGAGCCAGTATGGATATAGATGGGCTGATTAAAGTGCTGGCAGATAAAGAAACAGACGAGATACTTGGCGTTCACATGATTGGTGCTCGCGCTGCCGACTTAATTGCTGAAGCTGTGGTTGCCATGGAATATCGTGCTTCTGCCGAGGATATATCTCGCATGTCGCATGCCCACCCCACATTTGCCGAGGCCATGAAAGAAGCGTGCTTGGATGCTACAGACAAACGCGCGCTTCACTTCTAATCGCGGAACATTGCTGCTATTGAGTTGTTCCTAACCGCATGAAACCAACCACCGGAGTATTATTAATAAATGTCGGAACACCCGATAGCCCAGCAGTTGGAGATGTGCGCAAGTATCTCTCTCAATTTCTAAACGACCCGCGGGTTATAGACATTCCTTGGATAGCCAGAAAATTGCTGGTTAACGCCATTATTGTTCCTTTTCGCGCGCCCAAATCGGCAAAGTTGTACAAGCAAATGTGGACTGCTGATGGCTCTCCGCTTCTCACTCACAGCCGCAATTTTGGAAACAAATTGCAAGAAGCTTTGGGCAACGATTATATGGTCGAGATAGCAATGCGCTATCAAAGTCCTTCTATAGAATCTGCCTTAGAGAAGTTGCGCAAAGCAAATCTGAAGAAGATTATTGTGTTGCCCATGTACCCGCATTACGCATCTTCCTCCACAGGCACATGTATTGAGCATGTAATGGAAATCACCTCTAAATGGTGGGTTATTCCTGAGATGGTATTCGTTAATCAATTCTATGACATGCCTGGCTATGTGGATTCCTTTGTAGCACGGGCAAATCAATTCGACCTTTCCACTTTTGACCATATACTTTTCAGTTATCATGGGCTTCCTGTGCGGCAAGTAGATAAGGTTTATGATGATGGCCTTTGTGCCGATCACGATTGCGAGCTTGGCATTACAGATGAGAACAAGTTTTGCTACAAAGCCACATGCTATGAAACAACGAAGCAAATTGCCGCAAAATTGAATCTAGAGCCAAGTCAATACACGGTTGCTTTTCAGTCGCGTTTGGATCAAAAGTGGCTGGAACCATTCTCGGACAAAATAGTGGAACAAAAAGCCAAAGAAGGAGTTAAGCGTATGCTGGTATTATCTCCAGCATTCGTTGCCGATTGCCTCGAAACGCTTATTGAGATAGGTGTAGAGTATCAAGAGATATTTCACGAACATGGTGGCGATAAAATTCAGCTTGTTCCTAGTCTAAACGACCACCCATCTTGGGTTGCTTCCGTAGCCGATTTAATTCGCGCAAAGTGATTTTGAACATCCTAAAAATACTCTAAACGAAAAAGGCTTCCCAATTGGACTGCCTTTTTCACTTTTACTAAGCTATTAATTTCTAATTCAACATCACTTTCTTGCTGAAGCGTTTTGAAGAATTTTGAAGATTAACGATGTAAATGCCTTTCGCAACATTGCCTACAGGCAATCTCAACCGATTCATTCCTTCTGCAGCCTTGCTGCTGTGATTAAGTATGATTCGGCCACTAGCATCATACAAAGTAACTGTGTAAGGCTCGTTATTTGATGCTGTAAATTCAATCTGCAAATCTGTATTATCGATTTCATATGCATTTACGTAAGTAAAGTCTGTGTTTTCTTCTCCGCATGTTGCGGCAATTACAGGAGAATATTCATGTTTACCATACACATCAGTACTCTTAAGTCGGTAGTAGGATGTTCCACCGAAAGCATTCTCATCCAATACCTGATAGTTAATAGGTTGATTGCTATTTCCAGCACCAGCTATTAGATCAACTTCTTCAAAATCAACACCATTCTTACTGCGCTCAAGCGTAAACAAATCATTGTTAGTTTCTGAATAGGTTGTCCAGCCAACTAAGATTCCGTTATCCTGACACTGCCCAACAAACCGAGCAATTTCAATTGGAAGTGGATCAGAATTATCAACCAAAGTCCACACAGGGAAGTAATCTTCAACCCGAGTCAAATTAACAGTAACCGTATTCCCCGCAGTATTCGCAACAGGGCTATACAACCAATCTCCCCACCTATTTTGATTACTGTTAAAACGCTGCGCTACTAGGTTAGCCTCTGTAATGCCACCAGTAATATCGGCATCTTGATAGCTCATAGTCAAGGTAACGTTTGGATACGTTGTGTAATTATTCTGGGCATTATTATCTACCACCCAAAAACGGTCAAAAACCATGTTTGAATTGTCATTACCATAATCATCCGTAACGTGTGTTACCGTAGATGCTACTGGCAAATTAGTTTGATTTGTTGGGTATGTACTAAATCTTTTCAAAGCAAAACCTGCATCTGTGGGAGCTCCTGTGCCGGCTGAAGTAACATTATAGTTAACAGGAATAGCAGCTCCACTAGTTGTAGCGAACGGAATTGTATAGTTACCAATGGTATTCCCCATATTCCAACTAACATAACCATAACCTGCTGCTGGAGGTGTTTCGGCAACCACAACTCCAGCGCCAGTAATAGCAGATGCCAAATTGTTTCTTAAGGTTAGTGTTCGCGAATTCAGAATTACCCCAGTAGTCAAAGTTAATGCTCCGTAAACATCCGCATCAACTGCCGATAGCGTTTTACTGCTTGCGAATCCAGTACCACCAGCAGTTAAGTTGAAAAAATTAGTAGGCTGCGAACCGGTGATGCTCTGAGCTCCGCCATCCAGTCTGACAGTGCCTCCGGTGGTTGCCGTTGGAGTTGCCCCGAAAACATTTGTTGCAGAATTATTTGTCCACGTACCATCCACATCAATGGTTCCTTCATTAATCACCTGACCGCCTACTCCATTATTGGTGAATCCACCACCTTCAATCATAAAATAAGTTCCTGAGGCCACTGTAATCTTAGCATTATCATTCAGAACTCCTTGTCCGAAAGACATTGCCGATAAAAGAATAAGCGACATCGAAAGAACGCCTCCAAAGAATTTGAATTGGAAATGTGGTGTCATGATTAAGGATATTTACCGTTAATAAAACTCTTACAAATAAGTGTGATGCAAACTTAAACAAGATACTTTACGTATGAACAGCCTAAAACGTTTCAAAATTAAGATTCAGATTTAAAAAAATATTCATACACCCAATTGAAACGAATGAAGCATCTATAAGTTTCGGTCGATTATCGACATTCGTAGCAATTAAGGCGATTTAACGAAAATGAGTTGGGAGAAGCGAATTGTGCGGGAAGATGTGTGCTTGGAATGGTTGCAATCCCTTCGCCTCGCTGATGTCTCCATTGAACTAGTATCACCACCTAACTACCGAACTCATCTATCGAAAGGTCCTTGGCAATTCGAAAGGCTTTTAGGTTCGGGAATATATCACGAATTTATAGGCTACACCTCAGATGACCTATTGAACCTTAAAGCATGGTTATTAACAACCAATGACGTGGTATTGGGTTGGTTTTCTTATGATTTAAAGAATCAATTGGAATCACTTTCCTCTCAAAATACCGCACGAATTTCATTTCCACTGTTCTACTTTTTTATTCCTCAACATGTAGCTATTCATAGAAATGAACAGTGGACGCTTCATAGCTATGATGAAAATATCAAAGAAGCATATTACTTAGAATCAGATGTTTACTTTGGAAATGCACACTCTTCACTTTCGAAAGATGAGTACATTTTTAAAATCAATTCAATTCTCGAACACATTCAGTTGGGCGATATCTATGAGGCGAATTTTTGCATGGAACACTTTGCAGAAAACACTCAAATAAATCCATTGCGCATTTTTGATGAAATGGTGGAAACGGGAAAAGCACCGTTTTCTTGTCGAGTTTCCTTTTACAATCGACATCTATTATGCGGAAGTCCAGAACGATTTATGTGTAAAATCAAAAATCGGGTGATTTCTCAACCCATAAAAGGCACCAATAGAAAAATGCCCAATAATTCTGCAGCAATGAGGGATTTGGAACAAAACGAAAAAGAACGTTCCGAAAACATCATGATTACAGATTTGGTAAGAAATGATTTGAGCAAACATGCACGAAAAGGTTCTGTGAGGGTGGATGAGTTATGTGAGGTATATCCGTTTGCCCATGTAAATCAGATGATTTCCACTGTTTCGTGTGAACTTTCGGAAACATCGCATCCTTTGGACATCCTTTTGGATTCCTTTCCGATGGGCTCCATGACGGGTGCACCAAAAGTTCGTGCTATGCAAATTATTGATGAACTGGAAGGTTTTGGTAGAGGACTTTTTTCAGGAAGTGTGGGCTATTTCACTCCAGATTTAGATTTCGACTTCAACGTAGTTATTCGCAGTATTCTATATGATGATGATGCCAAAATATTAAGTTTCCCAAGCGGAGGAGCAATCACTATAAACTCAAAACCAGAAGAAGAATATGCGGAATGCATGCTTAAAGCCGAAGCAACGCACGCGTTAATTGCAAACCATGTTGGATAAGGCAACACAATTTCTTAACAAATTAGGACTTCACCCAACAGACACTATTCTGGTCGCAGTGAGTGGCGGTATTGATTCAATGTGCTTGGTGCATTTGCTGCATAGCCAAGGATTTAACGTAGCGATTGCCCATTGCAATTTTACTCTTAGAGGTAAAGAATCAAATGGTGATTATCAATTTGTAAAAGATTGGGCTCAATCACTTGGAATCGCATTTCATAGTGAAGAATTTGCTACAAAGGCTTTGACAATAGGCTCTGGGCAAAGCGTGCAAATGATGGCGAGGGAGTTGCGTTACGACTTTTTTGAGCGATTAACACTAAAACATGGCTATAAATTCACCGCATTAGCACATCATGCTGACGACCGAATAGAGTCGCTCTTACTAAACATGCTAAGAGGAACAGGACTTCGCGGGTTGCAAGGAATGCCTGGGAATAGAGGGGACATAATTAGGCCTTTGCTCTCGATTACAAAGCAAGAACTCACCAACTACGCGAATAAGCATGATGTTCCATTTCGAACTGACAGCTCCAACTTTGACTGCAAATATCAACGAAATCGAGTACGACTGGAATTGCTTCCAATGCTTCGGATTTTGGATTCAACACTAGAAAATAGGCTTCTAGAGTTTATGGATCGAGTCGAAAATCATCTTTTGACATTTGATGCTTGGGCAGAGGCGGAAAAGGCAAAGATTTTCCGCATTGATGGAAGATTCTCTCGAATTGACAGAAAACTACTCAAAAAACACCAGTTTCCATTTACCATTTTGAAGGAGACACTTGGACCGTTTGGATTTAGTTCAAATCAAGTTATGGAACTCCTTAAACATCCAGACTCCGTTTCAGGAGAGTTAACCAGTGACAGCCACAGGTTGGTAATAGAACAAAATGAATTCGTAGTTTGCTCAAGAGAAGAAGCTGGTGACAGGCCGAAATTTTCATTTGAACGACTAAACATTACCAAGGTAACCAGCCTAAAAACGGATAATCAAAACATCTTTGTTGACGCCCACAAAGTGGACGAATTCAATATTTCATTTCGTAGATGGTGCCAAGGTGATAGATTTAAACCTTTGGGAATGAAAGGGTTGAAGAAAGTTAGCGATTACTTTATTGACTCAAAATTCACTGCCACCCAAAAGGAAAACACATGGCTGATGCTACACAATGAAGATATTTTATGGATTGTGGGGCATCGCATGGATGATAGGTTTAAGGTGACCGAGCAAACTGAAGAAGTGCTCCGTATAACCTCCTTGTAGGTCACCTTTTTTCGCTAAATGAGAAAAACAATTCCCAAAAAAAGATTCAAAATTTAATGCAGTAAAAAGCGGTCCACAAACTCGCGAACACAACCTGCCCCGCCATTTCTTGCAAGAACTACAGCAACAATTCGCTTAATATCATTAACGGCATCGGCAGGACATGCTGCAAATCCAACTTTGGAAATGCACTCCAAATCATTCACATCATCACCGATATAAGCAACTTCATCTAAACCAATCCCTAATTCCTTGCACCATCCGCTTAGTATTCCAAACTTCTGTTCGGAGCCAACATGAACTAAATTCACGCCCAACGTTGCTGCACGTGATAAAATTAAATTGGAATTGCTTCCTGAACTTAAAAAAGCTACCCGAATCCCTTTGCTCATTGCCAATTTGATGCCCATACCATCTTTGGTATCAAACTTTTTAAATTGATCGCCCGCTTCTGAATAATACATTCCACCATCAGTCATTACACCATCAACGTCTAGCACTAACATTCGGATTTTATCAGTCTGCACCTCTGAACTAAAATTGTAGTGAACCAATTCGTCCAAACTCCTTTTAAGTATTGATGAAATAGTGACCAGTTCCGTCAAACTTGGCTCTTGCAATCCCGCTACTAATGCCTCAAGTTGCGCTTCGTTCAATTTGCATTGGACAAGAATTGCTTGCGCCAATTCTGGTTTTTCGATTAGGGCATGTTTTAGATTTGTAGAGAAAATGGACATTATTTCAAGGATTATTCAGTAGAAGTAACTCGTTTTAATCTGCCACTTTTCGTTGTTAATTGAATACTGCGAAAGTACTGTTCAAATTAATTAAGATTTTGTTTTGCAATTACGGAATAAGTAAGAAAGCCTCGAGTTTCTAATGCAAATCAATTGGGAGAATCTATATTTGAAGGCATTAATTAGAATCAAGAAAAACCCAAGATGAAAATTGTATCATTTAATGTAAACGGAATTCGCGCTGCAGCAAAAAAAAATCTAGTTGAAAGTATTAGGGAAATGAACCCAGATATTATAGGTTTTCAAGAGACTAAAGCATCGCCCGAACAAGTTAGCGAGGTGCTAAATAATTTTGATGGATTTCATCTTTACGCACATTCTGCAGAACGCCCAGGGTATAGCGGAACAGCAATTTTATCAAAAAAAGAGCCTATTAAAGTGACTCATGGCATTGGAGTGGATGAACATGACAAAGAAGGTCGTGCGATGACTGCTGAGTACGCGGACTTTTTCCTAGTGATAGTGTATGTCCCAAATTCCGGTCAAGAATTGGCACGCTTGGATTATCGCGAAACATGGGACGTGGCGTTTTTGAACTACCTAAAAAACCTTGAGCGCACTAAACCCGTCATTTTTGGAGGTGATTTGAATGTCGCTCATCGCCCTATCGACATTAAGAATGCTCAAGCCAACTACAATAAATCTTCTGGGTATACCCAACGAGAAATTGATGGTATGGATAGAATCATCTCATCAGGATTTGTAGACACCTTCCGAAGCCTTCATCCCGATTCAGTGAAATATTCGTGGTGGAGTTACAGAATGAGCGCACGTGAGCGGAATATCGGCTGGCGTATCGATTATTTTTTAGTCTCTACAGTGTTGTCACCTCGCGTTACTAACGCATTCATTTTAAATGAAGTAATAGGCTCAGATCATTGCCCTGTTGGGATAGAAATCGACTTATAAGCAGAAGTGAATTGGGGTAGATTAATTCATTTATTACTTCACCGCAGCACTTTCGTTATCGAAATCTAATTTGGTGATATCCATATCGTTTTTGAAGTAATAAACGCCTCCCCAATCGTATTTCACCTTGCGGTAAACAAACGTATGGCGCTCTCGCTTTATGGTAATCTGCTTTATAACACGTTTCTCTTCTTGAATAATTTCCTCAAAACGAGAAACGATATTGCCCGCCTCTGCTATAGTCATGGGCTTTTCTTCGGCAACTTTTGAAGCTGCTGGAGTTGAGGTGCGCTGTTCTTGTTGGAATTTCTGCTGGGCCTCTTTCTTCCGTTTTTCCAATTCGACTTTGGCTTCAGCATCCTTGCGCCTTCTTTCTTCTTCAGCCCGCGCTGCTTCTGCTTCTCGCGCCAAAACAGCAGCTTTTGCATCCTTTTCTTTACGTTCAGCTTCAACAACTTTTTGAGCTGCTGCTTGCTCTCGCAATTCTTCCTCACGTTGTATTCCTTTTGCCCGACTATCCTCAATCTCCTTAAGTTGTAGCACCTTTCTCTGCTCTTCTATTTTAGCCAATTGAGCAATCCGCGCTTCATCAGCTGCTTTTATTGCCGCAGCTTTTCTGGCTTCCTCTTTTTGCTTTTGCTCTTCGGTAAGAACGACCTCTTTCTTTGTGGAGGCTTCACCTTTTCTACCTTCTAAAGCGTCTTCTTTCACAAAGTGCTTACTGTACTGCTGCTCTTTTTCCTCCTCTTTCGTTATTAAATCGAACGTGGCCTCCGCTCTTTTTCTTGACTCATCTGGACTTGGTGCCGATACTGGTGCTACTTTCTCCTGAATAAATCCTTTGGCCGCAGCATCATATTTATACTTAACCAAATTAGGCTCGTTCACTCCCGAATTTTCTGGCTTTATCTCTGCAGAAACCGTAAGTGTTAGACCAGATGCCTGAACTTCCTTTGGGATATTTCCCGTGTTTATTGAAATCTGTTTTGAGATGTATCCCGACTTTTCGAAGGTGAGTAGATAATTATTTCCAAACTCTAAAACTTCTGAATTGACAGGCTTTGCTGGACGCACCAATTTCCAAGGTGAACCATTTCTGGCTATTGCCAATTTGCTTTCTGTATGGGTTCCTTTACTAATCCCGAAATTTATGCTTAGTGACATCTGCTGCGCAAAGAGCGCATTCGGCATCAGATAAAAGAAAATTGCGAAAAAAGAAACCGATTTAATCACGAAGAACTTATGATGTTGGCTTTGTCTGCAACCAAAATGGATGCCAGAAAAGTCAACACGCAAATATGCAGTTCTTTATCGAAATATCTCTGTCATTTAACGCACAGAATGGTATTGCCGTAGGAATTGGAAGATTAATTTTTAACCTAATCCTTGAAGTCCAATTCTAAATAACCGCTTTTGTTTCAGTATCAAAATCATACTTAGTGATGCTAGCATCATTCTTGAAGTAATACATACCACCCCAATCATGCTTCACTTTGCGGTAAATAAAAGTTTGAAATTCTCTTTCTATCGTTATTTCGGTAATCTCCTTGGTTCCTTCCCGATAGATTTTCTCATTACGCGATAGAATTTTACCAGCATCTTTTGTTTTTAAAGGTGCTTTTTCTAATAAATTCTTGGCGCTATTAACCGCTGCTGTAGCCTCCGCCTGTTTAATTGCAGCGGCTTCTCGCGCACGTTTCTCCGCTTCTGCCCTGGCCTTTTCTTGTGCTTTTCGTTCTTCACCAGCT
>Ga0247839_1007634_pt1 | contig 11789 bp, 10 predicted proteins | sample LaCruzMarch2015__6_FD_192405 | JGI IMG/M metagenome (GOLD analysis project Ga0247839, IMG submission 192405) | Freshwater microbial communities from meromictic Lake La Cruz, Castile-La Mancha, Spain - LaCruzMarch2015_16m | ecosystem: Environmental > Aquatic > Freshwater > Lake | place: Spain...
TTCAAGAGCGCAATATCAAACTGCTTGAGCGATGCGAACGCTCAATGCAAAAGCGAAATGAAGACCCTGTTTTCTTTAAAGTTTCAGCGCATTAGAAAATCTCAAATAATTTCAATTTAGAGTATAGATCACCACGCGCAGGTGGTCGAGGCGTAGAACCGTTGGCATCGTCAGAGCTTAGCATAAACCCAAGAGCTTTGGTTACAGCCGCTCGTTGACCTGAGTCCGCTCCCACAGGTCGCGTCTGGCGGTGATCGCTCAGAAATTGTCGACCTGGTCGCCGGGCTGCCGCGACGGATTCAACACGGGTTGGATTTCTTCTCAGGGTCCACGGACGTGAGACACTTGCACACTTCACCCTCTGACGGCCATGCCGGTGCCCGCGACCAAGACCAGACTGCGACTCATCTGCCCCGGGCTCTTCGGCCCCGCCGACTGTGTGGCGGGGCTCAACGCGCCGACCCCGGGCCTGGACCGGCTGTTGTCCCGCGCCGACTGCCGGGAGACGGCGCCCCGCGACCCCCTGGAAACCCTGGCGGGCGCCTTTGGCCTGGCGTCGTCGCCGGACCTGGACCTGCCATCCGCGCCGCTGTGTCTGCTCACGCAGGCCCCCGCTCTCGCCGGGGACGGCTGCTGGTTCCATGCCGATCCGGTCCAACTGCACCCGGACCGGGACCGGCTGCTGCTCTTCGCCGGCCCGACGCTCGCGGTCCTGCCCGCTGAGGCCGCGGCCCTGACGGCGGCGTTCAATGCCCATTTCATCGACGACGGCCTGCGCCTGGCGGTGCCGCGCCCGGGGGCCTGGTATCTGCGGGTGGATGCGGCCCCGCGGCTGCGCACCCGGCCCCTGCATGCCGTGGCCGGGCGCTTTCTCAATGGCCTCCTGCCCGCGGGGCCGGACGCCCGCGCCTGGAACCGTTGGCAGAACGAGGCGCAGATGCTCTTCTACCGGCACCCGGTCAACCAGGAACGCGAGCGCCTGGGCCACCCAACGGTGAGTGGGGTCTGGACCTGGGGCGGCGGGGTCCTGCCCCGGGTGTCCGGCGGGCCGGGGCTGACGATCGCCGACCATCCCCTGGCGCTGGGCCTGGCGCGGGCGGCGGGCGGGCGCTCCCTGGGGACGGGTGAGGGGTCCCGGACGCCGCTCGCCTGGGCCGCGTCTGAAGCGGGGCGGCCGCCCGGGGAGGTGCTGATCTTCTGGGATGCCCTCTGGTGGCCGGCACTCACGGGGGACTGCGGCGCCTGGCGCGCGGCCCTCTCGGACCTGGAGGCCCTGGCGGGGCGGCTCGACGCCGAATTGACCGCCGGGCGCGTGCGCTCGCTGGTGCTCGATGACGGGCAGCGCTGGACCTTCACCCTGACCGCGTGGGGGCACCGCCGGTTCTGGCGCCGCGGCGGGTTCCGAGAACCCAGGTATTTTCGATGACACCGACGTGTGAACACACAAACCGAGTGGAATCAGACAGAAAAGCCCAGGGCCGCGCCGGGGGGCAGGCCCGTCGTGCGCCCGCCCTGAAAGGGCATGACAGAGACACCTGTTTGCGGCAAATTACCCCTTTTTTTGTTTCACCGGAAGGAGAGCAAAGTGTCTACGACTGACTCACCGCGGAACCTCGGCGGCCTGGTGATCGGTGCCATCGGTGTCGTCTTCGGCGATATCGGTACCAGCCCGCTCTATGCGCTGAAGGAGACCTTTGCCGGCCATCATCCGATCCCGGTCACCGATGCCGCCGTGCTCGGGGTGCTGTCGCTGATCTTCTGGACCATCATGATCCTGGTGTCGCTGAAATACGTCATCATCATCATGCGGGCCGACAATCGCGGCGAGGGCGGGAGTCTCGCGCTGCTCGCCCTGGTCACGGGGATGACGAGCAACTCGCGGCTGTCCCATCTGGTGGCCTTGCTGGGCGTCTTCGCCGCCGCCCTGTTCTATGGCGACAGCATGATCACTCCGGCCATTTCGGTGCTGAGCGCAGTGGAGGGTCTGGAGGTGGTCACGCCGCGCTTCGCGGGCTTTGTCCTGCCCATCACGATCGCGGTACTGACCGCGCTCTTCGCCATCCAAAAACGCGGCACCGGGTTGGTGGGGATGCTGTTCGGGCCGGTCATGTGCACCTGGTTCGGGGTGCTGGCGGTTCTCGGGATATTGAGCATCGCGCAGCGGCCGGAGGTGATGGCGGCCCTCAATCCGGTTTATGCGGCGCAGTTCCTCGCCGCCCATCCCTGGCTGAGCTTCCTGGCGCTGGGGGCCGTCGTGTTGGCCGTCACCGGTGGTGAGGCGCTCTATACCGACATGGGGCACTTCGGCAAGTTCCCGATCCGGCTCGCCTGGTTCGGGCTGATCCTGCCGGCGCTGGTCATCAATTATTTCGGCCAGGGTGCGCTCCTGCTCGCCGACCCCGCGGCGGTGCAGAATCCGTTTTATCTGCTGGCACCCGCCTGGGCCCTGATCCCGCTGGTGGTACTCGCCACCCTGGCCACGGTCATCGCCTCGCAGGCGGTGATCTCGGGGGCCTTCTCGGTGGCCCGGCAGGCGGTGCAACTGGGCTATCTGCCGCGCATGCTCATCGTCCAGACCTCGGGCTCGGCGATGGGTCAGATCTACGTCCCCTTCACCAACTGGACCCTCTATCTGGCGGTCATGGCCCTGGTCCTGGGCTTCCAGTCGTCCAGCAGCCTGGCCGCCGCCTACGGCATCGCCGTCACCGGCACCATGATGATCGACACCATCCTGATCGCCTTCGTGATGGTGCTGCTGTGGCGCTGGCACTGGCTGGTCGTGGCGCTGGTCGCAGGCGGCTTTCTGATGGTCGATCTGGCCTTCTTCAGCGCCAATGCAATCAAGATTCCGCAAGGCGGCTGGTTTCCGCTCGCCGTCGGGCTGGTGTCCTTCACCGTGCTGACGACCTGGAAGCGGGGGCGCCAATTGCTGTTCCGCAAGATGGCCGCCCTCTCGGTGCCGCTCAAGGCCTTTCTCGGTTCGATCGGCAGCGATATTCCCCGCCCGCCGACTACCGCCGTGTTCTTGACGAGTAACCGCGAGGGGGTGCCGGCCGCCCTGCTGCACAACCTGGCACACAATCGGGTGTTGCATGCACGCGTCGTGCTGGTGACGGTGGTCACCGCGGAAATCCCGGTGGTGGACGCGGCCGACCGACTGGCGTTGACCGACCTCGGCAAGGGTTTCCACCGACTGATCATTCAATACGGATTCATGGAGCAACCGAATATCCCGGCGGCCATGCAACAGTGCGCGGCCCTGGGGCTGGAGTTGGACCTGCTGACCACCTCGTTCTTCGTCAGTCGCGAGATCATCATCCCCAGCCTGCAACCGGGCATGGCCCTGTGGCGCGAGCGGCTGTTCAAGCAGATGTCCAAGAACGCCCACAGCGCCACCGAGTTCTTCCAGATCCCGAGCAATCGCGTGGTCGAGCTCGGCACCCAGGTCGAGATCTGAATGGGACACTGAGTCGTTGTCGTTGTCGTAATCGAGGCTATCGTAGCGCCCCGGATGCCCTCGCCCGGCACATTGCATCGTTTCACGGATTTCGACCACGACCACGACTACGACTACGACCACGACAACGGTGCGACAAGCATTCCCTTCAAGAGACCTGTCTAACCTATTCGGGAACTGCCCCTCAAGGCCGCCCGATCACGACATAGATCGTGCTCTCGCCGGTGCTGCTCATGCCCAGCGCCAGATAGGCCAGGCCGATCCAGGTGTCCGAGCCGAAGAAGAGGCTCCCGCCATAGCGGGTCGCCTCCCGGCTGATGGTCACATGGCCCATTGTCCGATCGCCGAAGTCCCCGTCCGAGAGCCACCCGGCCTCCAGTGAGGCGCCCAGGTAGAGACCGCGCCCCAGCGGTGGCGACAGCGAGGCGATCTGGCGGTAATAGACCAGGGCCCCGAAGCCCATGTCATTGCCGCGGAACTGCTCATAGGCGTAGCCGGAGAGGTTGAGGAAGCCGCCCAGGGCGAACTGGTCGTAGTAGGGCATATCGGCGCCGAAACTGCTCCCGCCCTTCATCCTGAGGGCGACGGTGTTCTTCCCGACGCTGTAGGCGGCCTCGCTGGTGAAGAGCGTGCGCGAGTATTGCACGTCCGCCCCCAGTGCCTTGAGCGGGTTCAGCAGGTCCAGCGACAGCAGGGCGCCTGAGCGCGGCAGACCGGCGCTGTCGCGGGTGTCGTAGTAGAGACTGGCGCGCAGGCCGGTGTCGACCACCCGGCCGACCGGCAGTTGCGGCGAGCCGGTATCGAGCGCGACCTGCGTCTGGCCGTAATAGAGACCGACCCGTACCTCGGTCCCGTCCAGGGTCGTGCCCAGGTCCGCGCCGATTCGCCCGCGGGTCACGTCGTAGCGTGCGACCCGTTGCTGACCCAGGAAGACACTGTCCGGGGTCATGCGCAGCCCCAGGAAGGGGGCGACGAAGGCCGACCGGTCCAGATCCAAGGGCTGGAAGAACTCGCTGTAGAGGCTCGGGGCGTTACCGAGCTTGACCTCGGTGGCCCAGGCGGCACCCAGCCGATCGGCCCAGGTCCGATTGTAGGTGGCGCGCAGGCCGAAGCGGCTGTCGCCCTTGTTGTCGGTCAGGAGGCCGAGCCCGAAACTCAGATAGCCCGGGCCCCAGGCCTTCTCCACCGCATCGATCATGAGCTGGTCGCGGCCGTCCGAGCCGGGCTTGAAGTGGTAGCTGATGCGCTCGAAGTCGGCGTGGCCGTAGAGCTTCTGAATGTCGGCCACCAGGCGGGTGCGGTCCAGCGGACGGTCCCGCTGGTCCGCGACCAGGCGATCGAAGACCTCCGGGTTCACCGTCTCCAGGCCCGCGATCCGTACCTCTGAGACCTGTCTGACCGGGTGGCCGGGGCCGAAACGCGTGCGCTTCCAGGCGTCATAGTCCGCCTCGCCGACGCTGTAGCGGGCGAGCTGCGACGCCTTCTTCCCAGCCGCCGTCACGCCGGTCGCGATGGCATCTTTCGCGCGGTTGAAGTCGCTGGCGGTGATATCGCCCAAGTCCGGTTCGATCAGCACGTCGCGCGCCCGATCGATCTGCTCGAGCGAGACCTTGACATTCTGCTCGGTCAGGATCGCGATCATCTGGCCGGTGACGCCCACGATATTGCCGAGCTGGTCGCGCGGCAGATACCCGGACCCCAGATTGACCGCGATGATGACGTCCACCCCCAGACCGCGGGCCACGTCGATGGGCAGGTTACGGACCAGACCCCCGTCCACATAGAGATGGTTGTCCCACTGCATGGGCGCAAACAGCGTCGGCACCGACATGCTGGCGCGCATGGCGACCGGCAGCGGTCCCCGCGCGAAGACCTTCATCTGCCCGTCCTCCAGGTCGGTCGCCACGGCCCGGAAGGGGATCGGCAGGTCGTCGAAGTCCTGGACCCGCTCCGCGCCCTTGACCAGGTCGTTGAAGAACAACTGCACCTTCTGACCCGCGATGGCCCCCGCGGGCAGCTTGAACTGGCCCTTGCGGACCCCGATGCTGAAGTCGAAGGTCGGATTGGACGACAACTGCTTGCGCCGGGCGGGCCACTCCCGGCGCGGCGGGTCATCGTTGAAGAGGACGTTCCAATCCACCTCGGTCACCCGCTGCTCCAGTTCCCGCGGCGAGAGCCCGGCCGCATAGGCCCCGCCCACCAGCGAGCCCATGCTGGTCCCCACCACCACGTCGACCGGGATATGCATTTCTTCCAGGACCTTGAGCACCCCGATATGGGCCGCCCCGCGGGCCCCGCCGCCGCTCAGCACCAGGCCGATGCGTGGACGATGCGGCCGGGCGCCCGCATCGGCCGCCAGGGTCGGCGGGGGTGCCGCCAGGCACAGGGCGGCGAGCGTGAGGGCGAGCAGGGGCAACAGATACCGTGTCATCGGGGTCTCGTCTGGAAGGGGCGGGTGGGGGCAGCCGAGGCGTCGGCCGATTTAGGTGCGCAAAGGTAACATAGACCCATGACAGGGAAAAAAACGTGCAAGCCACCGGGTGCGATCAGAACTGATGTGGTGACCGAGATCCCGGGTACACTGTCGTTGTCGTTGTCGTTGTCGTTTGTCGTAATCGAACAATCCGACCAGTCACCGTCCGCAGATAGGGTTTAAGGCCAACGATGAGCAAGAAAGTTTGGGTTTATGATCCGCATTCCGGCGGGGTCAAGATTCCGGAGGCCGTCCGTGAGCGGACGCGTGATCGTATTCTGGCGCACGCGCACAAGCACTACGCCGGAAAATACACCCGCATCGATGTGCGCTTCCGCGGTCAGTTGTGCTATATCGATGCCTACAAGGAACCCTGCGTCGACCCGGGCTTCGACCCCTCCCCGCTCGGGGTATCGCGTGAAGAATATCTCGAGCGACAGCGGAATTTCCCCATCCATCTCGTTCGTTTACGCTATTTCGGCAAAGAAGACCGCTGGTCTATGGCCTTTTACACCTACAGCCATGAAAAATACGAACCGAGTGTCTTCGACAATGGCACCTTTGAGGGCACACCCGAGGAGGCGTTCGACACCGGGGCGGTCTATCTGGACGATTGACCCATGAGCGTGCGTACGCTTACTCATCCCCCGACTGCCGCCCCCGCAGCCGCTTGGTCGCCGCGGTCGCCTTCTTGGTCTCCAGCCGCCGCTCCTTGGAGGCGCGGGTGGGTTTGGTCGCGACCCGCGGCTTAGGCCGGTGGGCGGCGCGCGCGATCAGCGCGACCAGACGCTCGCGGGCGTCCTGGCGGTTGCGCTCGCGGGTGCGGAAGCGGTGCGCCTCGATGGTCAGGACGCCCGCAGTGTCCACCCGTCGACCGCCCAGTCGCAGCAGGCGTTGGCGCACGTCCTCCGGCAGGGACGGGGAGCGTGCGACGTCGAAACGCAGTTGCACTGCCGTCTCGACCTTGTTGACGTTTTGCCCGCCGGGCCCGGGGGAGCGGCAAAACTGCTCCGTCAGCTCGTCGGGGTCGATGTGGATCTGGGCTGTAATCTGGATCATCGCCGGATTGTACCGCTCATAAACGCCTGAGATAATCTGCACAATCTGCACTTATCTCTAGCGTATTCACGCCGTCAACGCCAGCGCGGCCGAAACCGTCTTACCTGACTCTTGCGTGCGTTTAACGTCCGGCTTGAGCGCGTCCAGACGATCCAACCCATAACGATCGAGATTCCTGGCGGCGTTGAGGTCGCGGTCCATGACGCTGCCGCAGTCGCATTCCATCGTCCGCTGAGCGAGCGGCAGATCATGAACCTGCCCGCAGGCGTGGCACATCTTTGAGGACGGGAAGAATCTGTCCGCGATGACGACTGTCACGCCGCGCCATGCGGCCTTGTACTCAATCTGCCGCCGCAGCTCGCCGAACCCTGCATCGGAAATGGAACGTGCGAGACTGCGGTTTCTAACCATCCCTGAGACGTTCAGGTCCTCAATGGTGATGACCTGATAGGTGCGGGTCAGTTGGTCGGACAGTTCGTGCAGAACCGCGCGACGCTGGTTGCTGATCCTTTCGTGCAGCCTGGCTACCTTGAGCTTGGCTTTCGCTCGCCGGCGGCTGCCTTTCACCGTGCGCGACAGGTTCCGTTGCCTGCGCTTCACATGCTTGATGTTGCGCTTGAGCGCGTTGTTTGCGGGTATCACTTCGCCGGTACTGAGCACGGCCAGCGACGTGACGCCGAAGTCAACGCCGACCGACGGTTCAGACGGCGCGTGCGGGTTGTAGTCGTCGGTCTCGATCAGGACCGAGACAAAGAATTTACCGGCCTGCTTGCTGATCGTCGCCTGCTTGGCTGGCCCGGTGAAGCGAAGCGGCTGACGCATCTTGATCTTGGTCTTGAGCCGCTCAATGCGCAGTTCCTTGATGTCCACACTGAACTTGCTCGGCTCGCGCATGGCGAACGAGTCGTTTACGTCCTTCTTCTTGAACTGCGGGTAGCCGGGATTCGTGGCCTTAGCCTTCACCCGCCGGAAGAAGTGCTGGTAGGCGCGATCGAGGTCGTCAATCGCATTGCGCGTCACCCGACTGGAGACGTCGGAGTACCACGGAAACTCAACGCGCAGGACCGCCATGTAATACTGATAGGCTGCGGCCTTCGACCACTTGACGCCCGGTTGGCTGAAGTGGGCCAGCAGTTGGTTGTAGCAATGCCGCCGCGCACCGCATGACTGATTGAGGTACATCGCCTGTTCAGGCGTCGGCCGCAACTCAATCTTGTTGGCTATCAGCATGGTAAAGCCCAAGGTCGTCGGCGATTACATCGGCGGTTGCTTGCAGTTCGGCGAGCATCTTCCGGTGTTTCTTGGATCGGCCGCCGTAGAGCCGGGCAGAAAAGACGGTGATGATCTCAAGCACGTCCTGCGCAAGTTCTTCCTCGAAGGTGGGCTGATCGCCTGTATGGATGATGACGATCTCAATGCCTTGGATCTCGCACAGGGCAAAGACCAGTTCGGCGCCAAAGCGCAGCAGCCGATCCTTGTGGGTCAGCACCAAGCGCCGCATTTGTCGACGCAGGATCAGTGTCAGCAGGTGCTGAAGGCCCTGTTTGCGGTAGTTCATCCCTGAACCGAGGTCGCGAATGACCTCTGTGCGCCAACCCTTGGCGGCGCAGTAGGTCTCAAGCATCTCGTGTTGGCGGTCCAGGTCGGCCTTCTGGTCGTGGCTCGACACCCGGGCGTAGCAGACGGTCGGCGCGTCGACGTCACCGATGGCTGTCAGGTCGGCCATCGAGTAGTACCGTGTCCCGCCCTTGGTCTTGCGTGCTGGAAGCAGTTCGCCGGTCGCTTCCCACTTGCGCAGCGCGGCGGGCGTTGACCCAAGGATCGCCGCTGCCTCACCAAATCTTGACTAACTTCTTTTCCATAATGGTATATTATGGCAGGTTAGCGAAGATTTCAAGCAACAACTACGAGCCCCACTCAGGCACCCCGGACTCGACTTACCATGAAAGTCGTGCAGCCACGCTTTGGGAGCGGCCTGCGGCCCCGACGGGGCCTCGCCGGTACCGCAAGCCAGTTGGGTAGCAGGACCTCTGGTCGGCTAAGCTATATCCAGCCGGGCGGACCCCTGGGACTACCCGCCGGAGCGCGCAGCCCTGCCCACCCTAAACCCTCAGGTACACCCGATGGCCGCTTTCCTGACCTGGCTCACCAAGTGGCAGACCGGTGTCACCTGGGTCGACGCGGACCACCGGGAGATCACGGGCATGCTCAACCGGATCGTGGATGTGAATCGGCTCGCGCTCACCCAAGACCCGGCCACTGCCGGACGCGAGGTGCTCGCGGTCCTGGACGCCCTGATCGAATGCACCCGTCGGCATATCGGCGCCGAGGAGACCTTCTTGCGCGAGGTCCGGCTGCCCGGCTACGACGCGCACCGCTGCGAGCACGCGTTGCAACTCGCCGAGTTCACGGATCTGCGCCGCGCCCTGGAGCAGGACGGCGCCCCCGGCCTGAATCCGGAAACCCTGCAAGCGTTCAAACGCTGGTTTTTCAACCATGTGATCGTCGAGGACCGGGATTACGCGGAGTACCGCAACGATGAGACAGTCGCCGTAGCGACTGCCCCCTCACCCGAACGGGCAGACTAACGGCCATGAAGGGTACAAAATTATCCGGAGTTCGCCTAAGCCCTCTGGACGAGCCCCTCAACCCGGGCGACGAGCGCCCCAACCTCAGCTTCAATGGATGACCGATCCAGTGGCGGGCAGCTCTCGAACTCGTCGTAGCGCAGTTGTACGGCGAACGGCGTGAGATCGGTCAGCGGCCACAGTGTCGCGATGTCCTGGCCAGCCGCCGCAAGGGCTGCCAACAGTTCTCCCAGATCATGACGCAGTGGATAGTCATAGCCCAAACAGGCGAGCCATGCCTTGAGGGACTTCTCGACTGCTTGCTGCGCATGGAAGCCATAGATGTTGTCGTCGAAGCTATCCGGGTCCCCCATGTGGCGTAATGCCTTGAGGTCAGCACCCGCGCGCCGCAAGAGCCGCTCCGCATCGTCAAGCGCCGCGTTCATAGAGCCATCTCCCTTCCCTCAAGGCGCGGGCCACCAAGTGATTCGGGCTACCGGCGAAGCGGCTAACCTCGTCTTTGCTGTAGAGCACCAGATCCTTTGCAACCCCGAAGCCCGCCAGCTTACGATACAGCCAGCCAGCTACCAAACGCCGGCTGCGCTGCATAGAAAAATCCCCCTTATCGATGACCAAGAGATCCACGTCCGAGTCGGGCCCGGCCTCACCCCGCGCGCGGGAGCCGAACAGGATGACGGCATCCGGGTCGACTTCCCGGACGATCACCTCGACCATGCGCCCCAGCAGGTTATCCTCATCGACATTCATCTATCAATCCTCATCGTTTCCTAGTCCGCGCGCGTCGATCAGGCACTGACGGCCGCCGGCACCGTGCGATTGCGGCCCTGCGCCTTGGCGCGGTACAGGGCCTCATCGGCCAGTCGCAGCAAGCGCTGCGGCGACGACTCATCCGTGGGAATCAGCACGGCGACACCGGCACTCACCGTGACGTGCCCGATCACCGATTCGGCATGGGGTATCGCGCAGGCTTCCAACCCGGCGCGCACACCCTCGGCCAGGTGCAACATGGTCGTCAGGTCAGTGTCCGCGGCAATGAAGGCAAACTCCTCCCCCCCATAGCGGGCCGCCAGATCGCCAGCCCTGCGGGCCTGGCCGCCGAGCACCCAGGCGACCATGCGCAGACACTCGTCGCCCGCCTGATGGCCATAGCAGTCGTTGTAATTCTTGAACCAATCCACGTCGAACATCGCCAGGGCGAGCGGCGCGCCGGAGCGGGCGGCGCGCCGCCATTCGGCCAGCAGGGTCTCATCGAAGCAGCGGCGATTGGCAATACCCGTCAGGCCGTCACGGACGCTCAACGTCTCCAACAGGCAATTGGCCGCTTCCAATTCGCGGGTGCGGTCGGCGACCTTCTGTTCCAGGGACTCGTAGAGCCTCACATTCTCGATTGAAATGGCCAACTGATCGCAGAGCACGGACACCGTCTCGATTCCCTGGGCCGTGAAGGCCGCGCGAAACAACCGATTTTCCAGGACCAGGCAGGCCCTGATCCGTCCTTGCACGAAGATCGGCAGGGCCAGCAGTGAACACAGCGGCAGGCCGGCGAAGTGGGGGTCGCCGGCGAAACGGCTGTCGATCACCGCATCCTCGGACACCACCGGCTGCAAGGTCGTCAGGACCAGTCGCCGCCCGGCGGACGACATCAGCCCCCGTTCCTCCGCCGTGGACACCGGCATCCGCTCCAGCGGCTCCGACCCCCGGAACCCGCCTTCCAGGTACCAACGCCCGGCCTCGTCCAGCATGAAGAAGCGTGAGTCCGTGGCGCCGGTCAGTTGGCCCACCAGTTCAGTCACCCGCGCCACCAATTGGGCGAGCCTGGTTTCCGACGCCAAGGCCCGCAGGCCGCGCAGCAGGGCCTGGTGGTTCAATGCCTCACCCTGGATGTCAGTGGTATCGACCTGATCGCGGGCGTCCAGGAAGGGCAGGCGCTCACACATCGCCCGCACCTTGCCGTGAGCGCCCCACTGCCGATAGAGCGCCTGCGCCCGCCTCAGGAGCGGACGCCCGGCGTGCTCCAGCCCGCGCCGCAGATAGAACTGCCCAGCCCGCTCCGTGGCCAAGGCATGATGCCAGGGGCGCTGGTGCGCCTGCGCCTGACACATGGCCCGCTCAAATGCCGACTGGGCCTCCCAGGGCCGCTCCAGGGCGTCCAGCCGCTGCGCCTCCACCAGTTCCCAGAGGTGGCTGAAGTTCATCGGGGCATCGGCCGCGC
>Ga0247839_1007636_pt1 | contig 11788 bp, 12 predicted proteins | sample LaCruzMarch2015__6_FD_192405 | JGI IMG/M metagenome (GOLD analysis project Ga0247839, IMG submission 192405) | Freshwater microbial communities from meromictic Lake La Cruz, Castile-La Mancha, Spain - LaCruzMarch2015_16m | ecosystem: Environmental > Aquatic > Freshwater > Lake | place: Spain...
AGGACCGATTGCTGAAAAATCTCCAGTAATCGGCGGCAACTATTTTATCACTCCGCAGCAATACGGACTACATCAAGATGCAATGAGAGAAAAAGGTTACAACAATATGTTGCAACATGTTCCTTTAACCCATTCTCAGCGTAAATATACCACATGGAAGAACATTATTACTCCACTATGGGTTGGTTCTCACTTAGACAAGCTGGATGGCGGTCAAATTATATTCTTTGATCAAAGAGACATTGGCTGGGCAAAGGTGTACAATGGCGGCGCTGAGACCAAAAACATTGCCAGCATTTATGAAATTGTAACAGACTATGGTCATCTACAATTTTACGATGGCAACGGAAAAGCATTGCCGGCGTCTGAAACTCCGTTTGACAAAGTATTCTATGACAAGTATATGAACACTCCATATCGTAGACTACAAGGATTAACGCCAGAAACGGTGTTTGACTGGACACCAGGAAATCCTTGTGTATTTGATGCAGTACAATTACATGCAACAAATGAAGGCACAAAAGGTGGCGAACACAAAAAAACATGGAACAGTAAGATGGGACTGTTAATGACGTTTATGATTGAGTTAGATGACGACCTTTTGGTGGAGTGGCAAGCTGAACAGGCCAAGATGTAATGAGTACGTTCTGCACAGAGCCTTACAAACAGATACACTTTGACAGCAGAGGTAATTTAGGCCCCTGCTGTCAGTATGTTGGCGAACGGCCCGACGTTGACAATTTTGATGCATACCTACAAAGTGAATGGCTCAAGAAACTAAAAGAAGATCTCGGAAATGGTGAGAAAGTACCAGGATGTAATTTTTGTTGGAAACAAGAAGAATCGGGTGCAAAAAGCATGAGGCAAAAAAGAGCAAACTATTATAAAGACAGGCCAAACAAAAGTATTGAACATATAATGATCACCTTTGGCAATCAATGTAATACAGCTTGCAGAATTTGCAATGCTAGCCGCAGTAGTTTAATAGAAAAACAATATAAGGAAATGTCGAATACTGTTACAGATCCTAAGCTGTTGGCACTAATAAACAAAAAACACAATTGGGAAAAATCTAAAACTTGGTATCGAAATATAATAAATGATATTGTAGACAATGCTGAGTCAATTAGAAAACTAGAAATTTCCGGTGGCGAACCTTTTATTAACGTACACTTTGATAGGTTAATTGACAAGTTAATTGAAAGCAACAAAAAATTGCCTGGATTAAATATTACAACCAACGGTAGCTTCTCTGAAGAACAAATTGTTAAATTAGAAAAGTTTGAACATTTACACATAAACTTTAGTATAGATGGGTCTGGCAAAAACTTTTATGAATATTTGCGTTGGCCTCTAAAGTGGAACGATGTTGTTTCTAAGATAGATATTTTAAAAAAGTATCCATGGATAACCTGCGAGTTTGTGATAGTGCCACACAACTTAAACTTATTAAATCTGTCAGACAGTATTATTTGGTTTAAAGAATACACAGATTACGATGAAAGATTTAAAATAGGATTTAGCTGGTTAAACGGTGCGCCGTGGTACAGTCTTGATAACTCTCCTAAATGGGCTAGAGAACAAGCAGTTAAAGAAATTGAAAGTGCAATTTTTGTAGATTACACTGATGTAGAAGTAGAACAAATAAATGAATTAGTATCTATTTTAAATAACTCTAATAATCCTACAAATTTAGAATTGTTAAAATCACACATAGAAATGACAGACACCTATAGAGGTTGCAACACTTGGGATACGATTGGTTGGGAATATGACGAAATCACAAGATAAGCCATTTTGCTATGCACCGTGGACTAATATACAGTACTCCGGTGTGTACGAAGGCGGCGGCGCAAGCCCATGCTGCGAATGGCACGGTAAAAGGTTTACTGGAAATGTAAACGAATATCTTGACAGCAACTATCTTACTAAAATTAAAAAAAGTATGATAGATCACAACATGGAAGAAATCAAAGTCAATTGCGATGCATGTATACATGTAGAATTAAAAGGACTGTTATCACAGAGACATTTTATAGAATCTAAATCTCAAAAATACAATCAATACGATCGAGTATGGAGAATAGATTATCGTCCAGACAACCTATGCAACTTTAAATGTAGAATGTGCAGTCCGTATAGCTCTAACTTGATAGAAGAGGAATATATTAAAACGGGTAGACTTGAAAACTATATTGAAAAAAGAAACACAGACGATGTAGTTGACTTCGATTTTTCTTCTTTACGCGAGTTTGCAATTCTCGGCGGCGAACCAACTTTTAACAAAAAATTGTATAAGATTTTAGATTATTTAATTGACAACAAATACAATGAACAGATAATGATCAGTTATACTACCAACTGTTCATCTATACCGTTAGAGTGGAGTTCTAGAATTAAAAAATTCAAAGATTTACATGTTAATATATCATTAGACGCAATTGGTAAAACTTTAGAATATGTGAGAACTAATGCTAATTGGAAAATACTAGAAAAGAACGTGGCTAAAACATTGGAATTAACCAACAGCTACAGTTTTAGGCCAGTACTAACAGCATACAATTTTGTAACAGTTGAAGAATGGGTTGAGTATTTCTTTCAATTTCCTGAAGGAACAGTAGACATCAGTCCAGTGTATGGAGAAATTCCTTTAAAAATTACAGCTATTCCAGATCACATACGAGAGAAAAAAATAAAATATTTAGAATCTTTAAAACATCCAGTAGCTGACAGTATTGTTAATATTGCAAAAACTTATAAGTTTGACAGCAATTACTTAAAAAAGTTTAAATACAAAACAGAAACAGATGACAAAAATAGAAATACATCAGTGTTTGATTTAAGTGACGAGTTTCGAGAAATATGGAATTATTAAACATGCAACTTTACCAACAGTTAAGAGAACGTAAAAAAGAAATTATTGAACAATTAGTGTCTTATGTTAAAACTGCTCATTTTGAAAGAACAGTTGATCATTACAAGTGTACAAGAGACTTGGAATACATCTATTCTGCTATTACTAATGATTTAGTTAACAATATCAACGACAACATACGTAGAATTTCTTCAAAGTTCTGGCACAAAGGTGTAAGACAACTGCGATCATATCATGTAGAGTTTGAAGTATATAATTTACTTGAACAAGAATTAACAAAAATAATAGATTCAAGTTATCATAACTCATTGCATTTGTTAATAGAGAAACTAAAGAATGTAATTGAACATGGCCCTGATTTATTGTACTTAGAGCAAAAAATGCAAGATAGACGAAATGTAGTTAAATTTAAGAAAAATATTACAGTTCCTCGAGAACTAGAAAGTATTATAGATAATTGTATAGAAAATACTCCTGTACAACATCATACAAATTTTTGTTTTTTAAAAGCTAACATTCAAGACCAAGAAATAAAAGACTTTTTAGTAAAAAATTTCTTTTATAATGATATAACTAATCGGCATATGATTGCTATATCTACAGCACCCTTAGTTTATATTTTGGTATATTCAAATTCTGTTGTTAGTGACTCTGAACAGATTGTAGACAATGATCACTTGCAAGTTGGAATACATAGCGGCGCAATAATGCAAGAAGCATTAAACTTTGGATATGACTTTGCATTTATCGGCTGTGGACCCGATACAACTCTAATACCTAATAAAATACTTGCTGAATGGACAAGTATTATGTATAATCGATGGGGAGTTGTTGCTAATCCTAGCAAGCCTAAACAAATTCCAATGCTGTGTCTATGCATAGGAAAAGGAGAGTTTGAAACTATAGACGAAGTAGGTCAATATACCCTTGACTCTGGAGTTACTATTAATTCTCAAATGTTTGATCCAATTGAAAGAAAGTATAGGCCAACCAAATTATTTACTTAATCAAACATCTAAGCAACGATCTTACTCCTACGGGATTTCCTTCGGAATTTCTAGCTAGGTGAATGGCCTTAGTTGGCGTTAGGTTAAAATCTTTAATAACTTGATCATAAGACTTGCTGTACACTTTCCAAAAATACTCAGGCCCAATTGTTTCTATAAATTTAATACCCATGCTAACTAGTGCTTGACTATTCATGTTGAAATCATTCATTATTGTAACAGCACCGGTTGGAGTTTTTCTTGCAAATCTCAGACCTATTCTATTACCGCCAAGTCCACCTTTGCTTAAACTGATACCGATAGTTTGTATTGCAGGATGATCAAAGTTAAAATTAATATCTTTAATACAACTTATCCAAGCACCGTCAATATGCACTGGGATATTTAAGCTATAGCATTGATCTAATATAGTATCCATGTCAGGGTGTATGTCTCCGTAGTACGGAAACGGCATTGATATTAAAAGTTCTTTGGTTGGGTCGAGTGTGTCAACGGTTGTATATTTGATGTTGGGATTTAATCGCCAGTGATATTTGTAATCATTTTCAAAAGTTTGCAATTCTCCACACCGTTGATACAAATCATCAATGTATTGTGTGCAACCGTTAATGATGTCATGGCGACCAAACGATTCAATACCACTAAACGTGCTGTATTCATGAGAGGTTAGCCAACCAACAAATTTATTCTTAAATATTTCGTCTAAATTTTCTGTGTGAATAGGATTTTCTTTATAGAAATTGTCGTAAAATTTATTAATGTGACTGCTGTACATAGGTTGTGGTCGATCATATTGTAACCACTCAGCGGTATATTCTCTGGTAATATTATCTTTCATAAAGATATTTATGAATCAAGTGTACAGCTAAATATCTTTATGACAGGAACTTTATATGCGTTAGGGTGTTCACACACAGCAGGACACAGTTTATCTCCCAATATTACCCGAGAAATGATAAAAAAATTTTATGAGAGATATAAAGTACCTGACTTTCATGTGTGGCAAGAAAAATATTCCCCTGTTATTAGAGAAGAGCAGGTTAGAAATCATTGGTATCCGATACTGGATAATAGCAGTGATTATAATTGGCCCAAAAATACCTATGCAGCACACATTGCAAAAAAGAAAAATATGAAGTATGTGAATTTAGCTGTGTCTGGTAGCGGCATCGACATGGTAGTTACTAAATTTAAGCAAATAGAAAAAAACATAACACCTGATGATATAGTTATAAGTGATGCACCGCCAGTGTTTAGATATACCACGTCAAAAGGAAAATTTGCATACAATTTACATCTTACAAAACACAATGAAGAAATAGTGCCAAGTACCGATGCAATGAAAATTTTTTATGAAGGATGCGTTCACTATTTAATGAATAACAGTGTCCGGTTTGTACAAGTGCTGCCATCCACCCATCAAGGTATAGATTTTAATATACCGTACATTAACACTCAAAGTTTACATGATTTGTGTGTTAACGAAATGAAAGAACATAGATATCCATCTGGACATATGTGGAAAGAGTGTCACGAAGAATTTGCAAATAGAATTATAAATAGAGATCTTTTATGAAACCATGCATACTCCCTTGGATCAATTTTAGCACAAACACGTTTGGAAGACCACGAACTTGCGGATATGCTGATCAGCAAGTTGTAAAAAATGCACAAGTAAAACTCAAAGGTAGCAGTATTGAGGCTGAATGGAACAACGAATACTTTAAAAAAATTCGTAGAGAATTTTTAGAAGGTAAATGGCCCGAGAACTGTAAACGATGCGAATATGTTGAAAGTCTGAATGGACACAGTAAACGTATAGAAGAAAACAAATTTCACTATGATCTAAACAAACACTTAATAGACACAACTCACAGTGACGGTAGCGTTGACTATTATCCTCCAAACATAGATATAAGAGTTGGCACTATATGCAATTTAAAATGCATTCACTGCGGCACAGGCGCAAGCAGCAAGTGGAACGAAGACAAACCATTGCTAAACAAATATCCCAATACAGAATCATACGAAATCGACAACAAGTGGATTGAGCAAGATAGTTTTATATGGGACAACATTAAAGAAAATCTAGCACATACTAAAAAGTTTAATTTTTTAGGTGGCGAACCATTTGCCAACAAACAGCACAACAAGTTTATAGCAGAAACTGCCAAGACTGAATATGCTAAAGAAATAACGCTGCATTATGTTAGTAATGGAACTTTATTGACAGAAAAAATATTTGATCAGTTGTCCAACTTTAAAACGGTTGTAATTAGATTAAGTGTTGATGCAATTGGTGTACCTGGAGAATACTTTAGATTTCCTATCAAGTGGGATATGTTTAAAAAAAAATTAGAACTAATGCAAAAGTATGCAAACAAGTATGAATCTTTTGACATAGGAGTACAATGGACCTGTTCTAACATAAGCATGTTTTATCTAGTTGACACTTACGACTACATTAAACAAAATTATCCGCATATTAAATTTTTATTTTGTAATCATGTAGAATGGCCAGTGCATATGAGTGCCCAAGTACTTCCAATAGAGTTAAAGAAAATAATACAACAACGCATCGAGAATTATGAGTTTGGCGACGATTCACCCAAGGTTCCGTTTTACATAAATCATATGCTTGACACAGATCTCTGGAAAGACCATGGAACAACTTTTATGAATTATTTAGATGATTTGGATAAAACTAGAAATATCAGTTGGAACTACAGCTTCAAAGAAATGCAATTAGAAAAATATAGGTAACAGTAAACTAATGAGTAAAAAATCTTTGTATTGTAACTACGCTTGGGGGCATCTAGATTTCCACCAAAAGGGATTTTATACTCCTTGCTTTAGGTTTAATCCTATGGCATTCTCGACTCCTAGGGTTGCTGAGTTTTTGCCTACAGAAGCAATGAACTCAACCAAAATGTGTGAAATACGACAACAGTTGTTAGATGGAGAATGGCCTGCAGGCTGCGGCGATTGTAAGTACAAAGAAGAAAAGGGAATTAGGAGTTACAGGCAAGAAAGTATAATGAAAGAAAACGTAACCTGGAACGGGTTCAATCCTAATTATGATAATGTTATAATAGACCGATACCACGAAGTAGAAATTAAATTCAGTAGAGTATGCAACTTTTTTTGTAGACACTGTGATTCACGCAGCAACAGCAGATTTGAAATTTTAGGAAAAAATAATAAAGAAATACGAGACAGACTTGATCTTTTAGATTTTGATCATATTTCTCCTGCAACTAATTCTATAGCAGAATTAAGTGATGCAGTAATTGACAATTTGATAGAACACATAATACCAAATGTTTCTAAAATTATGTTTAGTGGCGGCGAACCATTATATCATATTCAACATTATAAATTTTTACAAAAGCTGATAGACAGCAATACAATCGATACAAAAAAATTAACACTAGAATATAATACCAATTTTAGTGTAATAAAATTTAAAAATTATAACTTAACAGAGCTATGGGAACAGTTTGGAAATGTTAGAGTTACTGTAAGTCTAGACGGAACCGGGGAATGTTTTAATTATTTTAGACAAAATGGTAATTATGATGAAATAATTAAAAATGTTCACGAAGTTTTAACCAAGTCTAGAGCAGTTAAACATTTTTCGTTTGTTTGTACCACCACTGCATATCATGCATTTTACATGGATCACATAATCAATGACATTGCAGAACTACTGGATGACATTAAAACACGCTACGAAATAAATACAAACTTTAAGTTAACATTTGTGCATTATCCCGAGGCAATAGATATTGTTAACCTAAACGACGATATTAAAGAATTTCTATTAACAAGATTTCTTAATAGTTATAAAACTACGTATACAGACTCAACACAGTATGCATACAATCATGCATTTCAAGAATTTTCAACTTATTTAAAAAATAAAAAAAATAAAAACGTTGATTTTAAAGAAATTGTAAAACTTCAGGATCAATTACACCGTGTAAATGCTTTTGAACAAGTGCCTAGAATTGCAGAATATGCTTACAATAACAAACTAATTTAATTTTAAACACTACTGAGGAAACATATATGATAATAACTGGCAACAAAGACAAAGGGATAGCAAGCAGTCTTTTTAAAATTTATCCTGATGCTACGTTCTGTAGTAGAGCAACTGGATTTGATTTAACAGACCGAAACACACAGCAACAGTTTTCTAACATGTGTTTAGATCATCGCATAATTGTTAATTGTGCAGCTTTGTGGAGATTTGAACAAACCAACTTATTAGAAAGAATATACAAAACCTGTGTGGAAAACAATCACAATCCTCACATTATTTGTGTAGGAAGCACAACAGACCGAGTTAAAAATGGTAAACCTTGGCTTTACAATGCTGAAAAAAAAGCTCTAAGAGATTATTCAAATACTCTTGCATTAGGAGGAGTTTGGGATCTTTTTCCTAAAGTTAGCTACATAAGTTTTGGTACGTTAAGCAATAATCAAGAAAAACATCCAGATAGAAAAACATTAGATATTGATGAAGCAGCACAATACATAAAATGGTTGATTGATCAGCCAAGTTATGTTAATATAAATGAAGTAAGCATAGATCCTATGCAGAATAGTAAATGGTATGACTGAAGATTTAAAATGGAGCAACTATGACTTTACCAAAATCCCGTTTAACGACATTGTTCAAGTCGGACAGCGGACACTCTTATATCGAGACATATTTACTGTATCTTGGCTCCTTGGAAGATTCTGCAACTATAGATGTAGTTACTGCTGGCCCTATGCAAGATCCGACAGGAAAGATCATAGACCTACAGAGTTATGTCTCAAAACAATCGACGAAATAAAAAGGCAGGCACGTAACAATGGATTTAATAGTTTCCACTTTTCTCTTAGCGGTGGCGAGCCTACATTTCACCCGGGTTATCTCGACATCCTTAGGTATCTTGCTGATGATGTCAGCAATACTAATTACACTTCCATTCACATGACATCAAACTGCTCACGACCAATGTCGTGGTTTGAGCAGTATGTTGAACGTGCAAAGCCTTTTCATCGTGCAAGCATCACAGCAAGTCTGCACACAGAGCATTTAAACACTAAAGAAAAAATGCAAGACTTTGCAGACAAGTTAACGTTCTGTCAAGAACATGATGTGCAAGTTACTATTAACATGGTAATGGTACCTGAATGGTTTGATAGAGATTGGAACAACGCATTGTTTTTCCATGAACAAGGTATAAATGTAACGCTCAAGCCTCAAAGCGATCCTACAGCAAGTAGAGTTGTAGATGGATATACGTCAGATATGCTTAAAAAGCTACACAACGGCATGCCACAACGAGCCTACACTGAATCTAAAAGAACATGGAACAGCCGTCCACAGCCAACATTTGAAATACCAAAAGAAGTATCGGGCAGCAATGATACTACAGTTCCTGCGCACTTTCAAATAGAATTCACTGACAGCAACAACAAAAAGTGGTACATGGATCAAGCTGAACGATTTAATGCATTTAACTTTAACAAGTTTAAAGGCTGGAATTGCAACGCTGGGTATCAAGGTATAGTTATTAGAGAACCTGATGGTAGTATAAAGCGTAGCTATAGTTGCGGCGACGTTCCTCTCGGTAACATAGAAACTGGTTTTAAGTTATTTGATAAACCAGTGTCTTGTATAACAGAAAGTTGTGTCAGTAGTGCAGATAGTAAAATGCCAAAGGAAAAAAATAATGATAAAAGTTGAGCACGGCCCTATTGAATTTAATATATCTCCAAAGTGGGCGGTAATCGGAGTTCAACTTTCAGGCGGCGCAGATAGTGCTCTGCTAGGTTATTTATTAGCAAAAGCAATTGTCGAACACAATCTAGCTGTAAGGCTTAAACGAATTACATTTGGCTTCGGAGATAAATTTGACTTTTTTAAAAATGCACAAGCAGTTCAGGATAGAATAACAGAGTTAGTTGGAAAGGATGTTTGGGTTGAATCATACGAAGTGTTTTATGAAAAGAAGTATATGCACTCAACACTTGAAAAGTTAACATACCTTTTTGAAAATAAAATTATCAGTCACACTATGTCTGGCAGAACAAAAAATCCATCAATAGACGATCTGCCTGATCCTGGCGGATCGAGGGTCGTTGATCGAGACAATCCATTTTTAATTATAGATAAAGATATTACAGAGCCTTTTTATAATTTAACAAAAGACACACTTCTAAGCATATATCTAGAATTAGGAATTATTGATTTATTTATTATAACCTGTTCTTGTGACGTGAACCGAAATGAAAAATTGTTACCCCCGTGCGGTAAATGTTGGTGGTGCACAGAACGCAACTGGGCAGTTAAAAAGATAGGACTATGAGCATACATCCAAGAACATTAGAAACAAATCGTTATCCTTTATTTAAAGAAATTTTTGATAACATACCTAACAAGAACATACTAGATTTTGGTGGATCGAGTGGAAACTTATTGCATTTTTCTTCTAATGAAATTAACGAGAAGAATTATACATGCATTGACGTATCAGCTGATGCAATAGATCAAGGTAGGAAGGAATTTTCGTTATCAACGTGGCTGCATTACGATAAATATAATTGGATGTACAATATTAAAGGATCAAAGTATCTTAAATTTCCAAAGTTGCCGACTTCGATAGATTATATTTGGGCATATAGTGTTTTTAGTCATACTGATTATGCAGATCTAAAAGATACTCTGTTTTCTTTTTTAGCACTTAATCCAAAAAAAATTGCAGTAAGTGTTTTAGATATTAATGAGCAAGTTGTAACGGAGTGGTTCTATAATAAAAGGCTTAATGATTACGGGAGCTGTAGTGATATTAGAGGATTAACTAGTAATATAGCTTATTTAATTAATAATGATCAATTGATTATCGATACCCAGTTATGTGATTACTGCAATTGTGAACACTTCTTAGCTTTGTATAATTTAAATTGGCTACAAAATCAATTAGCCAAAGACGGTATAAGTATAAATATAGTAAGGCCCGGGAATGGGCTTATACCATTTTTAGTGATAGACAATGTATAAAATAATCAATACTCCATTTAAAATAGACCTTCCACAGTTACTCGTCGAAGTTGACATACTTTTAAAAAATGAACAAGTGCAAATGTGCATGAAAAATTATCAACAAATTGGGCTGACTTATGCTAATGAAAAGTGCAATAATAAGTTTTATGATGCAGTCGGGAGCTTAGACCTAGACTATGATGCACGAAGTATTGAAGACGAAAAAGCAGGCATACCGCCCCATCCTAAAAAAACTAAATATTCCGAACATGACTTTAACAAAATTGTGCCAGACATAAAGGGATTGTATATTTATGAATTATTAACAGTCCTAAAAGAGCACTATGATGTTGGGAGAACTCGATTGATGTTTATGGAAAGTAAAAAATGCTTGACTTGGCACACAGATAGTACTCCACGTATGCACATTCCAATTGTCACTCACGAAAGCTGTAAGATGGTTTGGGAAAATCAAACTCTTCATATGCCAGCAGGGAACCTATTTTGGGTCGATACAAGAAAGCCGCATACTGCGTTCAACGGTAGTTATTCACAGAGAATACACTTAGTTACAACTGTAAAGTAATAATATGCTCAATAAATGGAAATGCCTAGCTAACAATCAAGTATGGATAGCTGATAATTTTTTGAAAGCTGATGATGTCGACTTTATATTAGATTCCTGGAACTCTTCTGCTGAGTATCAAGAAGTTGCACAGATGGGTATGAAATATCTTGTAACACCGACAAATTACCACTACAATAACGTTACAAATCGTGTGGCAAATTATTATGAAATACAACAAAAGGTGCTTGCCGAACTTAACCTCTTTTATAAATCTGTAATTGGTAAAAATGCCCCAACAG